>Ga0265309_10001241_pt1 | contig 11108 bp, 9 predicted proteins | sample Helome_FD_192492 | JGI IMG/M metagenome (GOLD analysis project Ga0265309, IMG submission 192492) | Marine sediment microbial communities from subtidal zone of North Sea - Hel_20160524 (Illumina Assembly) | ecosystem: Environmental > Aquatic > Marine > Subtidal zone > Sediment ...
TATCTGGTTTCAAGCGCATAAGATGGGTTTGAGACGCATAGATAAGCCAGCGCTAGTAACACGATTGCGGTGATGATTTTTTTCAGCTTGAAAACGACGCCAACATCCTGCGGGCAGGTGTGGTCAGAAACTGCTTTGTCAGAAAAAACGTACTCGCTTTGATTGGGTATTGCTGATGCAATAATCGACTTCATCAACCGGGGCTCCATAACCTGTGATCTGGCAAATTTTATCGGAAAAATAATGCTCTTCAAGCGACATTATTGACAGGCTTGCGGCGAGTTGCAACTGCATTTGCATTTTATTGCCGTGAACCGCGAATTCAGCACAAGATCAGGTGACCGCAATGAACTGGAGAATAACCCTGCGCTGACCGGGTATCGTTTCGAGCCTGTGACTGGAAGCTATTCGCTCGCTGCAGGTTCGGTCTCTATTGGTGCCTCTTCGAAGTTTTCAGGCACTTCGTAAGGTGTAATCAGGATGAGCAACGCAAACTCGGGATTGTCCAGATAATGCAGGTTTTTGCTGCGCATGCGGCGATGTTCCCTGAGACTGTGATTGTTCAGTATTCGGGTGTCGGCAGAATAGGCGGCGAGATAACTATCCTGCGCCGGATTGCGCAACTTCGGATCGACCGTCAGGCGCGGGCGCCTTAGCACCAGGTCGGTGTAAGTGTGCAAATAACGCGATAGCGCGATAGTGATTTTACCCTCTAGTTCATATAGGCCCCGGTGCTGATTTTTAGATTGTTGCTCCTGCAGCTGGAGCTCGAGCGACTCCAGTGTTTGTTCATCAAAGGCGAAATCCTGGTTTTCATTTAGCTGATTACTGTTCAATTGAGGAATACTCTCAAGAAGCTCGATCTGGTTATCGATCGAGGTGTATTCATTGCCGTAAATGCGTCCGCCCCTGATCCAGACCGGCAAAACCTGCTCCCGCTCCAGTCCTGGCTGCCGCCAGGCCGCGTGCAACAGTAATTCATAGCGTGAAGATTTAACCAGCCGCGTGGCAACATCAAGCAGGCGAAACTCGGCAGCGGGAATTAACTCGTAACCCTTTGCAGCTGCTGCCGCTATGCTCCTGGGGGAGGAAAGATCCAGGAATTTATCGCCTTTGCTGGGTGAACTGACGGGTAGAATAAATTCCTTGCTGGTGGGTACCTGGGTATTCTTGAAAATGATGATCTCGACGTCATAGCGAGGAATTTCCTCGACTTCGGTCGCAGTAGAGGTTTGTGCTAGTCCGCCGCCGAGAATCAGCATGGTAAGCGCCAGAAATGTTAATGATTTACGGTCCATTCTACTCTGCAGTCAGTTTCTTGAGCAGGTTTTCCACCTGCTGGAATCTGGATTCAAGTTCAACATTTTGACAGACAATACGCAAGGTTTGTTTGCCATCGAAGCGGTACTGCTGAGGATCAGCCTGAATCAGTTCGATAATCTTGAGCGGGTTAATATTAGGGTTGCGGTTAAACATAATTTTTCCGCTTTGTTCACCAATATCTATTTTTTCGACTCCCAGTGCTATGGTCTGCAATTTGATTCGGGTTATTCGAAACAGGTGTTTGAGTGGATCGGGAAGTAATCCAAATCGATCGATCAGCTCCATCTGAATTTCTCTCAAACTGGTGTCGTCTGCCGCGGAAGCGATGCGCTTGTACTCGATCAATCGTCGGTGTATATCTGCAATATAGGTTTCAGGAATCAATGCAGGAATATGAAAATCGACTTCGGAAGCACGCATTATCGGTTGCTCGAAATCGATCGGTAAGTTGGATTTGAGCGACTGTACCGCGCGTTCAAGCAACTCTGAATAGAGCGTAAAACCGATTTCGGTAATTTGTCCGCTTTGTTCGTCACCCAGTAGTTCCCCGGCCCCGCGTATCTCGAGATCGTGAGTGGCGAGGGTAAAGCCTACACCGAGTTCTTCAAGTGATTCTATTGCCAGCAATCTCTTCTGGGCGTCACTGGTCATAGCGCGTTCCGGCGGTACAATCAAATAGGCGTAAGCGCGATGATGCGAGCGACCAACCCGTCCGCGAATCTGGTGCAACTGGGCAAGCCCGAGTTTATCTGCACGGTTGATGAAGATCGTGTTTGCGGTGGGTACATCGATTCCGCTTTCGATTATGGTGGTGCAAACCAGTAGATTGCAGCGATGGTGATAGAAATCCAGCATGACTCTTTCGAGCTCTTTTTCTTTCATGCGTCCATGCACGATACCGATGCGGGCTTCGGGTAACAGCTGCTGCAATTCCTGGGCGGTTTTGTCGATGGTTTTAATTTCATTGTGCAGGAAGTAGATCTGACCACCGCGCTTAAGCTCACGTTGACAGCCTTCGAGGATAGTGTCCTTGTTCCAGCGCGAAACAAAGGTCTTGATCGCATGTCGCTGCATCGGCGGGGTCGCGATGATTGACAGGTCACGCATCCCCGATAGTGACATGTTGAGCGTGCGTGGTATCGGTGTGGCGGTCATGGTGAGTAAATCGACGCTGGCCCGCAAAGCCTTCAGCTTTTCTTTATGGCGAACCCCAAATCGATGCTCTTCATCGATGATAACCAGTCCAAGATTCCGGTATTTGATCGCGTCCGATAAGAGCTTGTGAGTGCCAATTACGATATCAATTTTGCCAGCTTCGATTTGAGCCAGGCTGTCATCCAGTGCCTTCTTTGCGGTGAACCTGGACAGGCAGGCAATGCGGATCGGCCAGTCGGCGAAGCGATCGAGAAAGTTCTGGTAGTGCTGCTGCGCGAGCAGGGTCGTGGGCACTAGTACCGCCACCTGGGAACCGGAGCTGGCGGCGATGAAAGCGGCACGCATACAGACCTCGGTCTTACCGAATCCGACGTCACCACAGACGATCCGGTCCATCGGCCGGGGTGCCTGCATATCTTCGATCACGGCTTCGATAGATGTTTCCTGGTCGGGCGTTTCTTCAAATGGAAACTCGCTCGCAAATTGCTGGTACTCGTCAAGTGTGACCTGGTGCGCGAAACCCTGCATGGCTTCGCGCCGTGCCTGAATATCGAGTAGTTCAACGGCGATGTCGTGAATTTTCTGCTGGGCTTTTTTGCGTGAACGTTGCCATTGCTCACTCCCCAGGCGATGCAGTGGCGCATTGTCTTCACTGGCGCCGGCATAACGGCTGATCAGGTGCAATGAAGATACAGGTACGTAAAGCTTGTCCTGGTTGGCATACTCGATACAAAGAAATTCGGTCGCTATCTCCGAGATGGTCAGCGTTTTCAAACCTTGATAGCGGCCGACACCATGGTCTTCGTGGACTACTGCTGCGCCCAACTGCAAATCCGCGAGGCTTTGAATAGTCGATTCCGCATCGCGGGTCTTGCGGTATTTACGTCGTCGTCGTTGCACGGCTCGCTCACCGAAAAGCTGATTCTCGGTAACGATCGCAAAACCCTGACTGGTCAGCGTCATGCCATTTTCCAGCGCTGACGCGATCAGGTAGTAACGGTTATCGTCACGCTCGAGAAATTCGCTCCAGCTTTCAACCGCGCTAGCCTGAACTGAATAGTGGTGCAGCATTTCGTTCAGGAATTCACGTCGCCCCGCGGATTCCGTGCTGAACAGGATTTTTTCAAATACTGGTTTGTCGATAAAGTTTCGCAATGCCCGATCTGGCTGTTCAGCGTTTGCCTGCAGGGTTAGCTGAGGTATCGGCTGAGAGTCACTGTTGATGTTCGAGTTGTCGGTTTGATCCAGTTTAAACGCCGAAAAAAACAGGCAGGAAAAATTCTGCAATTGCGTCTCAAACGTGTCGATATCCAGGAACAGTTCGGCAGGCGGCAATAAAGGCCACTCCAGATTGTAACGACGTGACTCATAGCGTGCGGCAACCTGATCGCTAAACGTTGTTGCCTGAGCCAGGGCATAGTCATCGATTAACAAACGACTGTTGCGTGGCAGATAATCAAACAGACTCACCAGCTGATCGAAAAACAGGGGGAGATAGTATTCGACACCAGGTGATGAGATACCTTCTGAGATATCGACATACACCGGGCAGGTGTTGGGATCGATATCGAAGCACTCGCGAAACTTCAGTCTGAAACGTTTGATTCCAGTTTCATCTAGCGGGTATTCCTGTGCTGGTAAAAGATTGATTTCATTGATTTTTTCGATCGAGCGTTGGGTTTCAGCATCAAAACTGCGGATCGATTCAACCTCATCGTCGAAGAAGTCGATGCGAAATGGTCTGGAGCTTCCCATGGGGAACAAATCCAGGATCGAGCCACGCACGCTGAACTCCCCGTGTTCTTCTACCTGCGCTACGGCGCGATATCCGTAAAGGCTCAGTTTTTCGCGCAATGCAAGCGGATCGAGACGGTCGCCGAGTTGCAGCATGAGCGAGCGTTGGTGAATAAAGTCGGCGGGTGCGATTTTTTGCAACAGTGTGCTAACCGGCAGGATCAGTATTCCCGATCTGGCGTCCGCAATCGATGCGAGGCACTTGATCCTCTCCGAGACGATATCCTGGTGCGGCGAAAACTGATCGTAGGGCAGGGTTTCCAGATCGGGAAAGCGATAGATTCTGGGGTGCTCTGAACTGAAGAAGCGAATTTCCTGCTCCAGTTGCTCTGCGTCGGCCATATCGCAGCAAACGATTACCGACAGACCCTGATGCTGAGCGATCTGTTCGCTCAGCAGTAAACTGCGGCTACTGCCATAGAGCTGGCCAACGCGTAGCGCTGGCGCGGTTGCAGGCGCTGGGATTTGCAAAAATTGTGTGGGCATTACTGCCTTTTAAGAAGGCTATTCCTGGATTGGTTTTGCGGTGGTCAGGCCGAGAATTTCCCAGTTTTGCATACCGCCTCGATACCATTTGATCTTATGCGCGGGGTAACCAAAGCCCAACAGGTTCTTGATATTGTTGGGTGACTGGCCACACCACATGCCGTTGCAAAACATTACCAGGGTTCGTGCATTTCGAAAATCCCACAGGCCTTCAAGATTTTTTGCATTGAAGCGCTCTTCGAGAATCTCACCGATCGAAATCGGGTCTGCGCCCTTGGCGGGATTAAGGCTTGTCCAGGGGATATTGATCGCACCGGGAATAGTGCCCTTGGCGACCCAGGCTTCAGTGCGAGAATCGATTACGACGATACTGTCATCGCCCTCGCTCATACGTTTCAAGTAGTCCAACACTTCCAGCTCAGCTACGGTTTCGACACCAGGCGCGAGCTCGGCTGGTTGAATACAAAACGGAGGGCATTTGCGCGAAGTCCTGGCAAAAGCGGGATTTATCGTGTTTTTCTGGTTCTGGTTACGCATGATGTTGACATCATTCTCACCATGTTTGACGGTAACACTTTCAACATCGGGTGTTATGTTAACTTCGGCCGCATGCAGGTTCATGCTGCTCACCCAAAATCCCAGTGAAGTTAAAATAACAGGTAAAAATCTGTAGGTATTCATTGTCGGCAACTCCGGTTTAACCAGTCGTCTTTAGATTGCGATTACTCTGGTCGATATAATATGGGCGGCTTTTCTGGCCGTCCAGGACCGGAAAACCCAATGGCGGTGCTATTGGGGCATTATTATTGTGTTTAAATCGATTGTATGCAACACGATTTGATGTTCGAAATAGACTCTGAATGATCCATATACCCATTCGGTAATGGGTGGCTCGCCGACCGGACCAAACCGTTCATCGGGTTCGCCGAATTGGTTGAGTACGTCGTCCATATTGATGCCTCGCCTCGGCATCGTCTGTTTTTCCATAGCCTCGATATTGCCGGGTATGGTCAACTCGTCTCCCGCAATCGCTGGCTGCAGGATCATGCTACTACCCAGGAGTAGTAAATAAATTCCTGTGCGCATGTTGTCAATCTCCCAAATATAATGCTTATAACTATAGCATGCCTCAGTGACTAGACAAGGGCGAAGCATGTTGCCTCGCAGCGGTGGTGAGAGACCCGTATTCATGGTTTAATCCGCGCCATGAAATTACCCCTCGAAATCTTTGTTGGCCTGCGTTACACCAGGGCCAAGCGGCGCAATCATTTTATCTCATTTATTTCGGCGATATCGATGCTGGGAATAGCCCTGGGAGTGATGGCGTTGATTGTCGTATTGTCAGTAATGAACGGTTTCGAGAAAGAATTGCGGGGACGTATACTTGGCATGGTTTCACATGTCACGGTATCCAGTTTCGGTGGCCCAATGCAGGACTGGCAATCCTTGCGTGATCAAACCCTGAAGCATCCCATGGTTATCGGCGCTGCTCCATATATCGAGGCCGAGGCGATGATTTCGAATTTTTCCTCGGTGAGTGGTGCATTGATACGTGGTATCGACCCGGAGTATGAAAGCGGGGTTTCGGAAATTCATGAAAACATGAAATTCGGTGCGCTGACCGATCTGGTCGCGGGTGAATATGGAATAGTGCTGGGCAGTGGACTTGCCAATACGCTAGACGTCGTACCTGGAGATCGTGTCACGATGGTGACTCCACAGGCGACATCGTCACCCCTGGGCTTTTTACCGCGTCTGCGTCGTTTCAAGGTCGTCGGGATTTTTGAGATCGGTGTTTACGAGTATGACCGCAGCAGTGCGCTTATTCATCACCGGGATGCGAGTCGTCTGTTTCGGCTCGACAGTGGGGTCACTGGCTTACGTTTGAAACTCGATGACCTCGATCTGGCACCGCTGGTGCGCGAGGAACTCAAGCAGAGTATCGGGCTCGAGTACTGGGTTTCAGACTGGACCTTGCGGCATAGTAATTATTTCAAAGCGGTGCGTACCGAAAAGACGGTAATGTTCATCATTCTTTCGCTGATCGTCGCAGTCGCCGCCTTCAACATCGTATCGACGCTGATGATGGTGGTGACCGACAAACAGGCTGATATCGCGATTTTACGTACCCTCGGCATGTCGCCATTGTCTGTCATGTGGGTGTTCATGGTGCAGGGAACGCTGATCGGTTTGATAGGAACCCTGTTTGGCCTGGTCAGTGGCGTTGCCGTGGCTTCGCATATCGATGTGATCATACCAGCCCTGGAGCAGTTTTTTCAGACTCAGTTTTTACCGCGAGGCGTTTATCCAATTACCGATCTACCCTCCGAAATGAAGCAGGCCGATATTATCAAAATCTCATTGTTGTCTTTCGGTATCTCCGTGATAGCAACCTTGTATCCAGCTCTAAGAGCCTCCAAGACCAGGCCAGCTGAAGCGCTAAGCTATGAGTAAAGGGGAGTACTAGTGTCAGAAATCGTTATCGAAGCAAAGTCGGTATCCAGGGTGTTTCAACAGGGTAAGCTTGATGTCGAGGTGCTGAAGGGAGTTAATTTCAGCGTCGCCGCTGGAGAAAGCCATGCGATCCTGGGGGCATCAGGCGCCGGTAAGTCGACCCTTATGCACCTGCTCGGCGGACTGGATCATGTCAGCAGTGGCGAGATCAGGATAGTCGATAGCAATTTGTCCAGACTTTCGGAAACCAGTCTGGGGAATTTACGTAATCGACATCTCGGATTTATCTATCAGTTTCATCACCTGTTGCCTGAATTCAGCGCGCTCGAAAATATTGCGATGCCACTACTGATTCGCAGGCAAGAGTTCACCGCAGCCTATGACGAAGCGCGCGAGTGGTTGACGAAAATAGGGCTCGAGCAGCGAGCAGATCACAAGCCGGGAGAGTTATCAGGCGGAGAGCGTCAACGAGTTGCACTGGCGCGCGCTCTGGTAACGCGACCTGATTGCCTGCTCGCGGATGAACCTACCGGTAACCTCGATCAGCATACCGCAGCGCAGATGCTGGAATTGATGCTGGGTTTGAACCGGGAGATGAATACGGCGCTGGTAGTCGTCACCCATGACCTTGCTATCGCCCAACGCATGCAGTTTCGCTGGCATATGCATGACGGCGTCCTCACCCCCGAAACCTGACAGCGTATTCTAAAGATTCTCGCTTACGTACAGTATTGCTCAGGATATAATGTCCCTGTTCGGTGGTAAGTCTAATGTCACCCGGCCTTTACGGCACGAGGGGCTTCATCGATTTCTCTTTACTGTGAGTGGCCCCCCCGAGGGAACTTCATGGGCGCGAGTGAAACGTCAGGGGATAGTGAGGTCGCCTGGTATTAGTGATGCCCGCGTTAACAGCGCTGACGGTGATAATAATTACCCGCAACAGGTTCACCGATGCTGATGTGCATGCCGACGGCGATTGTGCAGCCGTTTCGCCCTGGCTTTAATGTGCTTCAGAATATGTAAATGCCATAGAATTCGGACCAGCAGAAACGATGCCAGCGCGCTGACCAGGCCCACCGTGAGGCAACCCAGCAGAAACGGTTGCCAGATTGCCGCCAGGCTATCGACTAGCCATGCGAAGCTGAGTTCGAAATGGAAGCCCTGTGGCTCGAGACTCAGCATCTCGACGCCAAGCAGATAACAGAAATAATACATCGGTCCCATCGTGAATGGGTTGCTGATCCAGACCATGGGTACGGCTACCAGGATGTTGACCCTTATCCAGATCGCCAATACAGCCGCGAGGAGCATTTGAAACGGGACCGGAATAAAGGCGCAAAAAACCCCCAACGCAACAGCTCCTGAGCAGGAGCGGCGATTAATATGCCACAAAGACGGTTCCTGCAATCGCGGGCCGAGTAACTTTATCCAGCGATTTTTTACGATAACGTCAGGATGCGGCAAATATTTCCTTAAAAGCTTCTTTGCCATGATGTTTGTATTATCGACATTAATTTAATATTCTGCAAAGAGTTGGATCACAAAACATGGAAATTAAGGCAGGGACTGCATGCCTCAACTCGCACTTGCTATCGTGCTTGGTTCACTACTGGCCTTTTACGGTAATGAATTGCCGGATCGGGCCTGGTCGGCGCTCATGCCGATACCGCTACTGCTTTGCCGGTATTGCCCCGGTTATCGCTTTACCCTGGCACTAAGTGCTGCTTTTCTCTGGAGCAGCGCAGTATTTCACTATCATCTTGGTCATCGGCTGATCACAGCATACGATAGCCAGGTGGTGCTGGTGCGCGGAATTGTGGCCGATATTCCCCAGATCGATCATGGTCGGATCCGCTTATCTCTGCAGGCGATTGAAATCGCTGATTATCCCGCAGCTATGCCGCGCCAGGCACGCTTTAACTGGTATCAGGATAAAGTCATTCCGCGTGCCGGGGAACTATGGCAGTTTGAAGTGAAGTTGAAGCAACCCAGGGGTATGGTAAATCCAGCTGGTTTCGATTTTGCTGCCTGGCAATTCGTTAGTGGTATCGACGCGACCGGATATATTCGTGATTCGACCCATAATATGAAAATTCGTGTTGCATCGGTCATAAACGTCAACTATTGGCGTGCAACGCTGGCAGCGGCGATAGATCGGGATTGTAGTAGCTGTGAATATCGGGGTTTGATCAAGGCGTTGGCATTGGGATTTCGTGGCGATATCAAAGATTCTGAAAAACGCTTACTGCAGTCCAGTGGTACCGCACATTTACTTGCCATTTCCGGGCTGCATATCGGCATGGTGGCGCTACTATTTTATGGGATTGGGCGATACTGCTGGACTCTGGGGTTTTATCGCACAGGTATGAATCGAGCCCATACGGCGTCGTTACTGGCAATTAGCGCGGCCCTGGCCTACGCGGCCCTGGCTGGTTTCAGTTTGCCCACCGTACGCGCATTGACGATGTTCAGCGTGCTGTTACTCGCGCTATTGTGTAAAAGCCGGATCAATCTGCTGCAATCCATAAGCCTGGCGGTGGTGGTGATACTGATTATCGATCCGCGGGCCGTCGGCTCGGCGTCGTTCTGGTTGAGCATAGGCGCATTGATGGTAATCGCTTTTGTACAGTATCGATTACCTCGCAGGATGAGCTGGTGGCGACAGTTGCTGGTATTGCAGTGTTTTTTCTCGTTGCTGTTCGCACCATTTGGTGTGCTGATATTTAATCAGTTGAACCCAGCAGGTTTTCTCGCCAACATTATCGCGATTCCGGTGGTTAGCTGCGCCGTACTGCCAATAATTTTGACGGCCTGCCTGTTATCCACAACTGGATTTACTGGTGCACAAACTCTGTTCGTCCTCGCTGACAAACTACTCGTGGTGTTACTCGATTATCTCGAATTACTGGTTACTTCCGATTTGCACTCGGTCGCCGTAACCTATCCAGCGCCATTGCTGTTGTTGGCTGTCGGCGCAGTTGCATTGCTCTTGATGCCTCATCTTCCCGGGTCTCGTAAAGCCGGGCTGGTGTTGCTGCTGGTGCTTATGAGCTGGCACCCTGCGAGGCTTAAACATGGCGACTACGAATTTACTGTACTCGATGTCGGTATGGGCACGTCGGTGCTGTTGCGCACTCGTTACCATAGCCTGGTTTACGATTTTGGTCCCGGTAAACCAGGTGTTTTCAGTGCCGCCGACCATGCATTACTGCCGTTGATGCGACGTCATGCAATCGACGTACCCGATTTACTGATTGTGAGCCATGTCGATCAGGATCATAGTGGCGGTTTGCAATCGTTCCTTGGTCGCTACCAGCAACAGCGCCTGTTATCGGGAACGCCGCAGAAACTAAAAGCAAGGTTCGCACTTGGACACGAGGTTCGTTCCTGTCATGAATACCCCGCATGGCGCTGGGATGGTGTTAGTTTCAGCTTCGTCACCACGGCTACGCTGTCAGCCAGTTCAGCCAACAACAATCGTTCCTGCGTCCTCTTAATTCAAGGTAAACACAAAACCCTGATTCCGGGTGATATTGAATCAGCACAGGAATTAAAGCTGGTGCAGGAACATGGAACTGCAATGGCGGCCGATATTTTGCTTGCACCGCATCATGGCAGCCATACTTCTTCCAGCTGGCGCTTCCTGAAGCAGGTGCAACCAACACATGTTGTATTTACCCTGGCGAGAAACAATCGTTGGGGCTTCCCCAAACTGGGGGTAACCTCGCGTTATGATACTTTACAGGCTCGGCAGTATCGTAGTGATCGAGATGGCGCCGTGAGCATAACGAGCAGTACTGATGGCCTGGCCGTAAAGACCGCCCGCACGCCGCTGCGACGTATCTGGCGACGATGGTAAAACGCTGCCTGTCACAGTATGATGAGCGGCATTAATT
>Ga0265309_10001242_pt1 | contig 11105 bp, 7 predicted proteins | sample Helome_FD_192492 | JGI IMG/M metagenome (GOLD analysis project Ga0265309, IMG submission 192492) | Marine sediment microbial communities from subtidal zone of North Sea - Hel_20160524 (Illumina Assembly) | ecosystem: Environmental > Aquatic > Marine > Subtidal zone > Sediment ...
GATTCCGGGCGTGCCCAGGTCGACCTGCAATGCAGCAGACTTGGGCGCAAACAGCAATGGGTAGTTGCCAACGACATCCTGCGTCGGGTCGTCCACAATCGGCGTACGCGGGTCGTCCGACGGTATATCGGCTATGCCCTGATCGACCGCACTGACAAATGCCTGGTTGGATATGATCGTGCCGTCCGGTACGTCCGGATACACAACGACATCGAAGACGATCGTTGCCACGTTATCCGCAACACCCGCGTTCATGACGCCCGGAGTCGCGTCCTGGGGCGCGTTGATCAGTATTCCGTCGATTAGGGGCGAGACACCACCGGCGGCATCGGCCACGGCCACGCCATTCAGTATCGTGCTGCCGGCCACGTACGTTGTGTTGCCCGGGACCTGGTCGACAATGTCTACGCCCGTGGCGTTGTCCGTGCCAGTGTTCTGCACCGTGATCGTGTAGCGCAGCGTTTCGCCAGCAAGCAGGACATTCGGGTTGCCGTCGACGTAAGTCGAAATCTTGTCGACGTCGAAATAAGGTGCAGACTGGATTTGGATCTGAGTCGGATCGTCGTCGCCACTGACGTTCGGGTCGTCACTGATGGCGGCGGAAAAGTCGTCGAACAGGATCTCGGACTGATTGTAGACGAATGTGTCGTTCGCGATGGCGGGAGCGAGCTGGATCTCGAACTCGACCAGCACAGTTTCGCCCAGCCCGCCGATGCTCAAGTTGCGTATGTCCAGCAGCCCGTTGCCGGCCGCACCGCCGAAGGCGTCCGTGTTGTCGGCATTCGCGCCTGCCGGAAGCGTCACGATATTCAGCGTGCCCGCCTGGAATGACGGGTCCGCATTGAGACGGTCGAGTTCGTCCACAATCCGGAAATCGCTGACGGCGACGTCGCTCAAGTTCTCGACGTAGAGTCGGTAGCGTAAGGTTTCGCCCGGTGTCGCGACGGTGCCCGGGTCCTCTCCCGTCGTCACGTTCATAACTACCTTCTCGAACTGAAGCACCGGTAGGTCGACGATGACAGTGTGCGCGTCCTCGTGATCCCCGACGCCCACGGTGCCGTCGGTCAACGTGCGCGTGTAGACAGTCGAGGCGTCGGCGTTGAACCACTCGGTCGCGCCGGCCACGTTTGTCAGCGTGATGGCATCCTGGGTATCGGTGTCGAGCTGCGTGCGGTACGCAATCATCAGACGCTCATCCACACCGATGACCGAGGCGGCGCTCAGCGTAATGAACGTGAGTTCGCAGGTGGCACCATTGTAGGCGAGCGAGTAGTCCGTCCCCTGGACCAGGGGGCCTTTTCCGGGTACCGGCGTAACGCCATCTGCCGCGAACACGCGCGCGCTTTGAACCTCTGGCGTCGTGTCGCACATCCCGCCGGTCGGACCGTCAGGCAGCTGGTCGACGAGCGTCGCGTTGTACGCATCGGATTCGCTCGCGTTCTGCACGGCGATGACGAACGCGCCCCACTCTGCAATACGCATCGTTGCCGGACCCGACTTCGTGACCGATAGCCCTGGCGGCAACGTAAAATCGCCGACCAGACCCGAGCTGTTGGTGGTGCCGCCTTCGCTCGTGATGAACTCGTCCACGGGACTACCGTTGTCCAGAAAACTCATCCCCAACGTGTAATCCACTCCATCGACGTTGAAGGTCGTGGGGTCGGCCGAGGCCACGATCGTCACACGGTCCGTGCACCCGTCCCCGGGTGGTGTCGGATAGGGACAAGGATCCAGGTTGTTCGGGGTTTCTTCGTGGTTCAACGTGAAGGTGAAGTTCAACGGACCGGTTGACACGCCGTCCACTGCGAGCTCGAGCAGCACATCGAGCTGAACCGAAGTCAGGGAAGGATCGCCGACCTCGAAATTCCGATGTTGAAACGTCCCGAGAGAAAAGAACGGTATGACCCCCGGCAAATCGAACGGCGGCGGCAGCGTTGCGATGAAGTCGTAGCCGCTCTGCGAGCCAGTCGTCGTGCCCCAGTTGATGCTCGAGATCGGGTCACCATTCGTGATAACGGGATCGCCCGCCTGGATTCCGGGCACGTTATCCACCGGGTCCCGCCAGGATCCAACAACGGATACGAACGTGATTTCGGCCGCAGACGCGCTCCCGGCTGGAACCAATGCGACCGATGCGAGCGCCAATGTCACCAGGATGAAGAACAACTTCTTCACGGCGTTGCGATCTCGAATGTGCCGAAATCCCAGTTGGCCGTGTTGGCGTATTTTGTCAAGAATGGCCATCGTCAATCGCTTACATCCCTGTGCGCGTATCCCACTAATGCGGACAGCCCGATCCTTCCTTGATCGTTTGAGAGCGGTCCCGCTGCCATAGGGCAGCTAGCCTTGTAGGCCGGTGATTTTGCGTCACCACTTTTCGGTGGTTTTGCCTTTTATCCAACCGTGACTATGGCGCATTGCTCGCGACCAGTTGTTGACCTGGATCACATGTTCGTGCGTCGGAAGAAATCGAATTCCAGGCATTTGCAGGCCGCCAGCAGCAAGGGTTCCAACTCTTCGACGATGAAGCTTCGGGCCTTGCTTATGTAATAACGATGAACGAAGCACGAGCATTCTGTTGGCGCGCGCACGGCGGTTTGATACCGCTCGTTTTATGTAAATTAATGGCCCGGTCAGGCCGCGGGGAGAAAATCAATCGGGTAGATTATCGTCATTGCAACGATGTCTTCCTTGGCACCGAAGTCGAACGTTAGGACGCGATCGACGACCTGTTGTGCCAGCGCCGGCGCTTCCATGTCGGAAGACTGCAATTGACAGAACGACACACTTCCGTCCGGCTGGATGGTCATACGCAACACGAGTTGGCCGCGCAGCGTCGGATTCTTACGTAGCTCGCGATTATAGAGCCGGTACAACGCTGCTTTGTAGCGGTCGAAAACAATCTGTATCTCTTCGTCCGTGCGTCCTGCCGATGCACCACCGCTGAGCGGTCGGTCCGGACCGCCGGTGCCGCCTATCGAGCTCGCAACCCGGCTCACCTGGACACCCGCAATGCCCTGACCGCCACCGCCGACATCGCGGCTGATGTCAGCCAGATTGATTCCTCCGCTCGAACCCGGCGCAGAGGTCGAAACCATCAATCTTTGCGGACGACCTACAGCATCCTGGCCGGCACCGGTAATTCTCGCTTGCGAACCTAGCTGCGCTGAAGGCCTGGTATTGGCGGCACTGGCAAAGCTGTCACGAAACGCAAGGATGCCTTTCGATTTCACCTGCTCTCGCGCGTCCAGCTGCTCAACATCGGCAAGCTTGGGCACGTTCGTCGGTTCCGGAGGCAGCTCTTCAACAAGTTCTGGTTCTGGTTCCGGCAGCGGCTCATCAGGCCGGATCGGCTCTTCAACAGCTACAGGTGGTGGTGGTGGAAGTTTCTCGCGAACAAGTTTAGCGACACGCTCGGGTAATTCGTCGGCCGGCTCTCGCTCAGTAATAGGCAACGCAATCATGCCGACGAGCAATGCAATGGCACATGCAGTGGCGGTTGATCCGGCCAACGATTTTCGAAATCGCTGATCTTCCTCGCCGCCTCTGGCCCAAGGCATGACCTGGGCGCGATAGGCAAATTCTTCCGGCTCTCGCTCAGTAAGCCATTCACTATTGCGTTCTTCTTGGCGTTCGACGAGCTCTTGCATTTCATAGTGCAAAGCGTCAAGCGCATTGTCTTTTTCACCGATTTTTTCGATGACCGACTGACGGCAATTTTCGAGTCGTGCGATCTCTGCACTGAACTTGTCTATCTCGTCCCGTGCTTTCTCGAGAATCTCGGCAGAGTAGTCGGACCCGGTTTTTTCATCCCACAACAGATGTGTGGCACCGAGCGTGTCCAGTTCTTCCAGGGACTGGCATACGCGTGACAACACTTCGTATTGGTGACTGTTCTGCGCCACTGCCTCGAGCTCGCCCTCAACCTCTTTGAGTTCTCGCTCGAACTCCAGCACCACAAGCTCGCCTCGCTTGACCTCATCGCGAAGTAAGTCTTCCTGTTCAGAATATTCTGCGCTCACAGTGTCACCATCATCCAGTCCGCGCTACCTGGCCGCGACCCGCGCTTCTTTTTGGATAACGGCCAGAGAAACGTTTTCGAAGCCTTCACCGGTGCAGATGGACATGATCTTCCGGATCACTATGAACGGTACCGACTTGTCGGCCAGAATCGTAACTTCCTGGCTCCCGGCTACGGCTAAAGTGCTTGGTCCAACAACGTTGTCTCTTAGTTCGGCGAGGCGGGCTGTAATAGGGTCGTAACTTGCCGATTGTCCGTCCAGAATATCGCTTACCGACGCAACCACGCGGCCCTGTACAAGCACTTCATCAGGGCTCACGAAAATCACGACGGTCTCTCGTGGCTTGGCTTCGATTCGGGATTCAGGCAGTTCGACGGTCTTGGGCGCCTCCATTACCTCGACAGCCCCGGAATTGACCAGCAGGAAGAACACGAGAATTGTGAAGACATCCATCAACGATGTCAGATCCATCTTCCTGAACTTGACGCGATTTCGCGACATTCGTTTAATTCTGCGAGAGTTTCTCACGGCGCATCTCCTACGGAAATCTCGGAGAACAACGCGACCAACTCAAGCTGCTCCACGCCTTCCTGTCCAACTTCCCCTTCCTCTTCGATGTCCACAGGGACCTCGACGCTTCTTACGATATCCATGACCTGGATCAGGTAGTCGTAAGGAATTTGCGCTTCCATTAGCACGGATGCGGAGTCCTGTTCAGGGTACTGTCCCTTGAGTTCGACCATGTAGTCGGACAAGGTTTGAAGATCGAATTCTTCATCCTTATTTGGAATCGCCGCTATGACCGCACTACCGTTGGTGATGTCTATTCCATTTTCTCGGACAATCACTTCTACCTGGAAGGCGTCCGCGCTGGGGACGTCTGCGCCGGCCGCACTGGGCACATTAAGTTCGACGATCGTCAGCCTCGAAAACACCATAGTGATAAGGAGAAACGGCACGAGTATGACCATGAGATTCAGGAACGTGGTTACATCGAGTTCGTGCGTCGTATCTTTGCTCCGACGCTTGTAGTGATGACGCCTTGCCATCTTGGCTAAGCCTCGACCGTTCGCGTCGCCCTTCTCGTAAACACATTCAGCGCCTTGACCGTCGCCATTTCGAGGCTGTCGACGATGTCTCCTGTCTTACTGAGCAGGACCGTATGCGTAATCAGCAACGGAATTGCGACCATCAGACCGAACGCCGTCGTATTCATTGCCACCGAGATACTGGCGGACAACAAGTCAGCCTTTTCTGCCGGGTTTGCGTTTGCAACCGCCGTGAAGGCCTGGATCAGGCCCATAATAGTGCCGAGAAGACCGAGCAAGGTCGCAATACTTGAAGACATGGCGACATAGGGCGTGCGTTTTTCGAGGCGTGGAACAATTTCCATCATGCTCTCTTCCATCGCGATCTCTATTTCGTCGCGACGACGCACGGTACCTTGCAGTGACAGGCCCATATTCAGGACCTGTGAAATCGTGGATTCGTCTTCGCTCGTCACTTCCCGAGCTTCGTCGAATTTGCCGTCGGCAAGCAGCGCCTGCACCTTATCCCACACAACCTGGTTCTTGCTGGTTACCATCGTCAAGGTGATGTAGCGCTCAAGTGCGATTGCGACTCCGAAGGCAAACACCACGAGAATCGGATACATAAACGCACCACCCGATGCGAAGAAGCCAATAATCGAAAAGAAGAAGTCCATTTCCAAATCCTCATTTAACAATAAGTACTGGGCAACTCCCAGGACAGTCTCAAGAATAGAGGTCAGTCATAATATTGAATGTGACGTAACGCCGGTTTTTGACCATCGGATCAGTTACTCGCTGGCACGGATTTCGTAGAAACTGAGCTCGCGCAGGAAAACTTCCTTATCCACTGGTCGCGCACGATCATCGAGCGTATCCGAGAGGCTGATATCGTCGCCGAGTTCAGACGATTTCCAGGGAATGATGACCAGCGCCTTAGGCGCTTCCTCGTTACCCAGAATTGACATACCGGACATCGCCTTCGGAGTCTCGATGCCGTCTCCCCGGGGTTCGGTCGTCTCCGTGACTTCTTCAGCTTCGTCCACAGAATCCTCAGCGAACGAGTGATAAGTGACGAGCAGCAGCGCCGCGGCGATTAGAAATTGTTTCATCATTATTCCTCTGCCTGGCCCATGCGCAAGCGGATGTCGGCGATCCACATCGAAGTCTCATCGTCACTGACAACTGTAGTCATGTACGCCTCGTAATTGTGCAACGCGCAGTTCAGGTCCGAGAGATACAGGTCGCAGAGAACGGCAAGGTTTCGCCTGGCGAAGTGGTAACCAGGATAAACCGCGAGTGCGGCTTCATAGCTTTTCCGCGCCTCTTTGAATCGTCCGGTTTTTCGATAGACGATTCCCAACTCGTTTTGCGCGATAGGGTGATTCGGGTTCGCCTCGAGCGCCAACAACAGATGGCTTTCCGCTGCTTCAAGATCGCCGGCCTGATGATAGGCAATGCCGAGATCGATGCGCGGTGCACTAAGCTGCGGCGCCGCCGTGGTAACGGCCTCTAACATCGCTATTCCCTGGTCGCGGCGCCCTTGCTCCAACAGGCCAAGCGCTTTCTCGTAATCCGTACGCACGTCGCCGCTTATCCGCACCGCTTCCGTAATTGTGAAACCCCATTCTTCCTGAATTTCAATACGCGCCGGCTTGCTCGACGACCCTGTCGATGCACATCCGGAAACAATTAATGCAGCTACGTACACCAGCACGACTCGGCAATTGAAAATTCGATTCTGGGCTGACATGAATGTGGTCATGGTATTCCCTCGATCCCTAGTCGGAGTCACTGCTCGAAGTGTTCGATACTTGAACGCCAACCGCCGGCGCTTTAGCAGCCTCGGCTGACTCCGGAATTTCAGCATCGTTCTGTTCATCGATGCCTATCTCCGGTGCGATTGGCATACGGTAGGCATAGATATCTATCGATGCGACGAAGCCACCACTGATTTCGTTCTTCGCGTAGCGTCCCGGCATGAGACCCGCCAACTTATCGAGGCTATTCTGTACCCAGGGGTTGTATATGCCGGATGCAAGCAACTCGAAGTTCTCTTCGTGCACGTCGATAGCGCGCTCCTCGAACGGAAATGCTTCCTCTTCGATGACCATTTCGTAGTCAACCATCTCCGCCCCAGTCAGTCCTGACGGACGCTCGGAATTCAATAGCGCGTTGCTGAATTCGAAATAGACTTCGGCGATGTAATAAGTAGCCGCCGCCGTTACCTCCGCGACTTCGTAGTCCACGAGCGCTTCGAAAGCCTGCATTGTCGTGTCCATGCGTCTTTGCTTTTCGGCAAGGCTTTCCTCGAACGGCTGCACCAGGCTCAGGCCCCCGAATTGCACATAAGCGAGCTCGGCGAATACCAATGCTGCCTTGGCAGCCAGATACCTGCTGCGGTCCGTACGCTCCGGCCCGGCATCACGGTCCATTGCGACGATTCGGTTTAGTTCTTCATAGTGTCGATCAAAGTCCGACTCGGCCTTAAATATCTCCGCAAGTCGAGAGCGAGTTTCCATCGCCAAATCCAATGGCCTCGGATACTCGTTGACGTAGCGCTCATAGACGCGAACGGTGTCGGCAACAGCTTTCGCCACATCGTACAGGTCGCCGGCAGTCAGCAGCGCTTCGCGGCTTAGCTCCGGATCGCTGGATTCCGCCGCAATGCGCTCATGCTCTGCTGCAGACCTTTTGGTCTGCCCGTCCTCACGATAAATGAAAGCGAGTTGTTTGGTTGCTTCAGACTGCAACTCGTGATCCGGGTGGCTCGTTCGAAATTCTTCGAGCACGTCGGACGCCTGCGTCCAGTCCTGCAACTTCATCAATGCTGCCGCTGCATCGTACTCCGCTGCGGTTCGGATAGTTGAGGTTGGTGCTGCACTCTTGATTCTCAAGAAATGATCGGCCGCGACCTGATAATCCTCGAGGAGATTCGCCTGTTCGCCTTGCTTGTAGATTGCCGCGGCCAGACCATCAACGACAGCGGCCCTCGATTCGTCGTCTTCAGCCGTCAGGTCGAGAACATTAACGTAGGCCCGCTCGGCGTTCTGGTACTCGGCCAGATCGATCGACGAATGCGCGATAACGGCCCATGCCGCGCGCCGTAAGTCATCACCCGCCATCGGATAGCGGCCGATGAGCGTATCTGCCGTCTCGATCGCGAGTTGAAAATCTTCCATTTCATAGAGGTCGTCGGCGGCGGCACCCAGCACAACGGGCGCTTGTTCGTGTTGCTGAAACGTGTCCGCGAATTTCAAGGAACTCCCAATGGTCGCCTGCATTACGTCTCGTCGTCGGGCACCGGTAGCTTTGTCGAGATTCTCGCGGTGCGCATAGACGGCCGCATAACCAGCTGCCGCCTGTTGCTCGTGCGCCGCGTATTCATAAGCGGTTCGTTCGTATTCCCGGGCCGCCGCGTCGTAGTCCTCGTTCTCAAGCAGGAGGTCGGCCAACTGGTAATTCGTTTGCGGCGACTCGCTGTCAGCGGGAAAAGAACGCAGGAACTCACGATACCAGCGCTGCGCTTCGTTAAAACTCTGCGGCTTGTCGTCGATCAGGTTTTCGTCCTGATAGGACGCGTGGTAGTGACCGGCCAGATCAGTGAGATTGGTTTTGAGCAAATCCACTACTTGCGGCGTGCTCTCAATATCGAAGTGGGTCCAGTATTCCGAATTCAGTGCGTAGTTGGTTGCGAATTGCTTCTTCGATTCGACGACTAGCTTGGGAAATCCGGCTTCGCCAAAAATTTCGATGACGCGCATACTGAAATGCGGCGACACCTTGTGGATGGGGTTCAATTTGATAAACGACTTATAGACTGATGCGGCATCGTCATAGCGCAGTTTATCAAAATAGAACTCGCCAAGATTGCCGTAGATCTTGTCCGCGTAGTCGCGGTTGCCATTCTCCACAAAGTATTCGTCAACAACCTCAGGCCCGCCGAGGTTGGAGAAACTAAGGCTGATTACACGAAATGTGTCGGCGATGCGGTGTTCTTCATTTTCCTCGTAATTCTCATCAAAGTCGTAACCGATGGACTGACGGTAATCGAGCATCGCAATATAATTATGCAGCGCCTCCTCATAGAATTCCTGCTTGTACAGTGTCCATCCCAATTTGTAGTACGCGAGCTCGTAATAAGAAGAAGTTGCGCCGATATTGACTATCGAACCGTACGCGTCTTCTGCATCCAGATATTTTTTCCTGACGAAGTAGTATTCGCCACGTCGGAAGTAGACTTCATCGACGTACTTCGAATAAGGGTATTCGGCAATCAAGCGATCCATGATCTTCATCGCATCGTCAGGCTCGCCGATCTCGTCGTAAGCGCGTGACATTTGGTAGAGCACCTTGTCGTTGCGCTCATAATTCGGGTAGGTATCGAGGATTTTTTGGTATGTCTTGATCGCTTCCTGTGGCCCGGTAGGTACGGATTCGGCACCACCGCCCGGCAAAGCCGTGTCGAACTCCGCTGTCTGCGACAGCAGGTTCTGGCGCTGGGTCGCACGTTGTTCGAAATCCCTATCGGACTCTGCGGCTTGTTGTGATGCCGCGCCATCGTTGTTGGTGACGTTCGGAGTTAACGAGCTTGCTTTATCCGGTGCCGCCATCTCGACCAGGTCACCAGTGCCTAATACGCCGTAGGCCTGCTCGATCTGCAGGTCGGCCAGACGGCGCATCGCCTCTGGTGTGCGCGCACTTTCTGACGTTTCTTCCAGGTAGCGGCGATAACTTTGGGCCGCGAGATCGAGGCCGTCATCCAGGAACACCTCGTCAATATCGGGCTGCACCTGTTCAAGTCCCGCAAGCGTTCCCTGTTCACTGATCGACGCACAGGCAGCCAGACCGAAGAGGACAAACGAAAGAAGTGCTGCGTGCCGGCTCATTCGGGGTCGTCCATCTTGGCTCGCGCCTGCGTTGCGCGATCATAGCTATCGGCCAGCGCGAAGCGTGCTTTGTCGCCGTAGTTCTCGAGGTGCCTGCGTCGTGCAATAAGCTCTTCGATTGCCACGAGTTCGAGCTGATGACCCTGACGGGCCATCAAGAGATCGACTTTCTGGATCGAGTCGGCGACGTTTGCGCGCAGGCGTGTTATCGGCTTCCCATAGCCAACGTAACTGTGGCTGGCGGCCTGTCGTGTCCGAACGTATTGATCGTATTGCTCACCAGCGACGGCCATCGCCTCGTCAAGTCCGCGCAGGTTCCGGTCGAATTCTGTAAAGCGTTCGTGATACTCGGTCTCCAGGGTCCAGGTCAGAAGGCCCTTGAGCCGCTGGATTCGTGGCATCAGGGATTTTCCGAACGAGGAACCCGTGCCCTGCAATTGCGTCTCGATGCGCTCGAGCTGGGCGAGCGTAGCCTGCTCTTCGCGTGTTGCGAGGAATTCAGGCCGTGGCGTTGTCAGCAAATCATCGCGACGTCGCACCAGCATCTTGTGCTGTTCGATGCGTAGTCGCATCCTGGAGTCGAACTCCCGGAACTGTGTGTCTACATCCGGCAACAATGGTTCGTAATGGTCGTGGCGAATTGCCACCATGTCATCGAAGGCGTCGAAGTTGCGCTGCCAAGAAACCAGTTTTCTTCGCAGGTCGGCAAGATCGAGGAAGTTCTGCAGCCCGGTCTGGAAGTCGTGTGATGCCAGCAGTTCCATCAGGTAATACGTCTCGGGCGTTTCAGGCAAGGAGCGCAGGCGGACAACCCAGTCCTTGTCCTTGCGAATTTCCTCGCGAACCAGCGCCTCCAGAAACTTGCCAGCCCTGATGCTTTCAATCGATACATTAAGTTTTTCGACTTCGGCACCAAACGAATCCAATGCACGTCCATAATGTATGGCCGCACGACCGTGGATGTTCAGATTGCCGTAGGCATAAGGCAGCGCAAGCATTGCCTCCTGCGTCGCACGATCGGTTACTTCGCGCTCGGCGAGAATGCTCCATGGAACCACCGCCCTATCCGCTTTTTCAATGGACATGTTCGCCCAACCGGAACTAAGCAATGCCTGGTTCGAGAAAGGTCCATCGAGGCGTACACGATTAAGAGGCGGTATCGCTTT
>Ga0265309_10001245_pt1 | contig 11093 bp, 11 predicted proteins | sample Helome_FD_192492 | JGI IMG/M metagenome (GOLD analysis project Ga0265309, IMG submission 192492) | Marine sediment microbial communities from subtidal zone of North Sea - Hel_20160524 (Illumina Assembly) | ecosystem: Environmental > Aquatic > Marine > Subtidal zone > Sediment ...
CCTCGCACCGGGGAGCCCCACCAGGACCTCGTCACGCAGTTTTTCCATCAGCTCTGGCGCTTCACGTGGATCATGCGGATAAATATAAATGCCGGTCGCGTTTGAGCCCCAGGAATACAGGTTGTAGCCACGGATCCCCGGGCCGACATCGCCGTCCACATGTGGTTGCAGCCGGTCGATGACTTTGAGAATCAACTCGTTCTCGATTGTGCTGAGCGGAATACCTTCCGGCATACTGAAGAAGACCTGGATGCCGTCGGAGTCAGCCTGTGGCAGAAAGTCGAGTTTCGGCGCCAACAACCAGGTCAATAGCGCCGGAGCCAGCAACAACGACACGATCCACTTCACCCGCAACTGCGGTGTACGCGTCAGGCTGACAATCTTGTTCGTAATCCTGTCCCACAATTCGGCGAGACGATCCACGGTAGGCTCATCACTGTGGAATTTATTGCTCACAACCGGCAGAAAAGTTATCGCAGCAATAAGCGACGTTGTCACCGCAACAGACAAGGTCAGCGCGAGATCAGCAAACAGTTGGCCCTCGAGTCCCTTCATGAACAGGATCGGCAGGAAAATCGCGATACTCGTGATCGTTGAGGCAAACAGCGCGCCCACCACCTGCGACGGCCCTTCCCGTGCCGCTTCATTCGGCGACATGCCGTCTTGACGAAGACGCACAATGTTTTCCTGCACGATAATCGCTGCGTCGAGGACGAGGCCCACCGCGAACGCGAGCCCGGCGAGCGACACCACATTCAGACTGCGGCCCAGAAGACTCAACACCAAGAGCGACGACAGCAACGAAAATGGAATCGTCGTCGCGATCATGAGTGTCGCGCGCCAGCCACGCAGGAACCACCACAACACCGCCAGGGCGAGGAGCACGCCAAGCACGAGGTTGCCGTTGACCAGCCCGATCGCGCGTCGAATGTGAACCGACGCGTCGAAACTCAGTACGATCTGCAAGTCTGCGGCAGCCAGCGGTCCGGCATTGAGCGCGGCAATGGTCTTGTTGATGTCATCCAGAATCGTCACGGTGTTTGCACCGTATTTGCCCTGCACGGAAATATAGTAAGCGGGGAACCCCGTGCGATACATGAAACCGGCACGCGGGTAGAGCTCAGTTGTGATTTCGGCGACCTCGCGCAGACGTACTGCTTGGTTATTCGGCCGGGCAACAATCAAGTCACCGAGTTCGTCGAGATCGAAGCCCCCAAGGAAGCGAACCGTGTACTGCCGTCGGCCAACACTGGCGAGCCCGCCGGTCGTATTGACCGCGCGCATCACCGTGTTCGCGATATCCGTAACTTGCACGCCGAGCGCGGCGGCCCGATACGGATCGAAGTTGATCAGTACCATGCTGTCGCGCTGGCTATTGAGATTCACGCGCTGCACACCGTCGATCTTCATCAGTGCCGGCTCAACTTCCGCTTCGATTACGCGTTGGAATTGCGTGACGTCGGTGCCCGGTGTCGAGATCCGCGGATGCACGAGCAAGGTTGCGACCGGGAAGTCCCAGCCGCCCACCTGAATGCTGGGTTCGTCGGCGTCGGGCGGTGCTTGCTCGGCACGATTCAAAGCGTTGAGTACGTCGAGCATGGCTTGCTGCAGGTCTGTGCCAACGTCAAATACGAGGTGCACATTGCCGTTGCCCGCGCGCACATCGCTCGACAGCTCGACGACACCGGGAACCTGCCGAAGCACTGTTTCTTGTGGCTCGACGATGTTTGCCTCGACTTCCTGCGGCGCGGCGTTTCGCCACGACGTGTTGATGTTGATCTCGGGGTACTCGAGGTTGGGCAACATCTGGATGGGTAGCGATGCGATCCCGAGGACGCCGAGCACGAAGAGCAAAACCGCGGCTGCAAGCAGCGCGGCCGGGTTGTCTGCTGACACTCGAATCAACGACATGAGGCCTCCCGCAAGAAATTGGCATGCAATCTGATTATTAGATGCGCATTGGACCTGTTTCGTTTGAAAAAAGTCGAGAGTTTGCGATGAAACGAGTGTTTGTTGCGACAAACGGTGCGCTGGTCGAAGCGATTACCTCGCCGGCCGTAATCGCTCGATGTTTTTCTTGTAGCCGCGGCTTAGTTTCAGCTCTTTGTCACAGTCCAGCGTGAGAAAGTACTCGCCGTTGGTGTGGGACCGCATGGACCTAACGCGATGTCCATTGACAATCGTCGAACGGTGCACGCGGACAAAACGCTCGGGGTCGAGTACCTGCTCGAGTTTTTTCATCGTCCCGCGTAGCACATGTGTCTGCTCCCGCGTGTGCACGCAGAGATAATCGCCTGCAGCGTCGATCCAGATGATGTCAATTACGTCGACGCAGCTCGTCTTCTTGCCGTCCTTGATCGCGAGTCGTTGCGGGTGCTGACGCGCTTCGTCGGACCGGCCGGCAAGGGCCTGCTCCAGCGTAAGTTCCTCACCGGACAGGTCGCAGATCAGTTTCAACAGGCGGACACGATGCCCCTTTGCCGCACGGTTGTCGAACTGCTCGCGCGCCCGATTGAGCGCCGAATGCAATCGCGATTCGTCGATTGGTTTCAAAAGATAGTCGAGAGCATTCGCTTCGAACGCGCGAACCGCGTATTCGGCGTAGGCGGTGACAAAGATGACCACTGGCATATCGGGTCCGGCCATTCTTCTTAAGACGTCGAAGCCATCCATCCCCGGCATCTGGATGTCGAGAAACACGATGTCGGGTTTGTGCTCAACGACGGCTGCCAGGGCTTCACGGCCGTTGCGGCTGTGGCCGCACACCGCGATGTCTGGCGCGGCCTGCAGCCGAATCTCCAGACCGCGGCGGGCCAGTTCTTCGTCATCGACGATCAGGACGCGCAGCTTACTCATCGGTCTCGTACGGGATGTTAATCGTAATTACCAGGCCTCGGGGATCGTTGGGCGCGAGTGTCAGGGCCTGTCGCTCGCCATAGAGTTGCTTCAGGCGCTCACGGGTATTGTTCAGGCCGACTCCCGACGACTTGTGCTTGCTGGGTCCGTTGCCCAGCCCCGGACCATCATCGGCTACCGTGATCATCAGCGCTCCCTGGTGCACCTTGGCGGAAATCCTGATCGTGCCGCCCTCTTCGCGCGGGGTGACCGCGTATTTGACCGCATTTTCGATCAACGGTTGCAGGATCAGGCTGGGCACCAGGCCATCGAGCACGCGCGACTCGACCTCGCGCTGCACGGTCAAGCGCTCGCCGAACCGCACTTTTTCGATCTCGAGATACAAGTCTAGCGCCTCGAGTTCCTGCCGCAGCGTGACCCTTTTCATAGGGTCATTGTCGAGCGAGTAGCGCAGGAAATCGCTCAGACGTGTGACTGACAGATTCGCAGTCTCGTTCTCACGATCGAGGATCAACGTGGAGATCGCATTAAGTGTGTTGAATAGAAAGTGTGGATTCAGCTGGTAACGTAACGCCATGAGCTGTGCCTGGTGCGCGGCTGCCGTTGCTTTGAGTGTCTGCTCGGTCTGGTCTTGTAGTTTCTGGTAGTACTTGATACCGAAATAGAGGCCGCTCCAGCACAGCAGGATGTAAAAGGAACCCAACACGCTGTCGAAATGCGCCATAAAGTCCTCGGGCTGCCACCCGTCCTTGTACCAATCCCAATACAGCTCGTTGTGCAGCCCTCGCCACAAAGCGGCAACGGCGTAGCTGATCAGAACGATGCCGAAAGCGATGTGCCACGGCGACTTCGGCCACAGCCAGCGGTAGGCGTAACGCATGGGAATCGTGAAAACGAAGCCCAGCACGCCAGCCGCGATATTAACCGCGATGTAAGTGTCGGGCTTCTCGTGGGCCAGCGCGCCGAGGTAAGCGGCCATGATATAGCCGCCCCAACCCGCGACGTTCAGGATCCAGAAGACTCGGGCACGATTTTTCAATAGCTCGTTCAGCATATTGGGAATTGGGGTTAACACCAGCCATCAATATATAGGAGAAATCGGCGGCCAACCTAAACAGCTCGCCGCAGAAAGCGAACGCCTTATCGTTATTGCGGCTCGACTGCTGTTTCGCGGCTTGAACTGGTACGGGCTAGTCGTCGGGGGAGCGCTCGAATTGTTTAATGCTGATTTCCACTGCACTCACCAAGTCTTGTGACGTGCTGGAGGCATACACATGAACCCAGTCGGTCTGTTCGCGCCACACGTGATACAGCATCTCGGTCTCATTCTCTCGGAAAGAAACCACAATTCGCTGCTGTTTCTCCTCATCCATAGGCACAGAATTTGTCAGGGTGAGGAGTTCATCGACAGGCAGTTCGTCATCAGTGGTGTTATCGATCGCAGCCAGCATTGCAGGGATTGATGCAAGATCGACATTCGCCGACGTGGTATAGGTCTCCAACTCGCTCGGCGAGCAAGCCACCAGCAACAAAACGACAAGACCTGTGACGATACGCATTGCGATGCTCCTCGGACCTGTAATTGGGCTACAGGGGCACTCGATAGTGTAGCAAAGCTGCCCTGTTAGCCCGGCGCCCGGCACTCCAATGCGACGAGCGGTTCGTCGTACACGACGAACCGAGCAGTCAATGCAGAAAAATCTGCGTGTCGGTGGTTCGAATGCCGCGGCTCGGCCGGGGACGGTCCCTTCGGGACTGTTCCCATCGGCTGCGCCGATTAGTCCGCCCCTGACCACCAATTCTCCAGAGATCACTGTTCAACCGCTGCGCGCCTCAATTCATTCGGTGTGCAACCGTAACGGCGTTGAAATGCCCGGCTCAGCGTTCGTGCCGACGCGAAACCTGTTGCATCCGCGATTTGTTCGAAAGGTGTGGCAGAGTACTTAATCAAACTATGTGCTTTCATGATGCGCCAATCTGCAATGTAGGCCATTGGGGCAACGCCGATGACCTCCTGAAAGCGTCGAACCAACGTCGCCCGTGACATGCCGACCCTTTCGCCGAGCGACGTTAGCGTCCAGCTAAATTCAGGTTCTTGATGAATCAGCGTAAGAGCGCGATAAACGCGCCGATCACGAAGTGCAGCGAGAAAACCGGATGACTCTTCATTCTCACGAATGTAGTGGTTGAGCAATTGCAGGAACAGCACTTCGGTCAGTCTGTCAGCAATTCGGCTGCCGAGGTTCTGTTTGCCCTGCATTTCAGCGTCGATCAACTTCACGACGGACCAGATGGGCCCGGCCGACTCGAGCATCGAGAAGTGCATCATCTCCGGCAACGCGTCGAGTATCGGGTGCGTTGCTCCCTGATCGTAGTGCACCAACCCACACATCAAGCGATTGGTTATCTTGCCTTTTTGAAAAAGCGGGTTGCCGAGTTCACAGGCCTTGCCTGCTCGAGCACTGGCGATCAGTTCGCGACCCGGCTTGTCGGCGATCCAGTGAGAGTCCCCGTTTGGCAGCATGACGATGTCCGCTTCTTCAGCCTTGACAGCATCGTGGGCGTCGGAGCCGATAAAACATTCTCCGGACAATACGATGTGGAAGCGAGGAATCCCCATTTCTGACAGGGACATGCCCCATGGGGCGGCCAGGTCTGATCGAAAAAACACGGAACCCCGGAAACGCAGCGTTTCCAGAATGTCCCCAAGCACGTCAAATGCTGGCCCCTGATTGAGTCGTTCAGGCACTCGATTGATCCTCCGGGCTACGCTGATTCAAGGTGATGTCTCCTATCCTATGTCGCATCAGAAACCACGCATCAGCTGATGCAATCAGAACCGATGGGAGAATCAACATGTTCAAGAGCGCTACCACATTATCCGCCGTGACCAAGGGTGTATTGGGGCTTATTCTAACAATCGTTGCCGCGAGCGCTGTGGCCGAAGAGTATTTCACGATCAAAGATGGCCAGCTGGAGCGGCCGACCGGGTATCGCGAGTGGGTCTACGTCGGTACGCCGGTTACACCCAACGACCTTAACGACGGAAAAGCGGCTTTTCCCGAGCATCACAATGTCTATATTGATCCAGATAGTTGGGCGCATTGGAAAAAGACTGGAGAGTTTCGTGAGGGAACCATTCTCATGAAAGAACTGGTCAGTGTTGGTTCGAAAGCCGCCGTGAGTGGCAATGGCTACTTCCAGGGCGACTTCATTGGTCTGGAAGCCACGATCAAGAGCAAGAAGCATTTTCCGGACGAACCTGGTAACTGGGCTTACTATAGTTTCTCGACGCCAGACCATAAGACGTTGGCGACAAAGGCTAAGGCGTTTCCGGCAGCGTCATGCAACGGCTGTCACGCTGGCGCCGCTGCCGATGACTGGGTTTTCACTCAGTACTACCCGGTGTTACGTGCAGGAAAAGCAGCGGGCGAAGAAGGGACGGGCGGCAAGCGATCTGATCTGTCCGAGGAGAAGTAGTCATGCGCCAAGTCCGACTAATCGGTATTGGCGCCGCGTCAGTGATCATCGCAGGATTGTCGTTATCGGCAAATTCGGCAATAGCGGCAGACGAAGGCTTTTCACCGTACGTGGATGAACAGGGAAACATTAGTTTCCCAAACGAGTTTCGTACTTCCATGGTGCACCTCGGATCCTGGTTCGTGCCCGAGGGTGGTGCAAGCGGCTTCCACGACGTGTACACCGAAAAGGAAAGTGTTGAGGCGTATCGCGAAACCGGCAAGTTTCCTGACGGTGCCACAATCGTCAAGGAGCTGCGGGCCTCTGATGCAGGCACCTACACCACAGGTGACAACGTCAGTTACGCAACCGACGGGCTCAAGCAGTGGTTCGTGATGATAAAAGACGAGAATGGACGCTTTGAGGACAATCCGATCTGGGGCGATGGTTGGGGTTGGGCGCTCTACAAGCCCGACGATAGAGGTACAAATGTCGCTTCCAACTACAAAAACGACTGCCTGGGTTGCCATGTACCGGCCAAATCCAACGACTGGGTGTATACAGAGGCTTATCCGACCTTGAGCAAAGAGTAGCGGTTTCAAAATTGACGGCGGACCCTTATTAAGGAGTAATAGCTATGACCACGATAAAGAAAAAATTGAATCGAGAGGATCTGCGATCGCGCCTCACGCCAGAGCAGTATCGTATTACACAGCAGAAGGGCACCGAGGCCGCCTTCTCGGGTGAATATGTCGATTGCAAGGACGATGGCACGTACTCCTGCGTTGTGTGTTCGAACCCACTGTTTCGTTCCGACACGAAGTACGACTCAGGTTCCGGATGGCCGAGTTTTTGGCTACCGCTGGCGGGAGACAGGGTGCGCACGCAGCTGGACGAGAGTCACGGCATGCGCCGCGAGGAAGTTCTGTGCGCCAACTGCGATGCACACCTCGGTCATGTGTTTCCCGATGGACCGCAGCCAAGCGGGAATCGGTACTGCATCAACTCCGCATCATTGGATTTCGCGGCGGTTGAAGAGTGTGATGCCTATGACGCAGTGTCTGCCGCTGGAGATTCATAATGCATGCGGTTGACCCTGAATTGCAGGTACGACGAACTCCAATGCCGATTCCAGAGAGCCACTTTGTCAATGACACGGCGCTGAGACCACCGTTTCCGGCTGGACTTGAAACGGCCGTTTTCGGAATGGGTTGCTTTTGGGGTGCCGAGAAACGCTTCTGGGAACTTGACGGCGTCTACACCACGGCGGTTGGTTACTCGGGCGGGGACCTATTGCACCCCACGTATCGAGAAGTGTGTGGCGGAGACACCGAACATGCCGAAGTCGTGATGGTGGTTTTCGACCCGGCGGTAATAAGCTATGAACAGTTGCTCAAGTCATTCTGGGAAGGACACAATCCCACGCAGGGTTTTCGTCAGGGAAATGATATCGGATCGCAATACCGCTCGGTCATCTTTGCGACGTCCGACGCGCAGGCGATGGCGGCGAGAGCGTCGCTCGAGCGCTATGAGGAGCAGCTTTCTTTGGCCGGTCATAGTCGAATCACGACAGAAATCGAGCTCGCGCCGCCATTTTATTACGCCGAGGAGAAGCATCAACAGTACCTTGCTAAGCATCCCGGTGGATACTGCGGGCTTGGTGGGACCAGTGTGACGTGTACTTAGCAATGCCTAGCCCGGGACTGAAACACATCATCCAAGAACTGCCTGATGGCTATTCGGAGGTGTCGTACAAGGAAAGCCGATATGGCATGACGGTAGAACGCTTTAATAAAGGGAAGAGTGTCAAAATATGTGCTAAGGAACTCAAAGGCACGGACTTTATCAGTCTGAATTTCTACACTTCCTCCTCACGGGATCACCTGAAGCCTTGCGAGATGCCGCAAGAAAAAGTGATGCATTTCCTAATGCACCAAAAACCTATAAATACACAGAGCAATGACGATGAGAGATGTACGATTTGAGAATAGAAGATTCGATCCGGAACTGACCCCTTTCCTTTCGTTGGCCAAAGAGATGGCCAAGGCTTTCGGGTACACCGCAGACCTCAGCGTGAATAAGGGGTTGGCCCAGTTGCTGCGACTGCGGGTGGCGCAGCAGAACGAATGTGCATATTGCGTCATCCTGCATGCGGCTACCGCGAGGGACGTTGGAATTCATCCGTCCAAGGTGGACAACATTTCCTCTTGGTGGCAGAGCGAGCTGTATACAGACGCAGAGAAGGCCGCACTTGAGTACACAGATAGCCTCACTTATGGGAAGGACCCAAATTTTCAGCAGAAACACGAGCAGATGACCACTTTCTTTTCCGAGGTGGAGATCGCCGAGGTAGCCGCTATCGTTATCAACATGAATGTATGGACCAGGCTCAAGCTCGCCCAAGGTGAAACTCCTGTGTTTGCCTAGAGGTGCCCACTTTGGTGACCAAACCAGGATCACCTACCGTCACTCAAGAACATCTACTCGGCCACAAATCTGACGCATTACGTAGTCTTGCGTCACCTTGACTTAGGTCAGATTGTGAAAACTGTTCACTGGAAATCCGCGTGTGTTTGTCACGGTATGTCACTGACTGCAGCACTACCGATTGAGTTGGTCAAGGTTGTGGTTCGATTGACTGCGAATCAGCCCATGCTGATTCTTGCCGTTCGGGCGGCTGTGCCGCCTTGATTGGTGATGGTCACGCGCCCTCAGCGCCCGCAAAGCCAGTCGGAACCGCTTCGAAAGCGGGCATTAAATTGTCGCTTCCTGCGAAAGACTAGGACGATTGCCGCAGTAGTGCCCTTAGTATTCGCAAATGTTCGACAATGGTATGGTTCTGACTGCCTTTGTAGAGAGATAGGCTATGCGGGGCTTCATTGAAGAATTGCGCCATCGGAATGTATTTCGCGTCGGCATCGCCTACGTCGTTGCCGGCTGGTTGATAGCGCAGGTGGCCGATCTGGCGGCCGACGCATTCAATGCGCCCGACTGGTTTATGCAGATGCTAATTATCGTACTACTTGTCGGGTTGCCGGTGTCCCTGTTTCTTGCCTGGGCGTATGAACTAACGCCGGAAGGCCTGATGAAAGCGAACGAAGTTCCTGCCGACGCTCCGAAAGACCCGCGCTCCGGACGCGTCCTCAACATAATTATCATCGCTACTTTGACCGTCGCCGTTTTGTTGCTCGGGTGGGACAAAGTGCGGCAACCATCAGCCGGCGTCGCCGTATCGATGGACAAGTCGATTGCTGTCTTGCCTTTCGAAGACTTCAGTCCCGACGGTGACCACGCGTGGTTTGCCGAAGGGCTAACTGAAGAAATCCTCAACTCACTGGCGCGTGCACCGGATCTCCTGATCGCCTCGCGCACGTCATCGTTCGCATTTCGCGGAACCACAGAGGACGTTCCGTCAATTGCGGCACAACTGGGTGTTGCTCACATTCTTGAAGGCTCTGTTCGCCGCTCCGGCGATCGGCTGCGTGTGACTGCACAGCTGATTCGGGCAGCAGATGACAAACACCTTTGGTCCGAGAATTTCGACGGCAGCAGTGAAGATTCGATCGAGATACAGGAACGTATAGCCATTGAGATTGCGAGCGCACTTGAAACCGCGATGAACCCGGAGGAACTGGCGAAAATGATGTCGGCTGGCACCCGCTCTGTAGAGGCATGGGAGACCTATCTGCGGGGCCTCGCCCTGAAACAGGCAAGCTCGGATCGCGGAGGGCAGGATGCCGAAGGCATCGCTGACCTCATCGCGATGTTCAATAAAGCGGTTGAGCTTGATCCAGGCTTCGCGGACGCTCATTTGTTGCTGGCGGATGTGTGGTCAACGCAAATCGATCCAACATCAACACAGTACGTTCGCAGTGATATGCCGTTGGCCGAGCGAAAAGCGCACTACAACAAAGCCATTGCCGCAACCATTAAATACGCCAGATCGGACATGTCGAGGCTGGAAGCAGAGATGCGCGCCGCTGATTTCGACCTCCGAATACTGGATCAGGTCGCTGCCGCCAGAGGTATGACCGAGGTCGCGCCGGAACGTCGTCAGGGCTGGTCGTGGTTAAACTATCTTTATCTGACCATTGGTGAATACGACAAGTCGCGCGAGGCCGGGCTAAAGGCGTGGGCATTACCAGACGAGCCGGGGTCAGGACGAGCGCCCATCATCCAGAGCATGCATCGAGTCAGCCTCGACGATGCCATCAACATGGTTGATGAGCTTCTCGCCGCGCCGAACCCGGTGCCGAATATTCTCTACCAATCGCATCGCGTGTTGCTTGCGGCTGGCCAGATCGAGCGTGCGGCGGCGCTTGGCGAGGATTATTTGCGCGTATCGGAAGATTTCGAAGGCAAAAGGTTAGTGCAGATAAGACAAGCCTGCGCCGAAGGGCGTGTTGCCGACGCGGACAGACTTTTTGAGGATGTCGATCCGGACTCGACTAGCATGTGGCTATTTCTCACGACATTAGGTCGTGATGATGAGGCTCACGAAATTCTGCTGCCGCTGGATACGCCGGAGACGGTTTTTACGTTGTCGGGATTTATGACGTACCGGTCTTTCGAGGCCCGCGACTATCCGGTTTTGTGGAAATCTCTCACCGCGCAAGGAGTTAATCGGCCTCCAGCTCGGCCGATGCCCTACCGGTGCGAGCGTTAAGTGGCGCGCATATTTCGTTGAGTGGGGACTTTGAAAACCCGAATAACCTCTTGGTCACACGCGGTAGTGCCCACTTTGGTGCCCAATCCAAGATCATCTACCGTCACTCAAG
>Ga0265309_10001246_pt1 | contig 11087 bp, 11 predicted proteins | sample Helome_FD_192492 | JGI IMG/M metagenome (GOLD analysis project Ga0265309, IMG submission 192492) | Marine sediment microbial communities from subtidal zone of North Sea - Hel_20160524 (Illumina Assembly) | ecosystem: Environmental > Aquatic > Marine > Subtidal zone > Sediment ...
ATAGTTTGTACATGATTCTCTCCTCCAATAGCCTTTTATTATTGGATTTAGATGGATTTCCTTATTTGCTTTTCTCCTTGGGATAAATGATTCTTTACGATCATATTCTGCGCCTGATTCAAGAAAACCGCAAAATGCTCCAAAGGAGACACTCAATAAACTGGTGTGGGAGGCAATCTTCGGCCAGGAACGGACACTCGGTACGGAAATCAGATCAATCAACACTGACCCTTTTGATTAGCGCGGCGTCTGAATCACGGGCGCTCGCGACTAGGCGGGCGTTAGCTCACAAAGAGCACTGAATATACGAGTTGTGGGGAGTCGGTTCTGTCTGTACCCTAAGAAGGCTTCATCATATCGAGAGGAGGTAGGAGATGAACGATTTATTACGCAGACCCATGCTGCTCGCCCTGCTTGGTGGGGCCTTTCTAATGGGACCCGTCGCAGGAGTAAACGCCGCTGCGTTCGTAAAGTACGACGGCGTCGACGGGGAGTCCAAGGACAGCAATCATGACAAGTGGATCGACGTGCTGAACATAGATTGGGGTGCAAGCAAGCCCGGCGGCGGAGCGACGGGGCAGTCACGCAGGCGCGGTTCCCTGGTGCAAGAGCTTCAGTTGAAGGTCCGCATCGACGGCGGGACGGCGGAGATACTGCGTTCCGTCAATAGCGGCAAGGTCTTCCCCACCGTGATGATTGATGCCTGCGAAGGCCCCTCCTCGGACCCCTGCGCAGCACAGCGGCAGAGCAACCGCCTGCAGCACTGTTATCTGAAGTGGGAGCTTAAGAACGTCATGGTTACCAGCTATCAGGTTAATGCGAGCGGTGACGATCGTGGCACAGCCACATTGGGTATGCAATTCGAAGACGTCGGGATCGAGTACACACCGTCGCCGTTAATCTGCCCTGCCGAGTGAATAACCCCGGGTATCATGCCCGGCGGGACGCTTAACCGCGTTACATCGCGTTGCAATAGAACGAAGTCGTGTAGACGGGGTCAGGTGTTTGGTTTGCAGGTCCTAATCGAAAACTAAAGACCTGGCCCCTTGGTCACGTCAGCGTTCCCAATAAAAGACGCTCATAATCAACTACCAGAATGCGGCTTTCGGCCAGGAAGGGACCCTCATATTTCTTATGGATAGAAGCTGGGTGATGTAACCCGGAAAACCGTTGATATCAAAAAATCCCAGTTCTCCTAAAGTCTCCTGTTAATTTGGATTAAGAACAACCTGATCAATTCTCCAATTATATTTACACTTTGTACCATCCAAACACTTGACGGTAACGCTGACAATGTCAAAATCGCAGAGAGCCTTAGTTTCTCCTGGTGCAATGGTGGTCCCAGAGGCTTCAGCGGTCGGGCGGAGACCTCCAAGTTGGAGGAGACCATTTCCCAGATTGACAACGGTCGTACATATATTTTTCGGCGTAAATGAATTACCAATCTGGATGGCGTAAGAGACTCCTATCTCTGACTCTGAGATTGCAGGGCCGGCTATCGTACGTCCCCCGATGGGAAGTTCATTACTCGGACCAGCTGATGCCGCTCCATTAAATGCCAAAACCAATATCGCGAACATTGTTGTCAAGTATGTAGTTTTCATGTGAAGTCCCCCTGTTGGTATTTCGATAGAGTACTATCATAACCATTTGTCTTTTACATCACCCAAATTGGTTAAATCAATTTTTATCAGCGTCTCCTTCGGGTCGTTCTCTGCCTCTGATCAATACAATCTGGGCGTCTGCTATTTGCTCTTCAGGGCCCGATATGCAAAGCAGTTCGGGTCTCGCGGATCGCCATTACGGGTAAAAGCGGTCAATCAACTTCATCGGATCCAACACTGTCTGTAAGTTCAGTTACCAGCTGCCAGGTATAAAATATCCTCATACCCGGGCCGACCAGCAGGTACTAGTCGAGGTGGGATTTGAAGATACGGGTTATGGCAAGGGTAATGAGTAGCAGCATGGTGGCGCTGACGACGATGGCCGGGCCGGTTTGCCAGTCGAACTGGAACGAACTGCTGATACCGCCGACCAATGCGCCCAGTCCGTAGAGCGCACTGACTGCGACCATCTGCTCCGGGCTCCGACTGAACAGCCTGGCACTGGTGGTGGGGATGACCAGCATCGCCGCAATCAGTAAAACCCCCATGACCTTCATCATCACCGCAACCAGCAGTGCAATCATGATATACATCAGGAACTGAACCTTGCGCACTTCAATGCCTTCGGCCTGCGCAATTTCACGACTCACCGAGACCGCCACAAACGATCGCCAATGATGCAGCAACAGCAGCAGCAACACTACCGTGGTTATCAGTAGCCGGGTTAAATCAGCGCTGGTAGTTGCCAGTAGATCGCCAAACAATATGGCTTCGAGATTGACCGACTGTGCCGGCAACAGTCCGACCAGGATAATGCCCCCGGCCAGTCCGGTATGGGAAATAATGGCGAGTGTCGTTTCCGAAAGAGCGCTATTGAAACTGTTGACGCGATTAAGCGAGAACACGATCAACAAGGCTACTGCAAGCACGCCAAATACCGGCGTCACTTCCAGTAACAATCCCAGGCCGACCCCCATAACCGCGGCATGACCCAGGGTGTCGCTCAAAAAAGCGAGTCGCTGCCACACCATGAGGCATCCCATGGGCGCCGCGATTACGACCATGATCAGTCCGGCAATGACGCTGCGTACGAGGAAGTCATCGAGCCATTCAGTCATGCCGGTGCCCCGCGTGATCGTCGGCAACATCATGCTCGTGATCATGATGATGCGCATAGATCGCGATGGAATCGGCAGCTTGCTGACCGAACAGGGCCAGATATTCCGGATGCTGGCTAACCGATTCGGGTAACCCCGAACAACACAGGTGCTGATTGAGACAAAGCACCTGGTCGGTCTTGGACATCACCAGATGCAAGTCATGCGATACCAGCAATACCGCACATTGTAATTCCGTGCGCAACTCACCGATTAATTCATACATGCGAATTTCTCCGCTGACATCGACCCCGGCGGTTGGTTCATCCAGTACGATCAGGTCGGGTTGCCCGAGCGTGGTGCGCGCGAGTAACACCCGTTTCAATTCACCCTCGGACAGGGAACGCACCTGGCGCTGTTTCAGATAGGTCACCCCGGTTTGCGCCAGGGCATGTTCAATCTCCCGCTCAGAAGCGTTGTGCGTCAGGCGCAACAGGCGCAGAACGCTGAGTGGCATTAGCGTATTGACATAAACTTTTTGTGGCAGGTAGCCGATACGCAGACCAGGGGCGCGTTCGATTTCGCCGTCGAAGTTATTGATCAGGCCGGTGACGATATTGGTTAGCGTTGACTTGCCCGCGCCGTTGGGACCGATAATCGTCGTAATCTGGGCACGTCTGAGTTCAAAGCTGATGCGATCGAGAATCACCCGCTTACCGACGGCGTAACTCAGATTGCTGGCGCGCAGTAACAGTTCAGCCGGCATGTTTCTGACACTCCGCACACACCCCGGTAATCTCGACTACCGAATGATCGACCGCAAAGCCGAGATTATCCGCCTCGGCGAGCAAACTTTGCTCACTGGTTTCAATTTCGGCCACCTGTTCGCAATCCCGACAAATCAGGAACTGTGCAGCAGATTCATGGCCCGGATGTACGCAGGTGATGAATGCATTCCTGCTTTCGATGCGATGGATCAAACCTTCAGCCATAAGAAATTCCAGCGCTCGATACACGATCGGCGGTGCAATATGGTCGGCGTTACCTGCACGGTTGAGCCTGGCGAGAATATCGTAGGCTCCCATTGGCTGATGGCTGGCCAGCATGATTTCGAGCACCTGCCGCCGACGAGACGTCAGGCGAAGCTTGCGCGTCGCACACAGCTGGCTGGCCTCGGTCAATAGCTGGCGCTGACAACGACGATGGTCGTGCTTGCGAAAGGCGATATCAGGGGACTTAGTATTACGAGCCATTATGTTATATTATAACGTAACTATATTTTTAGCCACCACCTGAATCCTCCTGTATGCGTCTGTGCGTCCTGTTGTTATGCCTCCACTCTGCCGCGCTGGCCGCTGCGCCGCGTGTGGTCACTTCGATAACACCCGTGTACGAAATCACCGCGGCAATAATGACCGGCGTCGCCGAGCCCGGGTTAATTATCGATAGCCATGCTTCGGCACATCATTTTGCGTTCAAGCCTTCGCATATGCGCAGATTGCAGCAGGCGGACCTGGTGATATGGATAGATCGACATTTCGAAGCCGGGTTTTCGCGAGTAGCGGAAATTCTGCCTTCGACCACTCAACAGCTCGAACTACTACCGGTGCTCGGGCTCGACGGCGGTGATGGTCATATCTGGTACTCACCGCGACTATTGCTGCGCAGCATAGAAATTATCCGGGATACATTGCTGCAGCTGGACCCGGTTAATCAAAAGTTGTACCAGGCAAACGCCGCGTTGCTGATGCAGGGCGTCAGGGTTTGGCGACATGAGACGCGGCGACGCTGGCAGAACCGGCAGCCGCGCTATGTTACCGATCACAATTTCACCGCGTATTTCGAACAGGACATCGGGCTCAGATCAATTGCCAGCGTGCACGATCAACACAGTGACCATGGCGGCATTAAAGACCTGGGGCGACTCGACAACATCCTGCAACAATTTCCCGCAGCCTGTTTACTGACCCTGCAAAGCACCGCCTCACCGCTAGCGCGCAGCTTTGCGCGGAAGTACGGTTTAAAGATCGTCAGCCTCTCGCTGGAGCCGGTTAGCGACCCTGCCCAGCCACTCATATTGCAACGTCTTGCACAACTCACGGCAGCCCTGGAAGAGTGTATTTAACCGGCAGCGCATAAATCCGCTGAATGGACCTAACACCAGATTCGATTGCGATCTTTGTCAGCAGTCGTTACATTCTGTTTAATCAAAATACCGTGCACAGAAAAATGATAAATCCAGTCGGCTCAGACAAGCTCCTCCCCCTGTTCGTCTATGACGAAACCCGGCGCAATGCCCTGCTCGAAGAAGCCTTTGGGTTACCTTCAGTAGAGATCAGTTCCGCCGCTGCGGCCAACGCGGTAATGTTCGGTGGAGGGTACTTCACACCTTTACAGGGGTACATGAACCTTGCCGATGCACTCAGCGTGGCCGAGAACATGCAGACCTGCGAGGGTCGCTTTTTCCCGGTACCGATCCTGAACCTGGTGGAGTCAGTCGATGCGATCGAAGGCGCGGCGCGGATCGCCTTACGTGACCCGAATGTCGAAGGCAGTCCGGTGATCGCGATTCAACAGGTAATGGCTATCGAATCGGTCAACGATGAACAAATGGCACTGATGACCGAGAAAGTCTACCGCACCAACGACCAGGAACATCCAGGTGTTGCCGCCTTCAACGGGCATGGGCGTTACGCCGTCAGCGGTCCGATCGAGGTGCTCAATTTCAGTTACTTCGAAACGGACTTTCCCGATACTTTCAGAACTGCAGTGCAAATTCGTACCGAAATCGAGCAACGCGGCTGGCATCGCGTGGTTGCCTTTCAAACGCGCAACCCGATGCACCTGGCGCATGAGGAACTCTGTCATATGGCGATGGATCGGCTGGGCTGTGACGGGCTGGTGATCCACATGTTGCTCGGCAAGCTCAAGGCGGGCGATATACCGGCCGATGTGCGCGACAATGCAATCCGTACCATGGTGAATCTGTACTTTCCGGAAAACAGCGCAATCGTAACCGGATACGGCTTCGATATGCTCTATGCCGGTCCTCGCGAAGCCGTTTTGCACGCCTATTTTCGGCAGAATATGGGCGCCAGCCATTTCATCATCGGCCGCGATCACGCCGGGGTCGGGGATTATTACGGCGCCTTCGACGCGCAGACTATTTTCGATACCGAAGTCCCTGCCGACGCGCTCGAGATCGAAATCTTCCGCGCCGATCATACTGCCTGGTCGAAAAAGTTGAACCGGGTGGTGATGATGAATGAAGCGCCCGATCATACGAAAGACGATTTTGTTCTGCTTTCGGGTACGCGCGTGCGTGAAATGTTGAGTGAGGGGATCGCGCCCCCAAAAGAGTTTTCTCGTCCCGAGGTCGCCGAAATCCTGATAAGTTATTATCAATCCTTATAAATAAAACCGACGCTAAAGCTAGATCGCGGGCAGTGTCTTTGCGATACTCCGCAATATGTCTGAAGCAGCAGTAAATACGAGTAATTCCTTCACCCTGGAAGATCTCAAGACCCTCACCGATGCCGATATGCTCCGGGTGAACCAGGTAATTAGCGACAACCTGGCGTCGGAAGTGGTTTTGATCAACCAGCTCAGTCAACACATTATTTTGAGTGGTGGCAAACGCCTGCGCCCGATGCTGGTCATCCTCGCAGCGAAAGCCTGCCGCTACCAGGGGGAAGACGACGCACTGCTGGCGGCCGTGGTCGAGTTTATTCATACCGCGACCCTGCTGCACGATGATGTCGTCGATGATTCGGATATGCGCCGTGGTAAAGAAACCGCAAGCACTATCTGGGGCAATGAAGCAGCAGTGCTGGTCGGCGATTACCTGTATTCACGGGCGTTCCAGATGATGGTGCGGGCACAATCCATGACGATCATGGATCTGCTGGCGAATACCACCAACACCATCGCCCAGGGAGAAGTACTGCAGCTGCTCAATATCCGTGATGCCGATACCGACGAAGCGAAGTATCACGAAGTTATCTATGCCAAAACGGCGTGCCTGTTCGAGGCCGCGGCACGCATCGGCGCCCTGCTTGGCGGCATCGAAGCAGAGCAGGAGCTGGCATTAAAGGCATATGGCAAACATCTGGGCGTCGCTTTTCAACTCATCGACGACGCCCTCGATTACTCGGCGCAAAGCGAAGAGCTGGGCAAAAATGTCGGTGATGACCTCGCCGAGGGTAAGCCAACCCTGCCCCTGATTCGAGCGCTGGAAGTTGGCAATGCCGAGCAGAAAGCATTAATTCGGGAAGCAATCGAAACCGGCCAGGCCGAGCAGTTCGACGCTATCAACCAGGCCATTAATGAACTGGGGGCATTACAGTACACCATTGATCGGGCCCATTTCGAAGCCGCGCAGGCAAAACAAAGCATCGACTGCCTGGAAGAAAGCGAATACAAGCAGGCGCTCATTTTTCTCGCCGACTACGCGGTTGAAAGACGCCATTGAACCCATTCGAAAAACTGCTCGGTGAAAAGTCTACGCTGCTCGCCGATGGCGCCACCGGTACCAGTTTCTTCGCCATGGGGCTGCAAAGCGGTGACGCACCGGAATTATGGAATGTCGATTATCCAGAACGGGTCGCCAGACATTACCAGGCATTCATCGATGCCGGTTCAGACCTGATCCTGACCAATAGTTTTGGCGGTACCCGCTATCGCCTGCAATTACACAAAGCCGAACATCGCGTAGCGGAATTGAATATCGCCGCGGCGGCGCTACTGCGCGAGGTTGCCAGCAAGAGCGATCGCGACATCATCGTCGCGGGCTCGATTGGCCCGACCGGCGAAATCCTGGCACCGCTGGGGGATTTGCAGAGTGCAGACGCGGTGGCGGCTTTTGCCGAACAGGCGCTGGCGCTGGAACAGGGTGGCGCAGATGTCATCTGGATCGAGACCATGTCATCGCAGGAAGAAGTCGAGTACGCGGTGCAGGGTGCCCGGCAAACCGATTTGCCGATTGTGTTTACGATGAGTTTCGACACTAACGGGCGCACCATGATGGGCGTCGGTGCCGCCGATATGATGAACTTACACCAGCGCCTCGGGGTACACGCCTGTGGCACCAACTGTGGCATCGGTGCATCCGAAGTGGTAGCCGCGATTCTAAATATGCGCTCGAGCAAGCCCGACGGCAGCGACGACCCCATCCTGGTGGCCAAGGCAAACTGCGGTATTCCCGAGTTTATCGACGGCGAAATTCATTACAACGGTACACCCGAAATCATGGCGCGATACGCGACCATGGCGCGCGATGCCGGCGCGCGTATCGTCGGTGGTTGCTGCGGCACCTCCCCCGAACATGTCGCCGCTATGCGCCATGCACTGGACAGCACAGCACCCGGCCCGGTGCCGAGCATCGACGATGTCAGACGCGAACTTGGCGATGTCACCAAAGGTGCGCAAGCACAGGCCGATGGCCAGCATCAAGTGCAGACTCGCGGCAGTTCACGCCGCCGCAAAAGACGCTAATCATTCGTTAGTCAGGTAATTCCAGCGGCGCGAGTTCGTCGAAACGATCGCCGGGACCGGGATTGTCGGCCGGGCTCGACCCGCCAAAATGATTGACGATACCCCAGACCGCATTCAGTGAAGTCTGCACCGCGCCCTCGACCCAGCCGGGAATCCAGCCGACATCATCCCCGGCCATGAAAATACCTTTTTGCGCCGCGGGCAGCTCACGTTGCATGAAGTGACAAAACATGCGGCGGTTATAGCGATAGTGCCCGGGTAAGGCACCCTTGAATGCGCCCAGAAAGTTCGGGTCGTCCTCCCAGGAAACGGTGATCGGATCGCCAATGATATGCCGCCTGATATCGAGTTTCGGATAAATCTTCTGCAACGAATCGAGTGCCAGCTGGACGCGCTTTTCCACTGGCAACGGCAGCATTTTCAACGCATCGCTCATCCACGAATAGGACAGGCAAATCACGCCGGGGCTGTCTTCACCGAGATCAAACAGGTAGGTACCCCGGGTGAGGCGATCGGTGAGCGTCATGCTCATCACATCATGACCACTATCCGGATCCTTGTCCTTCCAGAAAGGTCTATCAACCATAACGAAGGTCTTGGCCGATTGCATATAACGGGTGCGATCCAGCGCCATCCATATTTTCTGCGAGAACAGTGTTTCATCGCAGTCGATGTTGGTCGTCAGCAACCAGCTCTGACAGGTCACCAGCGCAGCAGCAAACTCACGCTTGTCTCCCCAGATATCGGTAATCTGGATGCGCTCGTCGGCACAGCGTTCGATGCGGGCGACCCCGGGACGTGGTGCCCCATGGTGTAATTTTTCCAATGACGTGCCCGCAGGCCAGTGCGCCATATTCCCGGGCTCGTCCTGCCACATGCGGCGCGGTACCTGCTCGACCCCGCCAACGACGAAGTACTGGTTGTCGTCGCAATTGGTGTAGACCACGCGCAGGATTTCAAGCATCGAGTTGGGGAAATCGGTATCCCAGCCACCGGTGCCGAAGCCGACCTGCCCGAAGGCTTCGAGATGCTTGAAGGAATGCCGCATGAAGGCTTCCGAATTGGCGATAAAACCGTAAAAGGTTCGATCGTCCCAGGTCGGGATCAGGTCATTCCAGATTTGCTTGATGGCGCCGACATCGCGGCTCTTGATCGCCGCCTGCATCGCGCTGAAACCGGCTTCGCTTTCCAGGGCTTCGTGCCATGCCGCACCTACTTCCTGCAATAACGGTGTTAGCTGGTCGCTGCTCTCCACGTAAAGCGACTCGCCTTCCAGATCCACCACTGTGCTCGAAGCCGCCGCCGACAGTGGATTTGGAAACGGACGCGTTTCCAGCCCGTATCGATTCAGGTAGTGATAAAAACCCGTCGAGGAAAGCGGGAAACGCATACCACCGAGTTCAGCAATTACGTCTTGCGCACCCTTGAACGGCTCGGAATGCAGTCGCCCGCCGAGACGTCGCGATTCGTACACCACCGGCTTCAGACCCATCTTCATCAATTCATAGGCCGCGACCATACCGGCCATACCCGCACCGATGATTGCAACCTCGCTACCATGCATCGCCGCGGGAATTTGCCCGAGCCCCGCAGGATGCCTGAGCCAGTCGTCGTAGGGAAAAGGGAAATCAGGTCCAAAAATCGTTACCGGGTCCTGCTCTGCTGCTGCACCGGTTATCGTTGCATGAGGGGCTGTCATGACTGGACTCCATTGTTAATGTCATCGCATAGCGACTGGTAAAGCGCGGGTTTTCTATCCGGCAAATAGGTGTTGATCCGGCGCCACTGCTGCAGCAAAGCTTTATCCAGTTGGGCATAAATCAGGCCGCTGTCGGTGTCCGCGCGGGCGAGGTCGTTGCCATCGGGTGCGACGACACAGCTCAGGCCGCAGTACTCGAGCCCGTTCTCGGTCCCGCAGCGGTTGGCATATGCAATAAACACCGAGTTTTCGAAAGCCCTGGTCGGTAGCATGCCACGCGCGACGAAATCGTAGGGATGCATCAACGCGGTCGGTACCGCGACAAAATCGACCCCGGCCAGGGCGAGGCGACGCAGGTTTTCAGGGAACTCGACGTCGTAGCATATCAACAGGCCAATATGCCAGTCATCCAGTTGCAGCGTCACGTTAGCCTGCTCGCCGGGGCTGAAGGCATCGCGATCGATATCTCCGAACAGGTGCGTTTTGCGATAGTTCGCGAGCCGATTGCCGTCGCGATCAATTATTTGCGCGGCATTGTAAATGGCATCACCATCGCGTTCGGCATAGCCATACAGAATTGCAATACCCCGGCTGCTGCCGATCTCGGCAACCCGCTGCGCGGCCGCACCGTCTGCGCTCTGGGCGCGCGTGGCGATCGCTGCGGCGCCGATGTTGTAACCACACAAAAACATTTCCGCGGTGATCAACAGGCGCGCACCCTCTGCGGCAGCGCGCTCGGCCAGCTGTGCCAACCGTGCCAGGTTCTGCTCGATGTCACAGGATGCATCCGGACCCTGGTATAAAGCGATCTTCATCTTGTCACCCCGTCAACTACGATATTCGACACCGGGAAATACGCATAGCATTTCGAACAACAGGTTGGCCGCTACCAGGGCGGTGTTGCCAGAGGTGTCGTAGGCCGGTGCGACTTCCACCAGGTCGCCACCGACGATGTCCAGGCCGCGGCATCCGCGCACAATTTCAAGACCCTGGTGAACCGTGAGCCCGCCGATTTCCGGCGTACCGGTGCCCGGTGCGTAGGCTGGGTCGAGTCCGTCGATATCGAAGGTCAGGTAGACCGGACCCGCGCCAAGCTGGGCGCGCACTTCTTCCATCAACGGCTTGAGCGACTGGTACCAGCACTCTTCGGCCTGCACCACGCGTACCCCCTGCTCGCGCGGCCAGTCGAAATCA
>Ga0265309_10001249_pt1 | contig 11072 bp, 9 predicted proteins | sample Helome_FD_192492 | JGI IMG/M metagenome (GOLD analysis project Ga0265309, IMG submission 192492) | Marine sediment microbial communities from subtidal zone of North Sea - Hel_20160524 (Illumina Assembly) | ecosystem: Environmental > Aquatic > Marine > Subtidal zone > Sediment ...
CTATCTGCCCGGCATCATCGAGGGAACCTCGCAAGCCGCTTTCGCGTTCGCGGAACCTAAAGCAAGGTTCGATCTTGCCGAGGTCACGACGACCGCGAAGCGCGTGGGTGGCTCCTACGTCTTGAATGGACACAAGGCCGTGGTGTTCAACGGGCCCGCGGCAAATCTTCTACTGGTGAGCGCCCGCACCTCCGGTGCCTCAGGCGATGAGGAAGGAGTCAGCCTGTTCCTTTTGGACGCCGGAAGTAGCGGCGTGGAACGCCGGAATTACTCGACGATAGACGGCCAGCGGGCATCGGATATACAGCTCAAGAACGTGAGCGTCGGTGCAGACTGCTTGTTGGGGGAGGAAAGCGCGGCTCTGCCAGCGATTCGCGCAGCGCTAGATATGGCGAGTCTGGCCGTCTGCGCCGAGGCTGTCGGCATCATGGAGATGCTGTACAAAAAAACCATAGACTACACAAAGTCCCGCGTGCAGTTCGGGGTCCCGATTGGTAGCTTCCAAGCGTTGCAACACCGCATGGTCGATATGTTCATGCTGTACGAGCAAAGTAAATCCCTCCTCTACATGGCGGCGATGCAGATGGAGACCGAGGGAGAGGCTGCGACCAAAGCGCTTTCCGCGCTCAAGTACCACATCGGCACCTCCGGCCGGAAGCTTGGACAGGAGGCCGTTCAGCTTCACGGCGGCATGGGAGTAACAAATGAACTGGATGTCGCACATTATTTCAAGCGGCTGACGATGATCGACACTCTGTTCGGTAACGCGGATTATCATCTCACCCGGTTCATCGATCCCTGACTAACGCCGAGACGGAGCGAGTGAGTGAGATTGACTCGTAGAACCAGAATCACCGCTTACGCGGTCACATTGCTGATCGCGTTGGCGGCTCTCTACGTGGCGAAGAACTGGGTGATGCTGGCCCGTCATTTTTCCCACCCGGGCGATCTATTGGAGACGCCGGTGCAATGGTACCGCCCCACCGAGATTGTTCCTGGATCCGCAGATTCACCCTTCCCGGCCGCACGTGGAAGGGATCTGACCATCAGTTACGATGCGCTGAAGACGGCTATGGACTACGCCAAGTCCCAAGGCTCCCACGCACTTATCGTCGCCCGTCACGGCAGGATCGAACTGGAAAAATACTGGTTCGATACGGATCGTTCGACCAAGGTCAATCCTGGTTCGATGGCCAGCACACTGCTCGCGCTGTTGGTCGGGGCGGCGGTTGCCGATGGATACATTCAATCGGTCGATGATCCCTTGTCGAGGTACCTGCCCGAGCTCGCTGGAGATGAGCGCAGGGACATACGACTTAGGGATGCGTTGGAAATGACAAGCGGCTTTGACGTATTGGCACCATCCAGCAGCCTTCTGAGCAAGTTTGTCCGCCACTACATGGGCCCTGATTTCCAATATCGTCTGCTTGAATTGGACGCCGGACTACCTGGCACTTTTCAATACAATACGAGCAACGTGGACCTGCTTGGGATTGTCCTGGAACGTGCCGTTGGACGGAGGTATGCGGACTATCTTTCTACGCAGATATGGATGCCGATCGGGGCGCAAGAGGCAAACATGTACCTGGACCGCGAAGGCGGTTTCGTGCTTCCATCCTGCTGCGTGTTTGCGACCGCGATGGATTGGTTGAAAGTGGGGCAGCTGATCTTGAATAAGGGACGGATGGAAGGCGTGCAGGTCGTCAGCGAGGAATGGATTGATCAGATGCTCGAACCATCTACGCAGTTTCCCGCCTTCGGCCGCCTGATCTGGCGCGGGGTAGGATCCCCAGAAAGCGAAGAGGCGGCAAGTACGAATAGTTCGAGCTGCGGGCACAACAAGGAGGCATTCGTCAACGACGACCTGGTTTATCTGTGTGGCGAGGGCTACCAGCGCGTCTACATCGTGCCGAGTCTCGATCTCGTCATCGTTCGCACCGGCGGGTCACAGGGCGGCTGGCCACCGGACTGGGAGGAATCCCGGCTGCCGAATATCATTGCTGAGGGAACAGATGTTCCCTGATGTAGCGAGATATCTTTCCCTAAAGGGGTGTATGAATGGACATGGGTAGCTTCTCCATCAGCCTTGCGGTACGCAGCATCACCGCCTCCAGAAAGTTCTACGAAGCCTTGGGCTTCGAGGTGATCGGAGGAAAGGTCGAGCAGAATTGGCTTATGTTGCAGTGCGGCAGCGCCAGGATCGGCCTGTTCCAAGACATGTTCCACAGGAATATCCTGACCTTCAATCCCAAAGACGTGCGCGCTATCCAGGGCGGTCTAAAAGCAAAGGGCCTGCACTTCGTAGAAGAAGCTGAGGAGAGTGGGGAGGGACCCGCATCAGCAATGCTGATCGACCCGGACGGTAATCCGATACTGTTCGATCAACTCTAGCGCTCCCGGCGCGGTGCGGGACGGCGCCGATCTACCTGTAGGCCTCCGCCTGAAGTCTGAACAGGCTGGCATAGTGACCGCCAGTCTCCATGAGCTCCTCGTGGCTGCCCTGCTCGACAATGTGACCATCCTGCACCACGATGATGAAGTCCGCCTTTCGCACTGTCGAGAAACGATGGGAAATGAGGATGACCATCTTCTCCTTGGTCAGGCGGCGAAAGTGCTCGAATACTTCGGCCTCGGCGGCCGCATCCATCGCCGCTGTGGGCTCGTCCAGCACCAGGATGTCTGCCTCGTCCCGCATGAAGGCGCGGGACAGCGCGACCTTCTGCCATTGACCTCCGGAGAGTTCCCGACCTCCTTTGAACCACCTGCCGAGCTGGGTCTGGTAACCGTCGGGCATGGCCTGGATGAAAGGTGCGGCAGTGCCCTTCTCCGCCGAAGACCGCCACCGCTCGCTATCGTCGAAATGGTCGACGTCCCCTACGCCGAGGTTCTCTCCCACCAGCAGCTGGTAGCGCACGAAATCCTGAAATATCACGCCGATCCGCTTGCGCAGGACATCCACGTCCCATTCTTTTAGATCCAGGCCGTCGAGCAGAACACGACCGCTGGTGGGATCGTAGAGGCGCGTCAACAACTTAATGAGGGTAGTCTTACCCGAGCCATTCTCTCCCACGAGCGCCAAACTGCTGCCGGGTCGGAGGTGCAGCGAGATTCCGCTCAGGGCGGGCCGGTCGGCCCCGGGATAAACGAATGTCACGTCCTCGAAGCGAACGCCTTCCCCCGGAGTGGGACCCGCCCGGCACCGCCCGCTGCCCTCGGGCATGTCCTGGGCCAAGTACTCGTAGAGATTGGAGAGGTAGAGGTTGTCCTCATACATCCCCCCGATAGCGCCCAGGATCGCGGAAACGGCTGTCTGGCCCTGCCTGAACAGCACCAGGTACATGGTCATCTGTCCGAGGGTGATGCTTCCACCAACCGCAGTGAGAACGGTCCACGCGTAGGCGCCGTAGAAGGCGGCCGTGCCGATAAGGCCCATAGCAAAGCCCCAGGCGTCGCGCCGAAGCGTGAGGTCCCTGTCCTCCGCGTAGAGCCGAGCAAAAATGTCCCGGTAGCGGTCGAGCAGCAGTGGGCCGAGCTGGAACAGCTTGACCTCCTTCGCCGAGTCTTCCCGGGCCAGAACAGTCTCCAGGTACATCTGCATGCGCGTCTCCGGAGATCGCCAGCGAAACAGCCGAAAGGCATCGCCGGAGAACTTGGTCTCGGCAAGGAAACCGGGCAGGCCGCCTAGTATCAAAATAACCACAGCCCAGGGTGAGAAATCAATCAGGAGGGCCGCGAAGCTGACCAGGGAGATTAGGTTCTGCCCAAGCCCGAAAGTCCGGTTGACCAGGCTCAATGGCCGGCTCGACGCCTCGCGGCGGGCGCGGGTCAGCTTGTCGTAGAACTCGGAATCCTCGAACTGTGCCATCCGCAGAGTCAGCGCCTTCTCGAGGATCATCACATTGACCCGTTGGCCCAAAAGCGCCCTAAGCAGGGACTGGATGACCGAGATGCCCCGTTGGGCACCGGCGATGGCAGCAACCAACACTGCCTCCAGGGCCACAAAATAGAGGACGGTCCGTGTATCGGGTGTCTCACCGAGGCCGTTCGCCCGAATCGCGTCCACAACCCCGTCCACAATGAGCTGACCGACGTAGGCGACGCCCGCCGGAAGCACGCCGGCGACCAGAGTGAGGGCTCCCAGCAGCACGGTCAGGACAGGGCTCGTAGACCACACCAGGTCGAGGGCTCTTCGGCTGTATCGGAACACGCCGGTAAATCCCTCGAGAAAGGGCGCCTGCTCGGCGTTCGGCTGACTCACACGCGTATGTTATTGAGATTTACTTGAAAAATGCACATAAAAAAGCCGGACTCTAGTCAGAGTCCGGCTTGTAGCACGGTAAAATGGACGGGCTTTTGATTATTTTTTGTTCAGTTTCCGTCCGAACCGTTTCCCAAAAATTCAAGCGCATTTAATACGATTTTCCCCCACATTTCAACAAAACAACCGGCACGCCCCTGACACCCGTTTGGTGGCAAAAAATGTGCGAACGCAAAAGCCTCTTGGATGAAGGTGTTAGCGTTAAAACATAAGCAATACAAAAAATAGAGCATTACATTACACTGCTCTTCGTCTTGCGCAAACTTCAGGGGTAGCAAAAAAACCGTCGTCAATCATTTAGGGTTTCAGCCCTGCGCAGGTCGCGGCAACCATCGCACGTTAGGGTGCCCGTCCCTCACCATCACCTGTCGGACCAATCTTACTGCATCGCAGTAAGAGTTCGAAACTGGGCGATCAGGACAGAAATGCCGGCTTGGCCCAGGTTGCGCAGACGAGTGAAGATAACGCCCTGACAAGCGAGATGATAACGGATGAGCAAACGGATCATTGCCACCGGTGCCGCTTTGTTGCTAATGGGCAACACAAGCTCCGCGGCCGATCGGGCCAAAACACGAAAGCGGTGCGACAGCCTGCAGCAGGAGATCGGCCGAATACACTCCAGGATGCGCCAACCCTACAAAGCCGCTCAGGGCGAGAAGTACCGGGAGAGGCTCAGGAAGCTCAGGCTGGAATGGGCCAAGCGCTGCCGGTGAAATCTTGCGGCGCTCGCTGCGTTTTCACTAGGTCTTTGCCCGCTAGGAGTATTAGAAAAGGGGCCGGAAGCTCCGACCCCTTGTGCCTTGCCAGTTGCTAGATGGACTTGAGGAACTCGACCAGATAGCGCTTCTCGATGCCCGAGAGGCCCAGCCCGAAAGTACTGTCGTAGTGATCGACCACGTCCTCCAGGGTCGCGAAACGCCCGTCATGGAAGAAACCGCCCTTAGCATGCGCCCATAGGCCTTTGAGCGGAGACGTGCGGTAGCCGTCCTCTGGACCCCGTTGAGCCTGGAATCCGTCGATCCCGATCTCCTCGGGCATATGGACATTCCAGCCCGGCTCAGTGTAGATCGGAGGCACATGGCAACGGGCACAATCCGCCTTGCCATTAAATAGGGCCTGTCCACGCCGGGCCGCACGCCGGTTGAAGCTCCCCGCGGGCGGCTTAGGCGCGGGGATCGCCAGCTGGTAAAACTGCAGAGCGGCGAGCTTGGGCGTGACCAGGTCGGGATCGCTGCGCACGTTGCCGAAATTGTTGGCAGCAGCGATCGGGAACTTGGCGGCGTTGTTCAATCGAGGCTCGTACAGGATCCCCTGGCCGCCCATCTCCAGCACCCCTACGAATGCATTCCAATGAGTCACCGAGCCCCAACCGGTCCAGGTGTGCAGGTTCACACCGGCGAGACCATAGGCGGGAGGAATCAGCACCGCCCCTGAGGTACCGTCAGGCGCGAAGGCCTTGCCGTCCAGCAGCAGGGTCGCGTCGAACTTGCCGGGACCCCAGGTGTTCAAAACGACCCTGACGGTGTCTTGGTCCACGCCCAGCAGTCCGGCGATCGCCGAAAGGTCCGGCGCAAGGCTGATGATCACGCCCACGTTCAGGTCCCGGTTCGCCCAGCCATCTAAGCGTCTGCCGATACCCGGGATGAAGGAATCGTCGACGGTGGAGTGACACAGCGCGCAGGTAATGCCCACGGATTCGATTTGTCCGGAATCATTGAAAAGGCCCTTCACACCGACCACCGAGTTCAGCTGCAACAGGGCCAGCGTAGTCGCCGGATCCTCCAGATCGACTTCACCCGCCGCCAGCGCATCAAGCACCGCCTGGGGGAGCGCTTCCACATCGACCTTGAGTCCAACCGCCAGTGCGGTCAGCGGGCTCACACCGGGTCCGACGCCTCCGTTGGCCTCACCGGCGATCGCCTCATGCAGGCGCAGCGTGTTCCCCCAGAAAACCTCGTCGCCAAAAGTATCGAAGCGGAAGGTCTCTCTGCCTTCGCTGTGCATCGTGCGGGCATTGGCAATAATCTTGAGATCGTTATCCGACTCTGCCTGAGCCGCCAGACCTGCCAGGCCACTCACCAGTGCACTGACGACTGCGAACGCAGCCAGCGTTGTTGTTCTGCTAGACATAAGACCCTCCTCTCTAGAGTGCTGCCTTCTGCCGGCTTTGGCGCTCAGTGGCTTCCCGAGCTCGAGACCAGCCGGTCAAAGACAGTTTTGACGATGCGATCACAACGCGCACCCGCGAACGGGAACGCGTCACTCACTGCGGTGTCGACGTAGTGCTGCAGTTTCTTCCGCAGCAGCAACCGGGCGCGGTGGAAGCGCGTCTTGACGGTGGCCTGTTTGATATTCAGACAGGCCGCCGCCTCAGCGACGCTCAGCTGCTCCACACCGCGCAGCATAAAAACCACCCGATAGGGGTCCGGCAGGCTGTCAATGGAACGCTCGAGCAGCCTGCGCATCTCTCTTTTGGCCGCCGACAACTCCGGACCTGCCGGCCCCTCAGAAGAGAAGCTGCCCATGGCCACAGCTGGCTGCCGGGAAAACGATTCCTTGAGCTGTTCTGTCCGTGAAAAGCGCCGGAAGCGGCCGTAGGCCTCATTCGTGGCGATCCTGCCCAGCCAGGACGGGAAACCGGTCGGCCCGTGGAACTGATGAAGTCGTGTATATGCGCGTATATAGGTCTCCTGGACCACATCTTCCGCTTCTGCGTCATCCCTGAGAATGCCCCGCGCCAGATGAAACAACAGGCCGTTGTAGCGTCGCATCAGGAATTCGAATTTCTCGTCATTGCCGTCCAGGACCTGCTTGACGAGCTCCGCGTCGGTACAGTCGCCGCCAGGGACCGGGCCGGTCGCCTTGGCCCGCGGGCGCAGAAATACTTGGTTCGGTTGTGTGCTCATGACAGAACGATGCTCCCGCTAATGAAAAGGTTCCCAAAATATGGCTTCACAAGCTAAGCTCAGCATAAGCTAGAAAGATGCGGGCATTAGCGTATTGATTCCATCCCAACGACATCTCTTCGAGATCCCCGACGAAATCGCCTATCTCAACTGCGCCTACATGGCACCGCAGATGAAAGCAGTGAGCGCGGCAGGCGTGGAGGGTTTGAAGAGGAAAGCGAATCCGTGGCGCATCAGCGCGCAGGATTTTTTCAGCGAGGCCGCTGAGGCTCGGCGGCTGTTTGCGGAGTTGATCGGCGCCAGTGCCGCCGACGTCGCGATCGTGCCGTCCGCGAGCTATGGCATCGCCGTCGCCGCGGCCAACGTCCCGGCGGTCGCGGGAGACCGGATCCTGTTGCTGGAAGATCAGTTTCCATCCAACGTCTACGCGTGGCTCGAGCTCGCGAGGAGCGCAGGCGCCGAGGTCGTGACCGTCGCGCGTCCGCCAGACATGGATTGGACCAACGCGCTGCTGCGCGAAGTAGACGAAAAGACGGCTGTCGTCGCTATTCCTCACGTCCATTGGACAGACGGGACCCGGGTGGACCTGGAGGCTGTCGGCGCCGCCTGCAGAGACGTCGACGCGGCGCTGGTTTTGGATGCGACCCAATCAGTAGGGGCCCTGCCATTCTCCGTGCAGGCCGTTCAGCCGGATTTTCTCATTGCCGCCGCCTACAAGTGGCTGCTTGGCCCTTACGGCCTGGCATTCATGTACGTGAGCGAGCGCTTTCAGGACAGCCAACCGATCGAGCACAATTGGATAACCAGAAAGAACAGTGAGGATTTCTCCGGGCTCGTCCGCTACACCGACGAGTTTCAGGAAGGAGCGGTGCGTTTCGATGTCGGCCAGCGCAGCAACTTCACTCTACTGCCCATGGCAATAGCCGCCCTGAAGCAGGTCCACCGCTGGACTGTGGCCGACATTGCCGGGACGCTCACAGCCCTAACTACGGAGCTGGCCCACGGGGCCACAGAACTCGGCCTGCGAGTAGCACCCGAAAGTCACCGGTCTCCCCATCTCATCGGCCTTGGTTTTCCCGGCCGGATGCCCGACCACCTTCTGCAGGAGCTGGCCGACAACCACATCTATGTGAGCATACGAGGCACATCTATGCGCGTATCGCCTCATGTTTACAACACCCTTAAGGACGTGCGGCGTCTGTTGGAGGTGCTGGAAAACTTCGTCCGGACTCCGGCTGCCCGTGCATTATGAAAAACCAGTTTCTGCCCATTCACTGATGCCCCCACGGGGAGTCATTTCGGTGGTATTGTTGTCGTTATATTGAGGAATATAGCACCGTTCATGAGCGACCCAGGTAGGCAACATGCTGCAACCAGCGCGGCAGGGGACTGACGCTTTGGTACCCGAGCCGTGCACCAGTAATCGCCCGGGCCGGGCCTTGATCTTGGCCTTCGCCGTGGCACTCGCCGCCTGCTCATCAAACATCTCGGTGCCCCTCAAGGGGGAATTCCCGGAACCCATAATCGGCGCCTTGCCTCTCTCCATGGGCGTCCTGTATCAGGACGAGTTCCGAACCTTTCGCCACGAAGAGCCCGATTCCAGACTGAAGGTCGACCTGGGGCCGCCAAACATCAAGCTTTTCGATCAGATATTCTCCAAGATGTTCGAGCAAGCTGTGCCGGTGACTACCCAGCAGCCGGGGCCGCAGTTCGACGCAGTCGTCGAACCCATGATCGAGACCTTCGAATACCTCGAGCCTGCGATTTCCGGGTCTGAGTTCTATGCCGTGACCATCAGATACCGGATATCGGTGTACGATCCGAATGGCGGAGTAATCGCCTCGTGGCCCCTCGTGGCCTACGGCAAGAGCCGCTCCAGAGCAATGAATTCCGGCCAGTCGCTGGGTGAAGCCACCCTGCTGGCGATGCGCGATGCCGCCGCGATCCTGTCAACAGAGTTCAAGGACCAGAAGCAGGTCAAGGCCTGGCTCCTGGCCCGCAACACCCAGTGAGCAAAGTCATGTCCGACCCAGCCGTCTACAGTTCTTGCCGAATCGCCGCAGTCACTCTTTGTGTGAGCACGCTCGTCGCTGGATGCATGACCTCCCGGGTCGAGGAGATACGCCAGACTGCGACCGGCATTTCAGCAGGCGACGCCATCGTCATCCTCACCAGGCGCGACCACACCGAGGTCGAGCCCGAGGAGAGCTTTCACGGCTGCATAGAAAAACAGCTGTCCAAGGGTCAGAAGCCCTTCGACCTGCGGCCGCAGGCCGAATTCGTCGATTACATGTTTCCCTGGTTCGAGCCTCGTCTCGCACCCGCCACGCCGGACGCGCTACCCGAACTCTTGAAGCAGCCCGGGGTCGCGGAGAAGATCACCGCCTCGGGTGTTCGCTATATCGTGTGGGTCGACGGCACCACTGAGGTAATGGACGGCGGCGGCAGCCTGTCCTGCACAGCTGGGCCGACAGGCGCCGGATGCTTCGGCTTTACCTGGTGGGACAAAGACTCAGACTATGAGGCGTCGATATGGGATCTGCACAATCTCGAGAGTGCAGGCACCATCAGTGCGGACGTCGAGGGGACTTCATATATGCCGGCCATAGTCGTGCCGATCCCACTGATCGCCCGCACGCAATCCGTCGCATGCAAGGGCCTTGCCAGACAAATCGAGAGATTCCTCGTGGCGGGTCAATAGGCCAGTGTCCCACTATCGCAGCGTTGCCGAGCGGCTGATAGTTGTATCGTTAGCGGCCTCGTTCAGTTTGGGATTCTTAAAGCTCTGCCGGAACCTGACCACCGGGGTATCGACAGAAACACCGTTCTCGAGACGTGGGCGATAGCGAGCCTTCGACGCGGCGAACTTGACCTCGCGCTGAATGATGTTCCGGACATTGGCTTCGATTACCTTGACGTTTGCCACACGGCCGCGGCTGGTCACCGTGAACTCCAGGTCTATGTACTTCTCGCCCGGTTCGTCCGATATGCTAAGCGGCTCCGCGTCTGAGATGACCGGGGAATAGTAGAGCAGCCTGACCGGTCTGCCGAAAAGAGACTCGCGCAGTTCGATATTCGCATCCAGCAGGTTCCAGGCCTCCCGGTACAACGGTAACCCTGAATCGGCTTTGCTGGACGTTATGTACCAGTCCCCGAGATCCACGAGCGTGCGCACCCGCTCCTCCGACTTCACGTCCGGGTGGGTGCTCACGATTTCCAGCGCCCGCTCGAGGGCTTGCTCGCCTTCCGTACGGCGGATGCCCTCGAGGTAGCGGCTTGTGGCTATACCCCTGAGCGGCTCCACGAGAGAGAGATCGTTCGGTCCGTGGTTCGCTTCTAGAATGGTTAGCGCCCTGCGGTACAAGATGCGCTGGTTGGCGTACTGGAAAGTGCTCTGATACCACTTGGCCAACTTGTAGAGCGCCGGCACCAGTTCGATGTTATGTTTTCCCAGCTTTCGTTCGCTAATCACCAGAGCCAGCCTCTGAGTTCGATCTGCCTCGGCGAATTCGTCGAGCCCGAGGAAGCTCTGGGTTTGCCCATCGAGGATTTCCATCTGGTCCAGATTGTAGAGGCCATCGATTCTGTGGGTGATGTGCTGGGCCCGCTGAAAGGCGAGCAGGCCTTCAGGATATTGGCCGGCGGCGTTATAAACCACCCCGAGCCCTACCAGCGGGCGGACCAGCCGTTCTTCATAAATACCCTGCGCGTCTTCCAGAATTCTGATGCTCTTGCGGTAGTTTGCCTCTGCTGGCCGGTATTCGCCGATCTGCTCCTGTACTGTGGCGAGGTTATTCAGAGGCGTAACGTTCTCGATATGCCTGGGTCCGAACTCCCTCTCTGTGAGC
>Ga0265309_10001250_pt1 | contig 11066 bp, 9 predicted proteins | sample Helome_FD_192492 | JGI IMG/M metagenome (GOLD analysis project Ga0265309, IMG submission 192492) | Marine sediment microbial communities from subtidal zone of North Sea - Hel_20160524 (Illumina Assembly) | ecosystem: Environmental > Aquatic > Marine > Subtidal zone > Sediment ...
CATTCGATTCCCCTCCTCCATATACTACATCAAAGCTGTTAGTTTGAGAAAAACGTAAAAATCCGGGAGGCGATAAACGCAGCATGATCTCGCCAAAAGTGACTACTTTTTGCATCTTGATAAATCGGTTTGTTTTTGATCCAATTGCGACTAACTAAATGCCAGTCCGCCGTTGATATCAATATTATTTCCATTAATAAAGGAAGCCTGATCCGTTGCTAAATAGACGACCAGATCGGCTACTTCTTCAGCCTGACCTTCTCTACGTAAGGGGGTCATTCCCGCTACTTTGGTCCGGACTTCATCTTTGGTAAAATCGTCATGGAATTTCGTGCCGATCAATCCGGGGCAAAGTGCGTTAACACGAATACCTTTAGGGCCCAATTCTTTTGCCATAGCCCTGGTGAATGTAGTTACCGCTCCCTTAGAAGAGGCGTATAAGGCAGATCCGCCACCACCGCCATCTCTGGCAGCCTGGGAAGAAACATTAATAATCGAGGCTCCTTTTCCCATTAAAGGTTCAAATGCCTGGCTAACAAAAACGGTGGATTTAAAATTTACATCCATAACCAGGTTATAGAAATCCTCGTCAAATTCTTGCAATGTCCGTCTGGCAAATAATCCACCTGCATTGTTCACAAGGATATCAATACTATCTCCAAATGCGGTAATAACCTTGGCTTTTAAACTCGCTATATCATCCAGGTTTGAGACATCTGCTTTCACTGCAATAGCCTCCCGTCCCAGCGACTTTATCTCTGCAACGGTCTCGTTTGCTCCGGCTTCTGAATTATAATAGTTTACGACCACATTGGCACCTTCTCGTGCCAATTTAATGGCAATAGCGCGACCAATATCTCGGGAGCCTCCAGTTACAACAGCTATTTTTCCTTCTAGTTTTCCCATGTGTCTTATTAAATTCCTAAGCCTTGTCCGCCACCTACTTGTATGGTTTCAGCAGTTAAAAAAGCGGCATTGTCGCTCACCAAAAACGAAATAACCGAAGCAACATCTTCAGGTTGTCCCAGGCGTCCTAATAATATATTATTTTTCCAGGAAGCGAATACTTCCGGTTTAGTAGATTTTATCTGTGTATGGAAAGGTGTGTCTATGGTTCCCGGGGAAACCGCGTTCACACGAATCCCGTATTCGGCAAGATCTTTAGCTAGTGCCCGGGTTATAGCGTGCACTGCCGCTTTAGATGTACCGTAAATACCTGCACCCGGTCCTCCTGCATTCCATCCTGCAATGGAAGTATAATTAATGATTGAAGCATTTTCTCCTTTCTTAAGATACGGTATGGCCGCCCTTGATAGGAAGAATGTTGAATCCAGGTTTAGGGCCATCACACCTCTGTAGAACTCAGTGGTCATATCTTCAAATCGGGATCTTCCACCCAGACCACCGGCATTATTGATAAGCGCATCTATCTTGCCGTATTTATCTCCAATGGCTTTGATGTTGGCATTTACTGCCTGCTCATCCGTAACATCAAAACCGAAGTACTCGGCCGTAATGCCTTCTTCTTCAAGTTCTTTAAGGCGCTTTGCTCCGGCTTCATCTTCTATCCCGTTCATAATTACCGTATATCCGTCTTTGCCAAGTTGTTTAGAGACAGCAAAGCCTATCCCTCCCGTTGCTCCCGTTATGACGGCTATTTTATTTGTTGAGGTCATATGTTATTAATTTGAATTTTATTAAGTCGATTGAACTTCGACTGGTTTTATTTTTCTTATTAAAATATATATTGACAATACAGCTAATGGGGCCAATATTGCTATGATTATAAATGCAGGGGTATACGAAACCGTAGTGATCTTAGGTATGAGCCAGTTCATGATAATTACTGAAATAGCTGCAACAGTACCTGCCAGACCCGCTAATGTTCCTACAGAAGGCCCTTTTAGTAAATCACTCGAAAGGGTTTGAATATTACCAATGGCAAATTGAAAGCCAAACAAGACAACTCCCACGATATAGATAAATGTCATCGGATTATTTCCTTTAACAAAGAAGATGATACCCATGAGGCCAAGGAAAATCAGAATCCCCCCGATCAGTATAGATACTTTCCTGGAGAAATCAACTGAATGCTTTTCCATCAATTTACCACAGAACCATCCGCCTAAGATACTCCCGGCCATTCCTCCGAGGTAGGAGATCCAAATGGTGGTTCCAATTTCTTCAATGCTGAATCCAAATTTTGAATTAAGGTATAACGGCATCCAACCCACAAATAACCACCAAATGGGTTCAATGAAAAATCGGGATACCAATACGCCCCAAGACTCTTTATAGCCCAAAATTTGCCTTAAGGAAAGGCCTTTCTCCTTCTCAGCCTCATCGACAGGTTCGATACGATCTGAAAGTATCAGTTCTCTTTCCTTTTCAGAAAGCCAGGGATGTTTTTCGGGTGTTGACTTATTGATGACAAACCAAGGAATGATCCATACTAATCCGACCAAACCAAGTATAATAAACGTAGTACGCCATCCAAATTGGGCATAAAGAACAGCAATTAAGGCAGGTGCGATAACACTGCCCAAGGAGGCTCCTGCGTTAAATATTCCCTGTGCAATAGCTCTTTCTTTGATTGGGTGCCATTCGCCATTGCTCTTTACTGCTCCGGGCCAATTACCCGCTTCACCAAGACCCAGCATGGCTCTTACTAATGAAAGGGATACCAACCCTCTGGCAAAAGCGTGGAGTATAGCGGCCACAGACCATAAGGTGATTGAGAAAATAAAGCCTAATCGAGTTCCGATCTGGTCGTAAAGCTTACCTGAGAGGAATTTACCCAAGGCATAGGTGACCATAAAAACATTGAGCATGACGGCATAATCTGACTCATCCATACCCAGATCTTTACCCATTTCGGGCCACATTACTCCGAATGCTGTTCTATCGATATAGTTGATTACAGTAGCGATGCAAATCAATGCAATAATCCACCATCTTAATCCTTTAACTTTCATCGTTTCGTTTTAAGTTAAAGGGAAAGAGAAATATGTCTCTGCGAAAAATCAGACAAATATTCCCACTATGAACAGCATAACTTCATGGTCTGCCATTCCTATTCCCTCCTACAAATAAGCTTCGAAGTATTTTGTGCAGATAACTTCGGAACTATATACCTAACTAGATATTATAACAGTACTGATACAGTACCTTAAAATGTGCTTTCATTTTCTCTTTGGCCAGTTTTGGATCCTGAGCTTTGATCGCTTCAAAAATATCCTTATGCTCCTGGATGCCCATAAAGGCCTGATTCTTATCACATACGTGATATTTTTCAAAATTTGTGATGATCTCAGGGGTGATGATCAACATAAAGTTATTCATAGTCCTGTTGCCGCTTGCTTCTGCAATTGCAAGGTGAAACAGCAGGTCTTCCTGAACTGCATCTTCGCCATTCAATACCTTTTTCTCATAAGCATTGAGTGCCTCTTCCATCTGTTTTAGATCTTCTTCTGTTCTCCGTAAGGCAGCAAGACGGCATGTTTTTAATTCAAGTAGAATACGAGTCTCAACCAGATCTTTAAACTCAGGATCCTCCAAACGAATGATGTCATCTATCATCCCATTTAGGGCAACCTGGCCAATATCGGCTACAAATGTGCCGCTTTGCGGTCTGGATTTGAGTAAACCGTAGAACTCCAATTTTTGAATGGCCTCCCGCAAATTACCCCGACTTACACCGAATTTTTCGGCTAACATTCGTTCTGAAGGGAGCTTATCACCCGGTTCCAAATTCTTGTAATTGATCAGATCCCTGATCTGCGAGATTATCTCGTTCAGTATGATTTGATTTTCATGCTTTGTGAGGATCTCTATTTTCATATGTTACGTTAACTTATTATAAATTGGTAAACCAGATTAGCTTGCTAAATGTAAGGTATTCTAGATCGTAATATCAATATCTTTTTACGGCTATTCGTTTATGGCTTATAAGGCCATTGACCTTGTTCTAAGGCCAATGGCGCTTACAAGTAACTAAACTCAAATAACTAATCATGAATTACTTCTAAATCGTAATATTTTACCTCTGCAAAGGCACCATTTTCTGATGATTGCAAATAATTTCCTGCCTTAAAATAATTTTCAAATATTCCCCATCTGTCCATATGAATGCCTTCATAAAGCGCGGATTCATTCTCATTAAAAATCACTTCCAACCGTCCTTCTGATGCCAGAATTTCAAGCGTAAAACGCTCGGAGCCCACGGTTTCTGAAAAATAATGCCCTTCATCATCTTCCCACGCTGTGGTAGGCAATATTTCTAAGTCACTGGCATTACTATCTTTCAATTTTTTTGTCTTTACGCGCACTTTACCGTCCTGCCAATAGATCTTTAAAACAGGTGGTGCATTATTATCGTCTTCTCCGATCAGGTCTCTCTGTTCATCGGTTAACCTTCCATGGATCTGCATGATGATCACTCTATGGTCATTCCCATTGGCATCTTTAGAGATGTCTGTTACAGCAAGTGTGCCCTTCATCCGACCCCCTTGAGCAAACGTCCAATTCGTATTATTGCTACCGGGTACCAGTTGTTCCCTTAATTCTGTTCTTGATTTGGATGAATTGGGTGTACTGAGACCAGGATATGCATAAAATACCAAAGCCGCTTCCACAGAATCATTGTACATAAAGGGCAGCAAGGTTTCATTGTTAGCATAGTCAAGAATTTCAGGCGGCTCTACTTCTGTTGGCCTCCCGTTCTCCCCTACGGGTAAAGTAACTTTCCAATTGCTCAGATCTATATCAGGTAAGATATAGGTGCTTTCTTCTTCCTCCGGCGCCGGTTCCATAGGAGTTTCTGCCACAGGCGTATTCTCATTGTTATTATTCTCAGAATTATTCTGACAAGACAGCAGCAGGCTACTCATAAGAAAAAGAACCCATAAGCTGAGGAACACATCCTTTCGGAAGACAGTTAGATTTTGATATTTGATCTTATTTATCAATCTGAATTTTTAATGCGTTACGCTTAGTTCATAAATCTTCACTTTGGCAAAAGCATTGGCGTCTCTTGTCTGAAGATAATTTCCAACTTTAAAATAATTTTCGAATACTCCCCATCTTTTAATACTTGGATTATCATAGACGAAGAATTCATTCTTGTTAAGGGAAACAACCATTTTACCGTCACTCACTTTAACTTCAATGTTGAATTTTCTAAACCCAACCTCCTGTTCAAAATTTTTACCTTTATCATCAGTCCAGGCTTCTTTATGTAAGATTCCTACCTGGTTCACTCCAGCGTAAACCAATTCTTTTGTCTTGACCCGGATCTTACCATTCTGCCAATAGATCTTCAAAATGGGCGGAGCATTGTTGTCCTTTTGTCCTATCAGCTCTCGTTGTTCGTTGGTCAATCTACCATGAATTTGAGCAATAATTACTTTGTGATACTTTCCATCAGCTGCTCTAGAGACCGCATCCATGGATATTTTTGCCTTCATAATTCCCCCTTGTTCAAAGGTCCAGTTTACATTGTCATTACCAGGAACCATTTGTTCCCGAAGTTCCGACCTGGAGTACTTTGTATTGGCGGTTGTGGCATCGGTTGGATACGCATGGAATACCAGAGCTCCAGAAGTGGAATCATTATACATAAATGGTTTTAACACTTCATTGCTAGCATATTGAAGGATTTCAGGCGGTGATACGCTAATTGCCCCTCCCTTACCCATTCCTTCAGGTATCGTAACTTTCCAATGACTTAAATTAATTTTTGGAAGCTTTACCTTCTTTTTCCTTTTTTTGGACTTTTCAACTTTTACATCCGGTTCTGTAAGGCTACTTTTCTTGGTTTGAGCAGTAACGTTCACAGATAGAAATATTAACAATACGATTACTAATAGTTCTCTGCGGAGGTTTTTCATTAGTACGGAATTAGGGTGCTGGTAATACCTTTATATTATCAAACCATCCATCTTTTACAGTAATTGCATATAGCCATATTGCAACTTCCCCACTATCATTGGAAGTAAATGGAACTTGAACTAATGTGCCTACGGTGTCAGAGAATTTTCCTTCAGCTATAGTTCCAGCATGACTTCCTAAAGCTGAAGTTTCAGCTTCAACGGCATCAGCACCATCAACAAAGTGACCATCCAGGACTACAGCTATCATTCTTCTTCCTCCCACAGGATCGATCGCTTCATCATCCTTTATAGCATATTCAAATTCCAAGATATAATCAGTATTTGGAGTTAAGGTAAGTGGCTGGTATGCATATCTCGTACTAGAACTGGTGTATGGACCTGCAGAAGTCCCATTAGTATATTTAGCTCCTCTTGTCTTACTTCCATTATCTGTTCCGTCATAATTTGTCCAAGAACCATCAGAACTTCCGTTAAAAGCACTTGTACTTCCATCTGTAAAAGTTGCTGGCTTCCATTGTTCTGTACTTAGATCAAAACCACCATTTATGACCATTGAACTTGGAGGTTTGGACAACGTTATATTATCTACGTTAATAGTTGAATGATCTTTTGCAGTACCTCCAGTTCCTAGTTCAAATTTGATTTCATCAAATCGAACAACTGGCGCGGAGAAATCAGTAGCCAGATCATAATCGAAACTTGCCCAATCCCCATCTGTTAGATCTATACCATCAATAAAGTACTCATCACCCGTGTCATAATTCACTAGTGTTAATTTCAGCTTATCTATACCTTCAGAAAATACAGAATGAACATCTAATTGCATACGTGTAACACCAACACCGACTAAGTCGTCATTATTCGGCGATGCAATAGCCTCTGCAACAATAATTTCTTCAGGTTTATCTGCCGTACCCATAAGAAGTACTCCAGCCTCATTATTAAGTCTGGAAAATGCAAGTACATCATTGTCACCTACTGATACCAAATTACCACCTTCAGTGGCGTCTAGTCTCTCTCTATAACTCAGTAAACCACCATCGAAATCAATTCCGTTACTAAAAATTGCAAATACATCATGATGATTTCCCGTTGGTGATGCAGGTGTTGTTCCTACCGGATCTGGTGTATGAACAACTGTTATCTCTTGTGTTCTAGTAACATCTGCCTGACCATCTGCTATTGCGGTTACTGTTATGGTGTAATCAACTTCTTCGAGTTCGTTAGGGTAATCGTAAGAAACGGAACCTCCCTGTTCTGGAATAGCTAACACATCGGAAGAACTATTTGGATCTCCAAAATCAACCATATAAGAATCAACTCCAACAGACAATGGTGTTACTGTAACAATGGTGCCATCGCCACTAGCTTCCACTGAAAAACTAGACAACACGCTCTGTGTAAAACTCGTGAAGTCTGAGCTTGTATCATCATCCTCACATGATACTATGAGACCGGCTATTAGTAAAGCCCCAATTCCTTTTATAAATAATTTCATGATATTTTTTTGTTTACTGTTTATTTTAACTCTTTTCAATCATAATACCTTCTGAAACCTTGCTTGACAAGCACAAAATGAAACGTTTCAGATATTTATCAATCAAGTTAACATTAGGGACATAACAGTTTGATTAACTGCTGGTACCTCTAATTAAAAATTAGATTTTTTCAATACTTATTAAATCATATCTACATTCAAACCCGCCATATTCAATATTAAATCTCAGGTTTTCAGTAGTCGCACCGGTTGTAAATCTGTATGATATTTCATAATACTGTCCGGAAGTAGCAGAAGCTGGAATATCTTCATTAATGAAATCGTCTCCATTATCTGCATCTTCAATTAAGAGCGCTCCACCATTAGTACTACCTGGAGTACTTACATACCAAAAAACGATCTCATAAGTTGTATCAGAACTTACTAATATGGTTTGATCAAGATACTGGGAAGAGCTGGATATCTTAGCTCCCGTGCCACCATCTGGAGGCGTTGGACCTGAAGATCCTGTAAAAGTACTAGTACCTCCTCTTTGATCTCCTGCCCAAGGCGTTCTAGGGCTACATTCAAAACTAGGGCATACAAATTCTGGCACTAATTCATCAATAACTTCTACATCTATAGTAACTGATGATGATGCATCATTAGCATCACTTGCAGTGAATGTAACTGGGTAAGAACCTTCTCCAGCAGAAAACGTATACGTGGGATCACGTTCTGTTGAAGTAGCCCCTCCACCAAAATCCCAGGCATAACTGTTTGCTTCAGAAGATAGATCAGTAAAAAGTATTGTTCTGAAGTCATCTTGACTTGCCTTATAAGAGAAATCTGCTACTGGAAATACAGTATCTTCTTTAGAATTTGAATCTGGCAGCTCATCTCTAAAAAGTTCATCGCCAACACAACCCACAAATAAACTTGACACCATGGCACATACAAGTAACATAGTTGTCTTGCGGAAAATTTTCATTTTATTTTTCATTCCTTTAAAATTTAATTTTTTAGTATCCTGGGTTCTGAGTTAATAAGCCATCACTAATATTTATCTCTCTTGCCGGAATTGGCAATAGTAAGGCTCTGGGGCTAAAAATATAGCCCATTTCGACAGAATGAGCACTCAATACAGACTCTGCGACATTAAATCTGAGCAGATCGAACCAACGCTGATTCTCAAATGCTAATTCGACGCGTCTTTCAAGTAATAGTTCATCCTTGGTTATTGAGGAAACAACATCAGTTAAGCCCGCTCTATCTCTTACCTTTTGAAAAGAAGATAAAGCACTTGAGCTATTAGTTGACGGACCACCGGCCATAATTGCTTCAACATGCATCAGAAGCACATCCGCAAAACGTATAGCAATATAATCGTTACCCGCATTACGTGCATTTGGACCATAATTGTCATTGACATCAAATCCATCAGGGAAAAATTTAGCTACTTCATTTGATCCGCTAACCGTTGTATATGAGATTGCAGTTCTATCTCCACCAGCAGCAGCAAAATCTGCTATAAGGTTATCATTGACGATATTTTGACCATCTTCTCTACCCGCTCTAACTGCAGAAGTAAATTCAGCTGAAAATCCTTGACTTTCATCAGCATTACCTGATTGGTATTGAATAGCAAAAATAATTTCATCGTTTAGTTCGTCATAAAATACATCGTAATAACTAGACAATAGAGAAAATTGCCCGCTATTGATAATTGACTCACATAATTGTTGTGCACCAGCATAATTAGGACTAGCCTGCGATAAATACACCTTTGCCAATAGTGCCTGAGCTCCAGCTTTTGAGGCTCTAGATTTATAGGAGTTATCCAAAACGGCAATGGCTTCTTGCAAATCAGCAACAATTTGTGCGTAAATCTCCGTTTCAGGAATTCTTGTAAAAAGAACTTCATTATCCGTAGGACCTACTGTAGTAGTTACTAATGGAACATCGCTAAACAACCTAACTAATTTAAAGTAGGCATAGGCTCTTAAAAATTTAGCTTCAGCTGAATACGAGGCCTGATTACTTTCGTCTGCAATATCAATGAAGTCCAGTACATTATTCGCTCTGAATATAACTTCATACATCGACTGATAATAATCTTCAACTTCCACATTGTTGGCATTCACCACATATCTGTGAAAATCAGACTTTGATCCTTCGAGTGTCGCATTCCTTGTATTATCGGTACGATGCTCGGTTAGGAGGTGTTCAAATTGTACTCCTCTATTTGCATTACCAATATTTGTTTCTGTACTTTCATTAACCCCTTGAACGGCATCATAGATTCCAATGACTCCGGCAAGCAAATCAGCATCAGTTTGGAAAAACGATTCCACTGCAACTGCCGAATCCGGTAATGGATTTAAAAACTCCTTGCTACAGGAGAGAAAAACTAATCCCGCAATGGCTAAGCTTAAATATTTTATATGTTTCATAACGTAAATTCTTTTAATATTAAAAATCAATGTTCAGACCCAATGTCACAGTTCTAAATATAGGTGTTCCCGCTCTTTGGGATCCGTATGCTCTGGGATTATTTCCATCTATGTGCTCCGGGTTGAAACCGTGATAGTCATCAGCAGTAACATAAAGTAAATTCTGCCCAGAAGCGTATAGTCTCATATTCTCCATGCCTAGTCTTGAGGTGATATCCTCTGGAAAGTTAAAACCAATGTTCACATTTCGTAAAGAAAAGTAGTCCGCACTTGCAATAACTTCACTGGTTAAGACCTTTTCCTGGATAAAGGATTCATGTGGTACAAGTCCATCTGCAACGGCTTGTGCTTCTCCTCCACTTCTGGTCCTGTTTCCAAACCAGTTATAGAAATATTGATCTCCTATGTTATTTACCTGGGCGCCTAGGCTTCCCTGAAGCTGGAATGAAAAATCAAAGTTTCGGAATCTAAATTCATTAGAAAAACTCCATAAAAAATCCGGATAAGGGTCTCCTAAAATAGTTTTGTCCTCTTCGGTAATTAATCCATCACCATTTAAATCCTTCACTATTGTGTCGTCTGCCTGACCGTTAATTCTATTCCAGGGATTGTCAACATAGGTTGTTCTATATTGAGTATCATCATAGGCATCGGTATCTACCACATAGCCCCAAAAAGATGATATAGGCTCACCAATTCTGTTGATCCATTGTGAATTTCTTCCGTAAGTATCTTCAATTAGTGCATTATTTGAATCACCAAAACTCAGTAATTCATTTTGATTGGTAGATGCAATTAAAGTAGAATACCATCTGAAGTTCTCTTTAACAATATTCTTTGTTCTAAGCTCAAGTTCAAATCCTTGGTTTTTTACTTCACCCAAATTCACGATACCACCTGTAAATCCGGTTATATAAGAAACCGGGTTATTTAAGAGTAATTCATCACTGGTTCTTCGATAAAAATCAAAAGATCCTGAAACTCTGTTTTTTAATAACCCATAATCCAAGCCAACGGTAAATTCTTGCGAAGCTTCCCACTGCAACAATGCATTTGCAATATTAAGTGGTGAAACGCCGGGAGCTATAGCACCATCAATTACGGCATTAGAATTCTGTAACAACGCCAAATAGGGCCAAACATTTACTAAATCATCCCCTACATTAAAATTCTCATTCCCCGTAAGACCGTAACTAGCTCTAAATTTCAAAATATCTACCAGGTCGCTGCCAATCAAAAAATCTT
>Ga0265309_10001251_pt1 | contig 11065 bp, 8 predicted proteins | sample Helome_FD_192492 | JGI IMG/M metagenome (GOLD analysis project Ga0265309, IMG submission 192492) | Marine sediment microbial communities from subtidal zone of North Sea - Hel_20160524 (Illumina Assembly) | ecosystem: Environmental > Aquatic > Marine > Subtidal zone > Sediment ...
CCCGAACCCTATAATAGTATGTTCGATCCAGCGCAAATGCCTGCACCCCTGCGTCGCGAGTCTGCCGCGGACGAGGCCGGACAGCACCCGTTGCTCGATTATTTTATTAACCACAGCAAGTATCGCGCGCCCGACTCAGTGCGCCAGATCCAGCAGGACAGGGTCAATTACTACGGCCTGATGTGCGAGGTCGACGACAATCTCGGCAGGCTTTTCGCGGCCCTGAAAAGCAAAGGCGAATGGGACTCGACGCTGATCGTTTTTACCTCGGACCACGGTGAGCAGATGGGCGATCACTGGTTGATGTCCAAGCTGGGTTATTTCGACCAGTCGTATCATATCCCGTTGATCATTCGAGATCCCCGAGCCGAGGCCGATGCCAGTCGCGGCAAGCAGATCGACGGCTTCAGCGAGAATGTGGATGTGATGCCTACCATGCTCGACTGGTTGGGTATCGATATTCCCAGCCAGTGTGATGGCTTCTCGCTATTGCCGGCAATCCAGAATGGTCGAATGCCGACTGGCTGGCGTGAAGAAACCCATTGGGAATTTGATTATCGCGACGTACGCGACACTTCGCTGGAACAGCATCTCGGGCTTACCCTGCATCAGTGCAGTCTTGCGGTGATTCGGGATCATCACTACAAGTACGTCCACTTTACTGCTTTACCGCCACTGCTGTTTGACCTGAAGCAGGATCCGGATGAATTCGTCAACCAGGCCAGGAACCCGGACTACCAGCCACTGGTACTCGAGTATGCGCAGAAAATGCTGTCCTGGAAAATGAATCATACCGATCGCGGCCTGACCGAAACCATGCTCGGCGAAGGTGGCGCGGTAACCCGGCGGGCGCCATTGCGAAAAATGGTCTCCTGACCATTGAGCATGACAGAGGTGGCTGCAATGAAGACCGATTTTTCTCCGATTGACCACCCGAGTGCATGGCGGGCCAGCGAAAGCAGTAAAGGCAGTTTCACTGTTGAACTCACTGCACAGCACCTGGAGGCGCTCGATCATGCCCTGCAGGCCGTTAAGCAGAAGAGCACCGATGCCGAGTCGATTACCCGCGACGACTTTTGCCTGACAGGGATCGAGGGCGATGTGGATGCCTGGCGCAAGCAGGTAATGGAGCAATCAGGAATTGTCATCCTGAGCGGATTTCCAGTCGAAAAATACAGCAAGGAAGACCTCGGCATGATTCATTTTGGCCTGGGTGCGCATTTCGGAACCGCGATGTCGCAAAGCGTGATGGGTGATCGCCTCGGCCACGTGGTCAATGTAGGTGGCAAGGATCCTAAAGAGCGCGCGTATCGCAACAGTACTGAACTCGATATGCATACCGACGCCTGTGATGTCGTGGCGATGATGTGCCTGCAAAAGGCGATGTCAGGTGGTTACAGTGGATATGTCAGTGCGATCAGCATCTACAACGAAATCCTCCATCGTCAACCCCGATTGATGCCAATTCTGATGACTGGCTTTCATTACCATCGATTTGGCGAAGAGGGGCCGGGGCAATCCCCGGTCACCGAGGAAAAGATTCCGCTATTCAGTTTCAGGGATAATTTGCTGAGTGTTAATTACCTGCGTTCGTATATCGAAATGGCTGCCGAGGAAATGCGGGTTCCACTCAGCGCAGACCAGGTGGCCGCGCTAGACCTGGTCGACGAGATTGCACATGATGAAAATTTCGCGCTGAAGTTTATTACCCAACCGGGTGAGGCGATTTTCTTCAACAACCTTACGCTACTGCATAACAGGACAGCATTCGAAGATTCGGACATCGCCGCGCAAAAGCGTCATTTTCTACGTCTGTGGTTAGTCGCGTATCAGCCGCGACCGGTCTGTGCCAGCCTGAGGATTTACGAGGGGCGGGGTATTGAAAAGCAGGCTGGCAAATCGACCTATTTTGATGGTGATCTGAATTACAGTCGTTTCGATGATGAAGATGCCCGTATGTAAGCATGGGCGTTAGCCCGCATATTGCACGAAGGCGGCGCAGGGAGCTATATAAAACATTGATCAATACAGGGTTGGCAGGAATTCAACAAGTTTTTAAATTTTGGTATTTTGTGCCTGAACGAAGTCAGGAAAAATCTGGCGGCCAATCTTGAACGATCCCCCTTGATGCGTAGCTATGGCTATGCATCGGCGGGCGATCGTCCAATCTTGTTTGCCAGATTTCCCCTGAGCTTCGTTCCCTTCATGCAATGTGCGGGCTAGTTCAGCGCTGAAAATTCTCCGGCATACCTGCTCACCCATTCTCGCGCCGCCTGCTCACTGCTGAGTTTGCGTCCGGCGCTTTTTTCCTGCTCCTGGCGAAAGCTTTCGATCTGACAGATATGGTCGATCGTCCTGAGTCGCTCAACTTCCTCGGGATCGTCGAATTCGAGTCCGACTTCATAGCCTTTTACTGTCTTGTTACACCACACGACCTTGCCATCGAGACTATGTTCCTGGTTAAGCGCGGGAAATCGCACCTGGATTGACTCGTTTAATTCCAGGCGGTCGCTGGCGATAAAACACAAGCCTCCAAGGCTGACGTTGGTAATGCTATCGTCCTCAACCTGGTAGCTATGGTTAAAGTCGAGAGTCACTTCAATCGGGATACCGGTTACATGGCGGATATGCCGACGAATAGCTGTATTGTCTTCTTGCACTGTGCTAATACCCCATCCAGTAAACCCTGGCGATAGAAATATAGCAGAATTGGGCGATTTTTGAACCAGGTCCAGCCTGCATATTGCATGAAGGCTAGGCGTCGAGCCCCTTTTTGACAGTTGCAATAACTTCGTTACCCACCCCGATATACTCCAGATCGTCGAAGCTGGATAAGCGCGCCACGGCAATACCGCGCCCATGCGGGTCAAACGCGCGATCGGGATCAAAATCCATGTAAGGCGTCCAGTCAAAACCAGGTCCCTGGTCGCGGATGCGTATCTGTACCGTATCGGTCGCGACCTGGAACTCGAGTTCGATGAAGCCGCCTACATTCTCTTTGGCGTTAAGTCGGCGATCAATCTCGATTTGCCACATACCACGACGCATCAGGTTACTCTTCTCCTCGTAGCCGATTTTCAAATTGCCGTGTTCGAGCGCATTGATCAACAGTTCGGATATCCCCGTCACGACTCGATGCGGGGCCGGGCACAAATGAGCCACTTGCGAAGCCACCAGGTTACATTCGCGTAAATTATGGATTTTGAAACGAGCGAAGGTCATCAGGTGGAAGATCTGACGACCTTCACGCAGTGATTCGTGCAGCGATTTTTCGTGCAGCCTGTCGTTTACCGCGCTGCGTACTATGGTTTTGAGAACGTCGCCCTCGTAAGGCTTGGTCAGGTAATAATAGGCACCGGCATTTATGCCTTCGACAATATCCCGGCTTTCAGCCTTGGCGGTCTGCATAACAACCGGAACATGCTCCAGCAAATCGCTGTCCTTGATGTTGGATAGTAATTGCATACCATCCATGCCGGGCATCATGCGGTCGAGAATTATGACATCGAAGCGAGCCGGTGCGGCTTCCAGCATTGACCAGGCTTCATGTCCATTGCTCGCCATTAGCAGTTCGTAGTTATCATTTTCGAGATGTGCACGAATAATATCGAGATTGATAGGTTCGTCATCTACGATCAGTATTGTGGCTTTTGTGCTGTTCAAACTTGGTCACTCCATTGCCCATCGCCGGAGGGAATGATTCCGGGGAGGCCTACTGGTTAGTATTCATCGGTACATTTTTATTTCTTGAGCAGGTACCGTATATTCCGTCGGTAATTTCCCAGGGCTATGATTAAGTGTAGCCATCATAGTGCAAATGTTTGAAACTAATCAATCCTGGTGGCGATCGGTGATCCCGGCAAATAGTGTGAATTTTGATGAACTATCCGTTTACTAGCGAAGACTTTAAAACCCAGCCTTACTGGTGGGAGCAGACGCCCGCAGTGGAAACGAAAGCTAGCACGCTACCGGCGAAAACTGACGTGTTAGTGATTGGTTCTGGATATACCGGGTTGCATTGTGCGCTGCAGACAGCGGCGGCGGGTCGAGCAACCATCGTGATTGATGCCGAAGCCGCGGGCTGGGGCTGTAGCACCCGTAATGGTGGGCAAATAAGCGGTGAGATAAAGCCCGGTTACGATGAGTTAAGTCAGCGATATGGTACTGCGAGTGCCTTTGCACTGATAAAGGAGGCGCGTAATGCACTCGACTGGTTAGGCGAGTTTGTCGAAGAGCAGAATATCGATTGCGACTATCAACAATGTGGGCGTTTCATCGCCGCGCATAGCCCGCGCCAGTTCCGCAGTCTTGTTGCCAGCACACAACACCAGCCACCGGGCCTCGAGCAGGATTTACGGATTGTGGCAGCGCAGGAGCAGGCCAGCGAAATCGATAGCGAGTATTATCATGGGGGCCTGGTAAATGACCGGCATTGTTCGCTCGATCCGGCGAAATACCATGCGGGCCTGATGCATCTCGCCATGCAAAGTGGGGCACAAGTGATCGCTTATTGCCAGGCTACCGGAATCGAGCGTAACAGCGATGGTTTCAAAGTCAGCACCAGCCGCGGAATTATTCAAACCCGGGACCTGGTGATTGCTACCAATGGCTATACAGGGACAGTGACGCCATGGCAGCGGCGGCGCATTATACCTATAGGCAGTTACATGCTGGCGACCGAGCCGATGGACCTGCCGCGAGCAAGTCAACTAATGCCCAAACAACGGGTTTTCAGCGACACTCGCAAGGTCGTCGTTTACTTTCGACGTTCACCCGATGGTCGAAGTTTACTGTTTGGTGGACGGGTTTCGGTGTTCGAATCTGATCCCGTTAAAAGCCTGCCGGCGCTGCGCCGGGAAATGTTGCGTATATTTCCACAACTCGAGGATGTCAGGATAAGTCATACCTGGATGGGGTTTGTCGGTTATACCTTTGACTATTTGCCACATCTGGGGATGGAGGACGGTGTTTACTACGCAATGGGTTACTGTGGATCGGGTATTTGCCTGGCAAGTTACCTGGGCAATCGGCTCGGGTTGCAGTTACTGGGCGAAGCAGAGGGTAACTGCGTGTTCAGTGATCCCGAATTCCAGACGCGACCCTTATATCATGGTGAACCCTGGTTTCTCGGTGCGTCGGTGCGATATTACCAGATGCGTGATCGACTCAGTTAAAAGTGTACTTAACCCGGCGAATTGAATTAATTCTCAGTGGGTCGCGTAAACACCAGCGGAAATTCATCCGCAATCAACGCGTCCCCTGGATTTAAACGCTGCTCAAGGCCCGGAAAGGGTGGCGAGGTTTCCCCGGAGCGTGATGCATAAACGGTGTCGTCCCCCAGCCAGCGCGCGGCGAAACCGCGTCGACGGTGAGTAGCCGAAAGATTAGAAGGCGCGCCGTGTATGGTCAGGAAATGAAAAGCGATGGCGTCGCCGGGTTCGAGCGACCAGCTGCGGATATCGTAGTCAGCCCGGTTATTGTCTATATCCGGTACCGGCTCGAGTGCCGCGTCAGCGTGATCGTAGTCGACACCACTGAACTTTCGCGGTAGAAACCAGCGTCCCCAGTCGTGGGAGCCGGCGATGAACTCGGGGCAGGTCTCAATGCTGACCGGATCCAGTGGAATCCACATACTGCAGACCTGTCGGCCGTCGACGCAATAGTAAGGTTGATCATGATGCCAGGGCGTTATTTTGTCGGTGCCGGGTTCTTTCACCAGCACGTGTTCATGAAAAATCCGCACGCTGTCCGACTGCATTAAATCGGCGGCGATCGCCCCCGCCGGGGAGTCACACATGAAACGACGATACTGTTCGATTCGGTTCCAGTTACAGTAGTCGCCGAAAAATCTTCCCGCCTGGTCCTTGTCGAGGTATTCACGGCCCCATGGACCCGGCGCATTCATATTGACATCGACGCCTTCGCGCAGGAGTTCAATCCACTCGGTAAATACGCCTTTGAGGAGAACTACGCCGTCATGTTGAAACTCTTCTACCTGGCTTTGTTGCAGAACTGCCATGACCGGGCTCTGCCGTTAGCTTCCTTCAACGATACAAAGATCACGCTCGGCGGCGTCGCGTGCAAACGACAGGGCTTCCCGGTAGGCATCGGACTGATAGCAACGCTCGGCATCTTCGACGCTGGGGAAACGCACCACTACATTGCGTTCACGTGCATTGCCTTCCAGCCAGACGGTACGCGTGGCGCGCGCGAGAAACTCTCCACCATGCGCTTCTATGGCACTGGTAGCGCGTTTCGCATACTCGCCGTAAGCATCGGGGTCGGTAACGTGAACATGGGCTATCCAGTAAGCGGCCATGGGTATTCCTCTGTGACTATTGGCTAATTCAGGATTGTTATACTAGAGCGGATGTTGTAATAAGTGAATCGATTTTTGAAAGTGTGACAGAAATGCAAAAGGCACCCGGCAAGCTGTGAATCAAGCAAAAATAAAGCGCCATCTCAATGCCCTGGCAAAGCTCGACCCGGACCTGCAACGTGGCCTTGAAATAGTCCGATATCCTGCACCACGGATCAGGGTCCAGGGATTTGAGACTTTCCTCTCGACCATTGTCTCGCAGCAAATTTCGACCGAAGCTGCAGCGGCAATCATGCGCCGGGTGCATGCCTTGCTGCCGGCAATGGAGGCGCAGGATGTGCTGCGATTGCCGGCGGGTGCATTGCGTGCCGCCGGCCTTTCCTCGCGTAAAGTCGAGTATGTTGAAGCTTTGGCGCGAGCCATAGACGACAATCAGTTTGAGATCTCCCGGCTTGCCGAAATGGACGACCAGGCGGTGGTCGAGGCGATCACGTCACTCAGGGGTTTTGGTGTCTGGAGTGCGGAGATCTACCTGATGTTTTCCTTGCAGCGCGGCGATATCTTTCCGGCGGGAGACCTGGCGATACGCATTGCGTTGCAGAAACTGAAAGGCATAACTAGCAAACTTGATGAAAAGCAGGCGCGTGAGGTGGTCGAGTCGTGGTCGCCTTATCGCTCGGCAGGCAGTCTGTTTCTATGGCATTATTATCGCGGCGCGCCAACCTGATGTGTCATTTGAAGCATAAATCGACAAGTTTTGTCGTTACCGGATTTGTAGAATCGAATTATCCCGGGTTTCTCGGCTATATGGAAAACCCGGGTAAACCCTGAGGACGCATATAAAAAAAGAATTCGATGTTTATCTAAGATGCGGCAGTTGAATTACTAATCATCTAATCAAAATTTTTATTCAAGGATGCGGGTATGACATCGTTATTACCGAAACACGCCCAGGTCGCCATCATTGGCGGGGGTATCCATGGTTGCTCTGTGGCTTATCATCTTGCCAAAGAAGGTTGGACCGACATCGTTCTGCTTGAGAGGAAGAAACTGACAAGTGGAACAACCTGGCATGCAGCGGGCCTGGTCGGGCGCTTGCAAGGCGGTCATGCAACAACGGATTTTGCCAGGTATGGTTCCGATCTTTTTGCAGAGCTGGAACGCGAAACAGGGCAGAAAACAGGTTATAAACGTTGCGGCTCGATCTCCATTGCAACCAGTGAAGGGCGCCTGGCTGAACTTCGTCGGCAAGCGGACTTTGCATTAATCCATGATGTGGAAGCCTATGAAATCAGCGTTGCAGAAATCAGGGAACGTTGGCCGTTAATGAATCCTGAAGGGGTTCTCGGGGGAATTTATGTCCCTGGCAACGGTTACATCAACCCAATCGATTTAACCATGGCCTTGATGAAAGGTGCCCGCTCCAGGGGGGCGCAATTATTTGAAGACACCAGGGTCGAGGAAGTTGTGATGCACGACGGCAAAGCCCGTGGTGTGCGTACGGACAAGGGGGTTGTAGAAGCTGATTTTGTGGTCAACTGCGCGGGAATGTGGGCTCGCGAATTGGGACGACAGAACGGTGTGAACATCCCGCTTCATGCCTGCGAGCATTATTACCTGGTCACTGATGCTATTCCCGATCTGCCGCAGGATTTACCGGTTCTGCGGTCTTATGATGATTCTACCTACTTCAAGGAAGATGCCGGAAAACTACTCTTTGGCTTTGCCCATAATCAGGTAAAACCCTGGGGTATGGAGGGTATTGCAGAAGATTTTTGCTTTGATTCACTGCCGTTTGTTGAAGACGACGTTATGGACGTTCTCGAAATGGCACTGGAGCGTGTTCCTGTATTGCAGGAAACGGGAATCCGGACCTTTTTCAATGGGCCGGAAAGTTACTCTTACGATGGCAACTTCATTCTCGGAGAGGCCCCCGATGTGAAGGGTTATTTTGTCCTGGCGGGTGTGAACTCGACAGGTATCCAGTCAGGAGCCGGTGCGGGGCGTGCCCTTGCTCAGTGGATTATGAAGGGATTTCCTCAACATGATTTGAACGATATGGATCCCGCCCGCATTGAGGAATTTCAGGCTCGCGACCTTTACCTGCAACAGAGAACCCCCGAGACCCAGACGCGAACCTATGCCATGCATTGGCCGAACTATCAGCGTGCCAGCGCGAGAAACATCAGGAAGACCCCGTTTTACAATGCCTTGAAGGAAAACAGGGCCTGTTTCGCAGAAGTTCAGGGCTGGGAACGCCCGGCATGGTTTGCGCCGGAAGGTGTCGAAGCAGAGATTGAATACAGCTTTGGCCGACAAAACTGGTTCTGTTACGCACAGGAAGAGCAAAGGGCGGCGCGTGAATCCGTTGCCATGATTGATTATTCCATGCTGGGTAAGCTTTTGGTTGAAGGCAAGGATGCCGAGAACTTCCTGCAGCGACTCTGCACCAACAATATGGCGATTAATACGGGTCGGCTTGTCTACACGCTGATGCTCAACGAGCGTGGTGGCATTGAAAGCGACATGACCGTGGCTCGTTTTGCGCAAGACCGCTTTATGGTCATGAGTTCCATGTCGCGCACCAGGCGTGATTATTTTCGGCTTCGTGACCATATCCAGGTCGATGAGGATGTCAGGCTTCGTGATGTCACTTCGGCCTATGCAATTTTGTCCATCATGGGGCCGAAAAGTCGCGATCTTTTGGAAAAAGTGTCTGGTATTGATATGTCTAACCAGGTTTTCCCCTTCAATAGTTGGCAAGCATTCCATATTGGACATGCTGCGATTTGGGCTCAGCGAATATCATTTTCAGGAGAACTCGGATGGGAGATTTTTGTTACCCCGGATTTTGCGCAACATGTTTTTGATGTACTCATGGATGAAGGACAGGCCTTTGGTCTGCGCCTGATTGGCGGTGAGGCGCTTAACGCCCTGCGGATTGAAAAAGGATATCTGCATTGGGGACACGACATGTCTTATACCGAGGCACCCCATCAGCTAGGTTGCGAGTTTCTTTGCAAAACCAGCAACCCGGTTTCCTTTATTGGCGAGGAAGCCTATATGGAGAGACTGGAGCAAAAGTCTGGTCCGTATCTTTGTTCCGTAAAGCTTAACGATCCAGATCCCATGCTTTATCACAACGAACCAGTTTTACGAGATGGTCATGTCGTGGGTTTTGTGACATCGGCTGCTTATGGCTACACTGTCGGTTCGGCCGTTGGCCTTTGTTTTGTGAATTTGCCCGAGGGTTCGACAGACAAGCGAGACCTTGAAACTGGGAGCTATGAAGTCATGGTTGAAGGCAAGGCAATAGCAGCAATGATTAGCCTGAGTCCTTTTTACGACCCGTCGAATGAACGAATGTTTTTATAATCGAGAATTAGCACTTAACCAATAGAGGCGCGGTGGATTTCAGTCCGCGGCGATACAAAATAATGTCGATCAAATTAGAAACCGAAATTGTAAACCGTGAAGTCTATGACCGTGCTGTGGAGCGGCTTCAGCAAGCAGGTATTAAATTACCGACCATATCCCAGTTAGCCGATCCAGTTTCTTCGCGTGCCGAGATCGAGTCGCATATACAATCTGCTGATCCTGACTCACCGGATGCGCGTAACCTTTTTCGTGTGCACTGGCACAATGCTGCAGATCGCAAAAGCCTGGTCGATGTGCCCGAACATATCGTTCTACCTGCAGAACTGACCGGTGTTGATGCAAAAATTGTGGTAGCTATCGGTAATCGTTTCCCAATGATCCGTGCCCATAAAGTCCTGGCCGCTTACGGCTGTCTGGTGCCACGATTGATTACTGGACAGTTTGATCCGACCCGTCATCGCGCAGTTTGGCCTTCGACAGGAAATTACTGCCGGGGCGGCGTCGCTATTTCCCGCATTCTGGGCTGCCGTAGCGTAGCCGTTCTGCCTGAAGGCATGAGCCGGGAAAGGTTCGAGTGGCTGGAAAACTGGGTAACCGACCAGAGCGACATTGTGCGAACCTATGGCACTGAAAGCAATGTCAAGGAAATCTACGACGCCTGCAACGTCATGGCTGAAGATACTGAAAACGTAATCCTCAATCAGTTTAACGAGTTTGGTAATTATATCTCTCATCGTGCTGTTACCGGGCCGGCCCTGGAGCGTATCTTCAATGCCGTTAATACTAACGGAAAAATGAAAGCACGGGCCTATGTGGCTGCCTCCGGTTCCAGCGGAACGCTCGCTGCGGGGGATCACCTGAAACAACAGCTTGGCACGGACATTTGTGTTGTCGAGGCTCTCGAATGCCCGACGCTGCTGAACAACGGATATGGCGATCATAACATCCAGGGCATCGGCGATAAGCATGTGCCATTTATTCATAACGTGTTGAATACGGATTATGTGGTTGCTGTTACTGACAAGGCATCGAACGCATTGAACCTGGTGTTTAACACGCCCGTCGGTCGGGATTTTTTGATAAAGCGCACCGGGATATCCCAGGATCTTGTCAACGGGCTGACCGATCTGGGGCTTTCCTCCATAGCCAACGTTCTCGGCGCTATCAAAATGGCGCGCTACATGGGACTGGGTACCGATGATGTGGTTCTGACGGTGGCAACCGATGGTGCGGAAATGTATGGCACCGAGATCATCAAGGCAACCGCGGAAGACTTTGGTGGCACATTCGATGAACTGGCGGCCGCAGAAAGTTACGGTCGCTACATGTTGGCAACAACCACCGATAACATGGAGGAAATGACCCTGC
>Ga0265309_10001253_pt1 | contig 11059 bp, 5 predicted proteins | sample Helome_FD_192492 | JGI IMG/M metagenome (GOLD analysis project Ga0265309, IMG submission 192492) | Marine sediment microbial communities from subtidal zone of North Sea - Hel_20160524 (Illumina Assembly) | ecosystem: Environmental > Aquatic > Marine > Subtidal zone > Sediment ...
TGTTTTGATGCAGCAAGAATTCCTATAGCAAGGGTTAAGTCGTATGCCGAACCTTCTTTCCTAAGGTCTGCAGGCGCCATATTGATCGTGATCTTCTTGCCTGGGATTTTAAAGCCATTATTCTGAAGTGCAGCAGCAATGCGGTAATTGCTCTCCTTAATGGCATTGTCTGGAAGTCCTACAAGGTGATAACCAATTCCAGTATCTACATTTACTTCAACTGTAATTGTAGTAGCTTCAACGCCAAAAACAGCACTCCCAAAAACCTTTTTAAGCATGTAATAAAATTTAGCTAAATATAATACGATCCATTAACACTACAATTGCATTCTCAATCCACCGAATATGTTAATTCCTGGAGCGGCTTCGTAATAACGGGCTCCAAAAGCGTTGATCCTTATATTGTCATTGTATTTCGTATTCGTTAGATTATTAATTCCCATGAACGGAGACAGACCTATTTTGCCAAGTTGTGTCTTATATCCGAAACTTAGATTCACAATCGCATACCCATTCACTTCTGTTGAGTTAGCATCATTGGCGTAAAGATCACCAATATAATTTCCCTCAAGTTTTATAGTGAATCCATTTTCTTGAAAAAGCAAGGAGGCATTGGCCTTGTGCTTTGGAATTCCAGGCAATTCCTTATCCTGGAAATTTCCTGATGGAATTTCATAGGAATCGTATTTAAAATCAGAATATGTGTATGCGGTTGAAAGACGAAGTTTATCACTAAGATCCCTTAGGTAACTTAGCTCCAAGCCTTTTCGTTTAGTACTTCCTGCATTCCTGTAAAAGGTACGATCAGGAAAATCCTCTAGTTCGTATGGAACGAGGTCATCATTTGTTTTAATGTAGAACACTACTGCTTCAAAAGATTGATGTTCGTTCTTGGATTTAAAGCCTATTTCGATATTTCTTGCTTTCTGTGCTTTGAGTTCATCATTGAATCCACCTGTTCCAAGAGGGTCTGCAGAAAGCTCGCTTAATGTTGGGGTTTCAAAACTGGTAGAAAAGCCAGTAAACAAAGATTGCTTGGAATTCAACCTGTATGTCAACCCAACACTTGGGTTGAAGGCATTTAATTTGATCTCTCCGGATGCATCACCATTGCCCAAGAATTCGTCTGCTGCTTCCAGTTTATTAATGTCGTATCTAACACCTCCTCGAATCAAGAATTTATCGAGAGTCCAATGATCAATAAAGTAGATGCCAAGGTTAGAGAATTGTTCGAGTTGATCCAAGGTCATGTCTCCTTGCTCACCACTTAAATTCTTGAATCTTTTTCTATTGTCGTTTTGGATAGCCCAATCATATCCAACTTGTAATCTGTTCTTTTTGGTGCTAAATTCGAAGCTGCTACCATTGCCAAAATAATTACGTTGAAGATCGATTACACCGCCAAATTCAAACGGTAGTTTTCCATAGAAATCGCGCGTTGCAAAAAAACCATATGTTGAAAAATTGTTTTTCTGCTTAATTTTGAGTTCATAGCTGGACCCTATCTTGAATTGCTTGATTGCTTCCTCAGTCCTAAAATCCACATTGCGCTGTCGCGCTTGGCGTCTATTGCCAGTTAATTCTTCTAATGTCAGACCTCCAGCATCTTCAGCATAGGGACTATTAGTGTAATTGATAAGCAGGTTCAATTTTGAATTCTCGGAGAACCGATGGGTTATTTTTGCATCAACATTATAGTTTTCAAAACCACTTTGGTCTCTGTATCCATCAGTATTGGTATAATTACCTTGAAGAATAAATGAGGTGTTCTTCTTATTGAAACCATGAAGCAATTGATACTTCTGAAAGCCATAATTACCCACTGATATATCAGCTTCTAAAAATGGTTCTGTAACAGTATTCATGGTGCTGATACTTATAATTCCTCCAGAGGCATTACCATATAATGTAGCTGATGGACCTCTTATGACTTCAATATCCTTAATGAATGCCAAATTAAGATTGTCCAACTGGCCTTGTCCGTCAGGAGTGGTTTCAGGAATGCCATCTACCAAGAGCTTAATGCCTCGTATTCCGAATGCCGAACGCGACCCAAATCCTCGAAGCGAAATCCTTAGATCTTGTGAATAATTATTCGCATTGAGGGAAAATAATCCAGGTACCTCATTCAAGTATTCTTGAAATGACAGTTGTTGACGAATTGCCTGGGTTTCAGAAATATTTAATTTTGTAGTTGAAAGTGGAAGGGTTAATTGGGATTCCTGAAGTCGTGTCGTGGTAATGATAACTGAATCGATACTCACGGTTTGAATACTATCAATCTGAGAATATATAGTTGTGCAGCATAATAAAAACAATACCCTTATTGGCATTGGGAAATTGTTTGTGTTAGTGTTAGATAATTTGAAAGTCTTGTATTTCATCAGTTTTATAGACCTTCTAGTTTTTTTAGTTCTCCACCATCAGTTGCATTGATAATCATTTCAGAATTTTCTAGGTTTATCTTTAATTCGGCAATATCGTTAGAGTTTGTCCATTTAATGTGGATTCTGTTGTCCGAAGTCTCAATTAAATCGAATTGCCCATTAAACGCTTCATGCGTGTTCCTGAAAACCATCAGATTACCCAATACCTTTACCATTGGTTTATCCAATTCTTGATTAATTTCTGCTTTAGTAAAGTAATGCCTATTAATATCCCGACCTACATTGGTCTTGGCCAATAAGGCCATATCGTTTTTGCCGCCAAAAAGTCCAACATAATATATTTGCGGAATTCCAGGAACAAAAAACTGTATTGCTCTTGCTATTAAATAGGCTTTTTCATTTCTTCCTAATGCATCAAAATAAGTACAGTTAACTTGATAAAGATCTAAGTTTGATGCAGCAGCGCCAGTAGCTTTAAGGCTTTGTCGAATGCTATTTTCGTGTATTTTTTGAACTATTCCGTCCAAGATGTCATCAGGAATTAGTCCAGGATTTCCATTTTCTGAAGCTACGTCTACGATACCTATACCATCATGCGTATCCAATACAGTGATACAATTTCTCGGACTCATATTGAGCCATTTTTTGAGGTTTTTCGAGTTCTTATTGAACAAGGTGTCCAAAACCAAAACTGGTAATGCAAAATCATAGACAAAATCGACACGTTTCGCGATACCTAGCTGTGTTTTGTAGTATGAATGTATTTCAACTAAGACTTCAATCTCTCGTGCTTTTGCTTCATTAGTCAAGATTTCGATGAATTTAAAGGTCTCCTCGATCATAAAGCATGAAGTGCCTGATCTCTTTATCGCATATCCTGCAGCGTCCAATCGAATCATTTTAACACCACCTTTTTCAAAAGTGTCCAGAATGCCTAATAGGTATTGCATCCCCATTTCGGATTCTACATCTATGTCTATTTGATTACTAGTAAAAGTGGTCCATATTAACTTACTTCTTCCATCCTTAAAACTAAACTTTGTAAAAGGATGATTAGGTCGTGGCCTATAGATCTTTACGAGGTCAGTTTCTGAAGCGCCATGAGGAAAAACTGAATCATAACTTAAGAACAGGGAGGCATAATCCGAGTCTTCACCTTGCATCAAATAATCTTGAAATTGTGATGATTCTGCAGACACATGATTCACGATAAGGTCGGCCATGACATCTACTTCCTTACTTATTTCCTTAAGGTCTTGCCAATTCCCTAATCGCTCATCAACCTTTGTATGGTCTATTGGGTCGAAGCCGGCATCCTCACCATCAATAGGATAATAAAAAGGGAGCACATGTATTCCGCCAAATAATCCTTTAAGCTGGTTTTTAATGAGGTCCTTGAGGTCTTGTAGATTATCGCATCCTATTCTATCTACATAGGTTATTAACTGAATTTGATTCTTCATAAATTTAAAACAGGTATTCAAAAATGTAAAATATCATTCATATTCCTTTAATTAGGCCCTTTAATTTTTCTGGAAATACTGAAGCATCAAAATCCCATAAATAGGGCAAAGCAAAATACACCATGATTGCGATTAGGACTACTGAAATTATATTTAACCAAAACCCGGTTTTCACCATATCCGGAATCGAAAGATAGCCAGAACCAAAAACAACAGCATTAGGCGGTGTTGATATTGGAAGCATAAATGCACAAGATGAAGCTGCTGTTGCACCTACCATTAATAAATACGGATTAACATCCATGACCAAAGCAAGCGGCGCCAGTATTGGCAGGATCATAGCAGTAAGGGCCATGTTAGATGTTACTTCAGTGATCAGATTAACAAATAACACTAAAAGAAATACAAGCATGAGCAACGGAACATCTTTTAATAAGGCCATTTGCTCTCCAAACCAATGAGCTAATCCACTACCTCCAAATCCTGCAGCAATGGCCATACCACCACCGAAAAGAATCAATATGCCCCAAGGTAGCTTGACAGCCTCTCTCCAAACAAGCAGGTTTCGCCCTTTCTGTTTCGAAGGTAAAATAAATAGGACAATGGCACTTGCGATTGCAATGATCGTATCATCTATAGAAGGTAGAATTTGTTTCAAAAGGAAGGAACGGCTTATCCAAGCCAAAGCGGTACAAATAAAAACCAAGGCGACCAGTTTCTCTTCAAAAGACATTTTACCAAGCTCATCCAATTGGCGTTTTATCTCGTTTCTTCCTCCAGGGAATTCCTTTTGCTTGAACTTGAATCCGAACCGTGTTAAATAATACCAGCAAATGAATAACAAGGTCAAGGATATCGGTAGCCCGAAAACAATCCATTGGGAAAATGTGATCTCAATATTGAATAACTCGTAAAAGACTCCTGCAAACACTAGGTTTGGGGGCGTCCCAATCAATGTACCAATTCCACCAATAGTTGCACTGTAACCAATTGCCAGCATTAATGCTTTCCCAAAAATCCTGTTCTCATTTTCAATGGTATCAGGATTATCCTTTAATTGGGTAACAATCGCCAAGCCAATCGGTAGCATCATAACAGAGGTAGCCGTATTGCTTATCCACATGGACAAGAATGCCGTAGCCAGCATGAACCCAAGAATAATATTGACTACACTTGTTCCTACCATATATATTATGGTCAAGGCAATACGTTTATGTAGATTCCAGCGCTCAATGGCAATAGCAAGAATAAAACCACCCAGGAAAAGGAAAATGAACTTATGTCCATAAGCAGCAGCTGTATTGGATAAGTCAAGCCCACCGGAAAGAGGAAACAACACTAAAGGTAACATGGCGGTTACAGGAATTGGAAGTGCTTCTGTGACCCACCAAATAATCATCCAAGTCACACTTGCCAGAATGGCATTAGCCTCTACGCTTAGACCATCAGGGTGAAAGAAAGCTAGGATAATTATAAAAGCAAAAGGGCCTAAAACAAGACCTAAGGATTTTTTGTTAAATGTCATTTATTTAAAATAAATTGATGGTTAGTTTAACATAATAAATAACTAAATTAGCTAAATCCAGCATCCCTGCAAATAACGAATAAATAGTGAAAGAACGCATTACCTTAAAACATATCGCCAAGATCTTTGATGTTTCTATCGCCACAGTTTCTAAATCCTTGAACGATAGCCATGAAATAAGTACGGAAACAAAGAAAAAGATCCAAGCCTATGCCAAAGAACAAAATTACAAGCCTAATAGTATTGCCTTAAGTCTGTTGAACAAGAAAACAAAGACAATAGGCATCATCATCCCGAATATCTTGAATTCCTTTTTTGCAAAAGCATTTGTTGGAATGGAAAAAGTAGCCTCCGAGAATGGTTTCAATATAATTTCATGCATTACAAATGAATCTTATGAAAAAGAGGTCAATATTATGGAGCTCTTGAAAAATGGCACCTTAGATGGATTCATTATTTCATTATCGGAAGAAACGCAGGTCAAACAAGATTTCAGTCATTTAACAAATGCTATCAATGAGGGCTTGCCAATTGTAATGTTCGATAGAGTTACGAATCAGGTTGAATGCGATAAGGTGATAGTCGATGATATGCAAGGTGCTTATAATGCAACCACACATTTAATAAAGACAGGATGCAAGAATATAGCCTTGCTGTCAGAACTGTTCAATTTAAGTGTTGGCAAACTAAGACTTGAAGGTTATAAGAAAGCATTGAGAGACCATAATATTGATATTGATGATTCCTTGATTATCAATGTTGATAAAAGTGATGACTTTGATGCAACCCTTTTTCCTTTTATTAAGGACAAGAATATCGATGGAATATTATCCTTGGACGAAAATTCTGCAATCAAAGCAGAGAAAACTATATTACGTAAGGGATATAACATTCCTGAAGACTTGAGCATCATTGGCTTCACTAATGGAAAACTGCCAAGATTCGTTACACCGTCCATTTCGACCATTAGCCAACATGGTCGTGTTGTCGGAGCAGAAGCAGCACAAATGCTCATAGATAGATTGAATGATGATGAAGATCGTGACTATAGCACAAAGGTTATAAATACTAGCTTGATTGAACGTGAATCAACCAGGGAAACAGTATTAAAATAACTTCTCATTATCAAGAATCAGTTAAATCTTGATGTCTCATTTGTTACCAAAACCTAAAAATAAAACATTTCAATAGCCTTTATATGCATTTTATAGGGTGGAAAATTCGTAATTCAATAATAAATATTAAATTTACGCCCGAAAACGTTTTCGTTATTTTTTTAGTATTAATGGGTAGTCATCTATCAATTTTTACATATTTTTAACGATCAAACAACATTATCAACACAAAGAAAATACTAATTAAACCTTTAAATTTATGAAGATCAAGTTACTCAAAAGCATGGTGCTCCTAGGAGCAATGCTTTCATTTGGGTTTATTCAAGCTCAAAGTGTTTCAGGTACAGTTATCGATAATAATGGCATTCCTTTACCAGGGGCCAATGTTATTGTACAAGGTACCTCAAATGGAGCTCAAACCGATTTTGATGGGAATTACTCTCTAGACAATGTTGCATCTGATGCAGTATTGGTTGTGAGTTATGTGGGTTATGATACCCAGGAAATTCCAGTTAACGGCCAAAGTACAGTTAACGTTACCTTACAAGAAGGTAATGCATTGGACGAGGTGATTGTTATCGGTTATGGTGCTACAACTGTTAAAGATGCAACAGGTGCTGTATCTTCGGTCAGTGCTGAGGATTTTAATGCTGGTATCATTGCAACACCAGAACAACTTATCCAAGGTAAGACCGCTGGTGTACAGATTACACAAACAAGTGGTGAGCCAGGTGCTGGTATCGATATACGTATTAGGGGTACAAACTCTGTACGTTCGAATAACAATCCGTTATTTGTTGTCGACGGTATTCCGTTAGCTGGTGGTAGTACTTCCGCTGGATTGGAAGTTGCTGGAGTTGGTTCCAACCCTGCAAAGAATCCATTAAGCTTCTTGAACCCTAATGACATTGCTAGTATAAGTGTCTTGAAGGATGCTTCTGCAACAGCAATCTATGGTGCTCGTGGTTCTAACGGTGTTGTTATCATTACAACTAAAACAGGAAGATCCAATAGAGGAGAGTTCCAATATAGCTCGAACCTGAGTGTTTCTAACCCAGCAAAGACTTTCGATCTTTTAGATAGAAGTAATTATTTGTCAGAAAGTACGCGTTTAGGATTCAATGCAAATGCACGTGATTTCGGTAGCGATACAAGCTGGCAAGGATTCATATACAGAGGTTCTGCTTCTACCAACCAAAACCTTTCCTATTCTAAGAATTATGGACAAGGTAATTACCGTGCTACTTTCGGATATGGTAAGCAATTAGGTATTGTAGAATCTGCTGACCTTGAAAGAATAACAGGTAGATTGAATGTCGTGCACAGATTGTTGGACGATAAATTGAAATTGGATTTTCAAGGAACGTTCTCTAGAGTTAATGACGATACAGCTCCTTTAGCAGGAACAGCTGGTTTCCGAGGGGATTTAATTGGAGCATCTTATGCTGCCAATCCAACATGGCCTGTAGATCCTGATTTTGGTCGTGGTGGAGAAACTGGTGGTTTGATAAACCCTGCCAACCTTTTGGCTTACACTCAAAACGAAACAAAAACCAATCGTTACTTACTTAGCCTTTCTGGTGAGTACAGTATTACTGATGACTTAAAAGCAAAGCTTAGCGGTGGTTATGACTACACGAGCTCTGATAACAGGGCTGTAAGTTCGGCAGATAATTTAATCGATTCGGTATTCGGAAATGGTAGAGGTAATTATAACGACTTCGAGTTCGAGAATACGATCATGGAAGCGACACTGAATTATAACACGGATCTTGGTAACGATTCAAGACTAGATGTTCTTGCTGGTTATTCCTATCAGAAGTTCGATAGAAATGGTGTTCAGGCTCAAGGATGGGGCTTTGGAAGTAGAGACCTAAATAGAATGGGTAATGATCTTGTAGATGCTGTAAATAGAGTTACTGGACAGATTACAGGCCCATTTCAACAATTTGGTTTTGGTCCAAATGTGATTGGAGCGCCAGCCGGTACGAATACCTTCATTAATAGATTGACAACTGGATTGCCAACTGATTATATTGCTGCTCAAACCGGTGGTGCTGTTAAAGCTGCCGTAGTTAATACTTTCGATAATTTTGATGAGATACAATCTTATTTTGCAAGGGTTAATTACACACTTAACAATAAGTACCTTTTCACTGCAACTATGAGAGCGGATGGCTCGACAACGTTTGGTGAAGGTAATAAGTATGGTTATTTCCCTTCTGGTGCTCTTGCTTGGAAATTAAGCGAAGAAGACTTCATCGGAGACAACGTATCAACACTGAAATTAAGGTTAAATGCTGGTCTTACTGGTAACCAAGAAGGTGTAGGATACGGTAATGCAATCAGGAGAACACGATTCAACGGTACAGGCATCGCCAACAACGGCGATATTTCTGTTCCTGGTACTGGAGTAGTTGCATTCGAGAATAGAGACCTTAAATGGGAAAGTACACTACAATTTGGTGGTGGTATTGATTTCGGATTCAATAACGATAGATTGAATGGTAGTATCGATGTATATCGTAAAGAGACAAGAGACCTTTTGTTCAATATTAATTCAGCACAACCAGCAATTCAACCATTCCGATTCGTGAATTTACCAGATTCCAAGATCATTAATGAAGGTATTGAATTTGCATTGGGTTATGATTTCATACAATCTGAAGATTTGACTTGGAATATGTCTGCAAATGTAGCCTTGAACGACAACTTAGTAGAATCTTTGACGGGTGAGTACATTTCAGGAGCAATCAACGGACAAGGTCTTTCTAACGCATTCTCTCAGAACCTTAAGGAAGGATATCCATTATTCTCTTGGTACGTAAGGGAATTCGAAGGATTTGATACCAGTGGGAATGCCATTATTGGTAATGGAGGAGATCCAGTATTTGTAGATAAGAGTGCCTTACCTGAAATTACAGGTGGTCTTTCAACAAGTGTGAATTATAAGAACTGGAACTTGAATGCCTATTTTAATGGTGCATTTGGACACTACCTTTATAACGCTACTAGAAATGCCTTCTTTACAGCAGGTTCATTTGCCTCAGCAAGAAATGTATTGGCAGAAACACTTACAAGTGGAGAATCTACCAATGCCTCTGCTGACCCGAGTACGCGATTCTTGGAGAAAGGCGATTTTGTGAGATTACAGAATTTATCATTATCTTACAACCTACCAATGGAAGGTGATGGCTTGTTCAAATCTGTATTACTGTCTGTTACTGGACAAAACGTATTTGTAATCACTGATTATAGCGGATTGGATCCAGAAGTAAGTAGTAGAACAGATGGAGGTTTACCTACCTTAGGTATCGATTATGGAGCTTTCCCTAATCCAAGAACCTTCACTTTTGGTATTAATGCTAAATTTTAATAAAAATAATTATGAAAAGAACATTTAAATTAAATTCAATTTTTGCGATAATGTTCGCCTTTATTGGCTTCATATCGTGTACAAACCTCGAATTAGAGGCTACAGATTCTGTATTACAGGATACACCAACATTTGATGGTGTTGAGGATCCAGCTAGTTCATTAACATCTCTTTATCAAGCAACCTACGGAATGATCGGTGATCAAGCCAATTGGTTTGCTTTGAATGAAGTGACTACAGATGAAACTCTAGTACCAACAAGAGGTACTGACTGGAGTGATAACGGAATTTGGAGATCCCTTCACGCTCATACGTGGAAACAAGACCATGCTTTTATATTGACAGTATGGAACCAATTGAATGGTAATGCCTTTAGGGCAACTGAATTGATCGATCCTTTAAGTAATGCTACAACTCAGCAAGTAGCTGAGGCAAAATTCTTAAGGGCGTTCAATATGTACTGGGTATTAGATTTCTGGGGTATAGCACCATTCAGGGCTGCTACTGACCCAGGTTCATCTGTACCAATGGTAATGGATGCTGCAACAACATATGCATTTATCCTTCAGGATATCAACGACGCTATTGCAGGGTTGCCATCTGTTGGTCCTTCAGCAGCAACAAGTCGTTCATCTAAGGCTGCTGCTAATTATTTAAAGGCCAAAGTGGTTCTTAACAGTGAAAGATACACGGGAACTACACCTAATTATAATGATGTAATTACTGCTGTAGATGCCATCACTGCAGATGGATTTGCTTTGCAAGCTGGTTATTTCGATATTTTCACGGCTGATGTAGATACAGAAACAATCTGGTATGCTAACGAATCTCTAAGTATTGGTAACCGTATCTGGAATGGATTGCACTATAACCACACAACTCCAAACCAAGGTGGTGGTGGTTGGAATGGCTTCTCAGCACTATCGGAATTTTACGATCTATTCGAAGGTGATGCAAGCGAGAACTATGGAGATATAAATGGTAACCCATTGAATAACCAAGAAGAGCGTCGTGGTTTTGTGCCAAATGCAACAAGTGCAGATGAAACGATAAACTACGGTTTCACATATGGTTTCGTGATAGGACAGCAGTATGATGGTGATGGCTCACAATTACAGGACAGATCAGGTAATCCATTGGTTATGACCAGGGATTTAGATCTTTTCAATAGTAATGAAGCACAAGGAATACGT
>Ga0265309_10001254_pt1 | contig 11057 bp, 15 predicted proteins | sample Helome_FD_192492 | JGI IMG/M metagenome (GOLD analysis project Ga0265309, IMG submission 192492) | Marine sediment microbial communities from subtidal zone of North Sea - Hel_20160524 (Illumina Assembly) | ecosystem: Environmental > Aquatic > Marine > Subtidal zone > Sediment ...
CACAACTATCGCTATACCAACCCGGCTATGGCTGGGTAATGGATCGGAAAATCGGTGAAAGTTTTTGCGAATGCCTCGGCGGCTGCGCCGCCTGCGGTTTACTTCGCAAAAACTTTCACCGATTATCCTGCCCTGGGATTTATGGCGAAGCGATGACGGCCGTTTGGGGGGTGATACTTATCGACCTCAGCGGGTCAGGTAGACATCGAATCGAATCGTTTTTTCACGATATACCAGGTCCGGTTTCAGCGCGCTGAGCAAGGCAGCCTTGACCGGGCGCTTTACAACGACCCGCCTGCGCGCTTTCTGCAATGCCAGCTCGAAGCATGAATCGATTTCAACGTTGGTGGTCAATGCCTGTAATATCTGCATTTCCTTGGCCGGTTTGGCACCGGATTTATGGCGTGGAAACATCGGGTCGAGATAAATGCAGTCGTATTCAAGGTTGGCAGCCGATGACCGTAAGTAACTATTTGCATTGGTATTTTCAATGAAAATTCGCTCAGCAACAGCGGCACCGTGATGGTTGGCCGCCAGTTGGCTGAGCGAATAAGCGACAATTGCATGCACCAGTTCATTTTGCTCCAGCAAGGTAACTTGCTGACCGTGCCAGGCGAGGGTAAAGCCATCGATGCCCCATCCAGCGGTGAGATCGAGAACCGTTTTGATATTGCGTTGCTTGTTATTGCAGGCTTTTAACAGGGCCTGAGTCGATTGCCTCGCGCGAACAGGTAGCGCACCTGAAACAAAACTGTGTTGGAAACCAAGCTGCGCTTCGAGCAGCCGGATTTCGACACCGTTCTCATTGGGCAGGATGCTCATTTTGCCTGCTTGCGTTCGGGCATGGGCAAGCAATTCTGCTAACGCGTCACGCTCCGTGGCCTTCATCAGTAATGCGGTGGTATCTCGAACTCGGAACTGATTTCAGCTGCTGATTCGCTCTTCAACGACTGTAGTTGAACCTTGATTTGTTCAATCTGCAAATTGAGACGGGAAATTTCCTGGCTTTGTTGCGCAACTATGTCGTTGAGCGCCTGAATCGTGTGATCCTGTTCGCTGTAGAGCAGTTCGAGACTGTCCAGTCTGGTCTGTAGTGATTTATTCACACTGCCACCTTTGCCAAATCCGACGAGTTTAACAAAAATAATAGCTGGCAAAACATATAATGCCTGTTTACCGATGGTGAATTCCACCGCATAATACAGGCTTCGCAGCTGGTTTTAGTTTTACCTGACAGTAGTACGCATGAGGTTACCCGTGAGCGACTCACAAATAGATAAAATAGCCGAGATAGCCGAGAGAATTTCGGCTGAAGAAAATAGACGAACCCGACAGTCCCATACCATCAATAACCTGTTGCAGGAAAGGCAGCAGGTACTGGTGTCGATGTGTGAACTGGCCGAGCTCGAGTCCGGTGAGGTTCCCGCAACCACAGTGATGCACAATCTACGCAATTTTAACCAGCAGCTGGTGGATTACACGGCACTCGGGCATTTCGAAATATACGAAAGGATTATCGACGGTAAGGAACGACGTGGTAATGTCAGGATGGTCGCCGATCGGGTATACCCGGCGATTTCAGGTACTACCCAGCTGTTTGTCGACTTCAACGATAAATACGAGGGTGTCGATGAACCCGAAAGCCTGGTTAATCTATATAGTGACCTGTCTTCCATCGGCGAGGCGATGGCCGAGCGCATCGAGTCGGAAGATATGCTGCTGCGTGAAATCAGTGACAATCTGGAAAGCCCGAGTAAAAGCCTGTAGCCATTCTATACCTGCCGTGCACGACGCATCGGTAAGTGCTGACGCACTTTCCGGGACGCTGCCTTACGGCAGCACTTTCTTGAAGGGCTTTACACTGACCGACGCGTAAGCACCGGACTCGATGTAAGGATCGACGTCCGCCCAGGCCTGGGCGGCTTGCAACGAATCAAATTCCGCGACAATGATGCTGCCGGTGAATCCGGCTTCGCCCGGGTCATCGCTGTCGATGGCTGGATTCGGTCCGGCAATGATCAATCGACCCGCGTCACGCAACTCGTTCAGCCGGGCGACATGCTCGGCACGAACCGACATGCGCGCTGCGAGGCTATTCTCGTTATCAATTCCTACAATGCTGTATAACATCAGCTGGTCTCCTCATCGGTATTGGGCATGTACCTGGCCAGGAAAAATGCCTGGCCAATGACGAATACGATGGTCATGCCCATCAGTCCGAACAGTTTGAAATCGACCCAGGTGTCTTCGCTCAGCTGTAATCCGAAGGGATCGATCGCGGGCGCGACGATGACATTGGCGACCCCGGCGACGATAAAAAATGCGACCCAGGACAGGTTCAACTGCGCCCAGACACGCGGCTCGGAAATCTCGATCGCATTACCCATCATGCGCTGGATCAGGGGTTTGTCGCCAACCAGGTGACTGCCGAGAAAAACCAGCGCAAACAGCCAGTTGATCGCGCTTGGCTTCCACTGGATGAAAAGCGGATCCTTGAGCGCCAGCGTCGCGCCACCGAACACCAGCAATAGCGCCAGCGTGATGAGCGGCATCTTTTCCACCTTTTTGACGATGATCGCCGCCAGCACTACCTGCACCAGGGTTACCACGATCGCGGCGAGGGTGGCCAGGTAGATCGCATCGGTCGACTTGCCAGGGGTCAGTTGCATCAATGGCACCCAGTCGTTGACAGACAGGATAAAGTCATCGGGCAAGTCGAGGTAAAACTTGTAGAGAATGAAAAAAAGTAGCAGCGGGAAAAAGTCGGAAAGCTGTTTCATTGAACTCGAATGTGTTTAGAGCAACGCAGATTCTAACGTATTCGATCTGGCTTGGGCGACTATTTTAAGACTCATTGACAGCGCCACCGCCCTATGCCCGTCATCGCGGCCATCTTCAGTCATCCCGATACGTCGGACCGCCGCGCAAGCGGGGATCCCATGATGCATCACCAATGCGAGATCCCCGCTTGCGCGGGGATGACGAGGATTATGGGGATGACGAGGATTATGGGGATGACGAGGATTATGAGGATGACGAGGATTATGAGGATGACCAGGGACGCCGTGAATGGTGGCTTACTCGACATACTGGGATATCCGCGCCTTTGCCGGAAGGAAAGCAGATTACGACAGGCAATAAAAAAGGGCTCCCGAAGGAGCCCTTTAAGTACTGCTTTACGAATCTTCTGGATTAGATGATGTCGTATTTCAGGACTGCGTACAACCAGGTCCCGTCGTCATCACTGTCACCAGTGTCTGCGTCGTTATTGACGAATTCGTAGTACATCTGAGTCTTACGTCCCAGTGGCTGATTGTAACCGATCGTGACCATAAGAGGCTCTTGATCGTCACCGTCAGTATTGGTGTTACCCGGAGAATCTTCATCGAGTGATTCGTATTCGATATGAGCGTAGAAGTTGTTAAAACCGACATCAGCGAGGAAGCTCATGTCATCATCCTGCACCTGGGCGCCAAAGCCCAACGATGCGTCACCCAGCATTATGCCGGTCAGCATTGCACCGAATATGCCTTCATCGTTGCTGTTACCGATCAGGGTACCGTCACCGTCATCAAGATCGCCCGCAGTTCCCTGGTAAGCAAGGCCCAGCGTCATATCGTTGCCGAAAGTGAAGCTACCGCCGACTTCGTATACGTCAACAGTTTCTTCGTCCGCATCGCGGTTCATGTACAAGGTCACGCCGAATGCGAAAGCATCGGAGCTGCCAGCATAGGTCAGACCGTTATCGGTACGACCAACGTAGGCAACCTGGTTGAAACCAGAGCCTACCCACGGAATATCAGTTCCACCAACTACGAAGTTGTAGAAGGTGTGGTAGGTCTGACCGACCAGTGCGCTACCGAAGTCGCCTTTCAGTCCGACGTAACGGTGACGAGTGGTGAAGCTTCCGTCTCCGCTAAGGTCATCTGTATCGGCGTTGTTGAAGTCGACACCCCATTCGTAGCGACCGAAACCAGTCAGGCCGTTGCCCAGATCAGTTTCGCCTCTCGCGCCGAAGCGTGATGCAACACTTCTGATGTCGAGGTCGGTAGTGTCACCCATGTCGAGGTACTCAAGACCTACGCGAGCAGAAGCGTAGATTTCGTCTGCACCAGCCTGTACTGCTACGGGAGCAGCAACAGTGCCGGCGACAGCCATTGCAATTGCAGTTGTTTTAAATTTCATCAGTTAATTACCCTTAAGTCAGTTATGTAATTGTGCTTAGGATATAAACCATCTCGATTCGGCATACGCACACGCGCTAGTCCGGTCGGATCGCTTATGGAGACGAATAATAGTCATTTTTGACACAATAGCAACCCATTTTTTAGAAAAAAACAACAAATTCGATATTTGTTGCAAAAATGTAACAGAAATCGACCAGTTTCTTTTGCCTCTTTTCCGATTCCCCTGCTAATCGATTGATTTTGATAATGTTTCTAATCGTTGTTTTCTTCGCAACAATTTCCTGTATTATCGCGACCCTCAGCAATCAGTTCGACTTATGGCGCAGTTCTTTGAAATTCATCCGGATAATCCGCAGCGACGACTGATCGAGCAGGCGGTAGCGATTATCGATCGTGGCGGACTGGTGATCTATCCCACCGATTCGAGCTATGCGCTCGGTTGCCATATCGGCGATAAGGCCGCAATGGAACGTATCCAGCGCATCCGGCGCACCGACAACAAACACCACTTCACCCTGGTGTGCAGCGACCTGTCTGAAATCGGTAGCTACGCCAAGGTGAGCAATTCGGATTACCGCCTGATGAAAACCCTGACCCCGGGCCCTTATACCTTTCTGCTTAAAGCGACTTCGCAGGTGCCGCGTCGCCTGATGAACCCGAAACGCAAGACCATCGGCGTACGCGTGCCGGACAACAACATCGTGCATGCGCTGTTGCTGGAACTCGGGCAGCCGATCATGAGCAGCACGCTGATTCCTCCCGGAGAGCGGCAGGCCCTCGATGATGCCATCGAAATTCGAGAGATGTTCGAGCGCCAGGTCGATCTCGTTATCGATGGCGGCTTTTGCGGCGTCGAACCCACCACGGTCATCAGCCTGATCGATGGTCATCCCGAGATTCTCCGCCATGGGCGCGGCGACGTTTCATTTCTCGAGTGAAACCCATTCTCTGCCTCTATTTACGTCATTCCCGCGCAAGCGGGAATCTCGTAACGACGCTACCATTGCAAGATCCCCCCGAATCAGCCTGTCATACCGCGGCTTGACCGCGGTATCCAGAGGCATCTATACCATGCCTTTGTTACTGGGTCCCGCGGTCAAGCCGCGGGACGACAGGAGTTTAAGCGCCAGCAGGCAAATATTAAACCTTGGTCTGACGCGCTGCTTGTTAGTATAATTCGGCGCAGGGCCACCATCACTTTCTTTGGAACATCATTATTGAACACCATTAGTCAAAACAACCGCGTGCTGTCGGGCATGCGTCCTACCGGGTTGTTGCATTTAGGCCACTATCACGGCGTATTAAAAAACTGGATCGAGTTACAGCACAGTTACGAGTGCTTTTACTTCGTTGCCGACTGGCACGCGCTCACCACGCATTACGAAGATCCGTCGATCATCGCCGAAAATACCCGCGATATGGTGATCGACTGGCTGGCCGCCGGAGTCAACCCGGGCAGTGCGACCCTGTTCGTGCAGTCGCGCATCCCTGAACATGCCGAGCTACACACGTTGTTGTCGATGATTACGCCACTGGGCTGGCTCGAACGTGTGCCGAGTTTCAAGGACCAACAGGAAAAGCTTAAGGACCGGGATCTCGCCACTTATGGTTTTCTGGGATACCCGCTGTTGCAGAGTGCGGATATCCTCATGTACAAGGCGGCCTTCGTGCCGGTGGGCGAAGACCAGGTCGCCCATGTCGAATTGACGCGTGAAGTCGCGCGGCGCTTTAATCACTTTTACGGCCGCGAGCGTGATTTCGAAGCCAAGGCGATTGCCGCGATCAAGAAAATGGGCAGGAAAAACGCGAAGCTTTACCAGGACGCGCGCAAGCGTTACCAGGAACAGGGCGACACCGAGGGTTTGTCGATCGGTCGGGCATTACTCGAATCACAACAAAATATCAGCTTGAGTGACCGCGACAGGCTACTTGGTTATCTCGATGGCCAGGGGCGAATCATTCTGCCCGAACCGCAATCCCTGCTCACGGTGTCGTCGAAGATGCCCGGGGTTGATGGGCAGAAAATGTCCAAGTCGTATAATAATACGATCGCTTTGCGTGAAGACCCCGACAGCGTGGTGAAGAAAATCAAGACTATGCCGACCGATCCGGCGCGCGTCCGCCGTACCGATCCGGGTGAGCCGGACAAGTGTCCGGTATGGGAATTTCACCAGGTTTACACCGCCGAGGACACTAAAAAAATGCTGGCCGATGGCTGTCGCACCGCAGCGATCGGCTGTATCGACTGCAAGCAATACGTAATCGATTCGATCCTCGATGAATTGAAACCGATACAACAGCGCGTCAAGGAGTACCTGAAAGACCTCTCAGGGGTAGATAGCATTATCAATGAGGGTTGCGAGTACGCCCGCGACGTGGCGCAGGATACAATCGAAGAAGTGCGCAAAGTGATGGGTTTAACCGGACGCTGGTAATGGAAAAAGTGTTCACCGACAACGCTTCCAACCAGTCTGAAATGCCCTTCGCGCTGGTACAGGGCGAACCCCTGACCGTCATTCCGCAGGATTTGTATATCCCGCCCGACGCGTTGCTGGTTTTCCTCGAAGCCTTCGAGGGACCGCTCGATCTATTGCTCTACCTGATCAAGCGACAGAACCTCGACATCCTCAATATTCCGGTTGCAGTCATCACCAGGCAATACATGGAATACATCCACCTGATGGATCATCTCGAACTCGAGCTCGCCGCCGAGTACCTGGTGATGGCCTCGATGCTGGCCGAGATCAAATCACGCATGTTGCTGCCGCGACCCACCGAGTCGCAGGATGAAGATGATCCGCGCGCCGAACTGGTGCGTCGCCTGCAGGAATACGAACAGTTCAAGCAGGCCGCGGAAGATCTCGATGCGCTCGACAGGCTGGAACGCGACACCTACCTGACCAGTATCGATATCCCCAAGTTCAAGGTCAAACTGACCTTGCCAACGGTCGATCTGAACGACCTGATGAGCGCGTTTCGCGACGTGGTCAACCGTGCCGAGCAGTTTGCCAGCCATCATGTCGATCGCGAGCCGTTGTCGGTGCGCGAACGCATGGTGATCGTGCTGGAACGCGTATCGGCCGAAGATTTCATCAGTTTCAACGATTTTTTCAGTCCCGCCGAAGGGCGCATGGGGGTTGTCGTCAGTTTTATCGCCATTCTCGAGCTGCTTAAGGAATCGCTGATCGAACTGGTGCAGACCGAGCCCTATGCACCGATTTACGTCAAGGCCAAATCATAAAATATGGAAATCGAAAAACTCAAATCCATCCTCGAAGCCCTGTTTTCCGCCGCCGATAAACCGCTTTCGGTAAACCAGCTGTTCGAGCTGTTCGTCGGCGATGTCGAACAGCCGGGTAAGGATGAAATTCGCCAGGCGATCCAGCTACTGGTCGAAAAATACGCGGACAGCGGCTTCGAGTTGAAGCAGGTTGCTTCGGGATTTCGCTTCCAGGTCAAATCCGACTTCGAAACCTGGGTGGTCCGTCTGTGGGAGCAGAAGCCGCCGCGTTATTCACGCGCGTTGCTCGAAACCCTGGCGCTGATCGCTTATCGGCAACCGATCACGCGCGGCGAAATCGAGGACATTCGCGGCGTCAGTGTCAGCACCAGCATCATCAATACCCTGCAGGAACGCGACTGGATCAAATCGCTGGGGCACAAGGAAGTACCGGGCCGACCGACGCTGTATGGCACCACCAGCGGATTTCTCGATTACTTCAATTTGAAATCCCTCAACGAGCTGCCGACGCTGGCCGAAATCCGCGATATCGATCGATTCAATCCCGAACTGGCGCTGCTGCTGCCGGATAGTAAAATTACCGGCGAACCTGAAACAGCCGAGTCGCCAGGCGCCTCCGAAAAAAACGAGGCGCCTGCTGATTAGCATCTATACTCAGGTAGATGCGCAACCTGCTGAATTTAATCCTGATATGTACCCTGCTGGGTGCCTGTAGCGAGCAAAAACAGGCACTCGACACCTGGGTGCATGCCGATACCGGATCCTATGGTGCAGCCATCAGCCCCGACGGCAAACATTTACTCACCGGCGAAATCGGCGGCTTTGCCCGTGTCTGGGATTTGCAAGCCAACCAGGTCAAATACAGCCTGCAGCACGAAGAGGGCAGTGCGGGCGGTGTCGTCTCGGCGGCATTCTCCGCGTCGGGCGACGTACTGGTTACGGTGGAACAGAATTCAATCGCACGTTGGGCGGTCCAGTCCGGGCGCCTCACCGGTTACTGGTCCTGGCCGAATCTGACCGATGTCGCGGTGTCGGCAGACGGACGTTACGCCCTCATCGGCAGCAAGGACAACCAGGCTGTATACTTCGATATGGTCAATGGCAAGATGCGTTACGTGTTTCCGCATCATGAAAAAGTGACCAGCGTGGCGCTGTCCAAAGATGGGCGTTTCGCGTTAACCGGTGCCGATGACTGGCATGCCAGCCTGTGGGACTTGAGTACCGGAGAACATCTGTGGTCGAAGAATTTAAAGTACAAGATTGCGCTGGTGGCGCTGTCCGACGATGGTGAGTTTGCGCTCGCCAACGCTTATATCGGCGATGCGCATATTTATGCCACCCGCGATAAGGGCAGCCTGGTGTCGCGCCTCGATGAGATCAAGATGACCCTGGTGTCGGCGGATTTTTCAGATGACAGTCGCCTTCTCGCGTCGGGCCGGGCGGCCAAGGCAATCGATATCTGGGAAGTGAGCAGTGGCAAACAGCGCGAAACCTGGGAACCAAAGGTCAAGTACAAGGTGCGGCCGGACTCGGCCACCATCCTCGATCTCAAACTCGATGCCAACGCAAAAACCCTGATCTCCGAGTCCTCCACCGGCATCGGTCAACGCTGGGCCATCAACTGACCCCTCAGGCGATAGCCTGGGGGCATCCCGGCCTTGAGCCGGGATCTTGCAAAGCCGGCGTGTTATAAAGTTCCAGCGAATTTTTTCTGTCATTCCCGCGCTACTACTCCGTCATTCCCGCGAAAGCGGGAATCTCCTAACGACGCCACCATCTCAAGATCCCCGCTTGCACGGGGATGACTCAAAAGGTTATCGTCATTCCCGCGCTACTACTCTGTCATTCCCGCGCTACTACTCTGTCATTCCCGCGCAAGCGGGAATCTTGTAACGAACGCCACTGTTGTAAGATCCCCTAATCCCTTCGAGGGGGTCAGAGCAAAAATTTCGGTACTATCTAGCCTATAGAAAAACCATGGCGAATTTTTTGGTCTGACCCCGAGTATCCGAACCTTGGGAAGGTCGGCGTCAGACCGGGTTTTTCTTCAGGTGTTTGTCTTTTTCTTCACTATCACGGAAAAACCTGCTCTGACCCCGTCGAAGCCACTGTATAATCCCGCGATGGAAAGAATACAGAAGTTTCTCGCCAACCAGGGGGTCGGCTCGCGGCGCCAGCTCGACGCGATGCTGCAGCAGGGACGCATCAGCATCAATGGCAAGACCGCGAAACCGGGCGATCAGATTGACGGCCGCGAGAAAATTGCCATCGATGGCAAACTGCTGCGCCTGCAACGCCACCTTGCCCGGCCGAAGATCCTGCTCTATCACAAGCCGATAGGCCAGGTTTGCACCCGTTCAGATCCGGAGGGTCGCGATGACGTATATCAGCATTTGCCCCGCCTTAACCAGGGACGCTGGGTCAGTATCGGGCGGCTGGACATCAACACCAGTGGACTTTTGCTGTTTACCAATGATGGCGAACTGGCAAACCGTCTAATGCATCCCTCCTACGAGGTCGAACGCGAGTACGCGGTGCGCGTGCATGGCGCTGTAAGCCAGGAAATGCTGCAACAGTTGCGCGATGGCGTGCAGCTCGACGATGGTCCGGCGCATTTCGATGAAATTCTCGATTCGGGTGGCAGCGGCAGCAATCACTGGTATCACGTGGTGTTAAAGGAAGGTCGTAATCGCGAGGTAAGACGGCTGTGGGAAGCGGTCGGTGTCGAGGTAAGCCGCCTGGTGCGGGTGCGTTACGAGCAGTTCAAATTACCCAAGTGGCTGAAACCCGGCAAGAACCGGTTTCTCGATGATGACGTGGTGACACGGGTTTATCAACGGCTCGGCATCGGCAAGGATAAGCAATCAGCCCCACGCGCAAAGCGTCAGCGTCACCGGGCCTGATGGCAACCAGTAAAATTTCCAGGCTTTGCCAATCGGTGCTACCCGCCGAATTTGAACAGGTCAGACGCCAGGCACCGGGTTTGCAGCATTTTCTCGACGAGAATCTACCCGACGCCGTGCGGCAGTCGGTGACCGTGCTGACGATCAATCAAAATGAAATTGTAATCGCCGCAAACAGCTCGATGGTGGCGAATTACCTGCGTTTGCACAGCAAGGAGTTACAGCAGCAGTTACGCGAAACTTTTAATTTCGAGCAAACGCTGAAGTTTCGTACCATACCGGATTCCCTGCTGAAAATTGATCAGCACGAACACCTGCGCCCGCCGCGGCAGGTGAGTGCCGAGTCGGTCGAGGCGCTCAAGCGCAACGCGCAATGGATCGAGGATGAAGACCTGAAGGCGGCGATGCTGTCGCTGGCCGAAAGCCTTAAAGGGGTCGGTGACAAATGATTCCAATTCGCATTTGTCACCGACCCCTTTCTTCGCTTTCTTTGATCGACCCGTTTTTTCGTTCACCGGTGATTGTTCAAAATAACTGAGTCATCCCCGCGCAAGCGGCGGTCCGACGTATCGGGATCTCGTAACGATGGCACCATTTCAAGATCCCCGCTTTCGCGGGGATGACAGTAAAGAGATGGAGGGATGACAGTAAAAGATGGAGGGATGACAGTAAAAGATGGAGGGATGACAGTAAAAGATGGAGGGATGACAGTAAAATGCCGGATGG
>Ga0265309_10001255_pt1 | contig 11057 bp, 13 predicted proteins | sample Helome_FD_192492 | JGI IMG/M metagenome (GOLD analysis project Ga0265309, IMG submission 192492) | Marine sediment microbial communities from subtidal zone of North Sea - Hel_20160524 (Illumina Assembly) | ecosystem: Environmental > Aquatic > Marine > Subtidal zone > Sediment ...
ACCTTTAATGGAACCTTCCTATATAAAAATACACGTAGTCGGAACGCCAGTATAAAAGAAACTCTAATGAATAACCGTGTCGTAGTCGGTGTAGGTAACATTTATGCGAATGAAGCTTTATTCCAGGCCGGTATTAACCCAAGAGTTGCAGCATGTAAAATAGGTCTAAACCGATATGAAAGGCTGGTTAACGTTATAAAGAAAACACTTAAAATTGCTATCAGCGTGGGTGGTAGCAGCATACGTGATTTTGTTAATAGTGATAATAACCCTGGTTATTTCCAACAGCAGTATTGGGTGTATAAACGCACCGGCAAACCGTGTCAAAAATGTGGAAATATCATCAGGCAAATTAAGCTAGGGCAACGCTCAAGTTTTTATTGCCCAAGTTGTCAAAAATAGTCAATCGGCTAATGAAAATACAAAGATACTTAAATTCCCCGATAAACACTTTTAATGATAAATTCTATAAAGTATCCTAGCTTAGGATACGATTTGAACTTAGGAATTAACACTTTCAAAGGATATATATGAATGTAACCTTCATTGGTGGGGGCAATATGGCTGCCGCTTTGATTGGTGGACTGCTACAACAAGGTTATTCAGCCACACAAATATGTGTAGTTGATATTAATGCCAAAGCCCGAAAAAAAATAAAGGATGAATATAATGTAATGGCAACTGAAAGTCTTACCGACGGAGTAGCTGATAGTGATATTATTCTACTCGCTGTAAAGCCACAGCAACTTTCATCCGTAGCACAGGAACTTGCACCACTTCTAAAAAGCCATCTAGTCATTTCTATCGTTGCCGGTATACGTACCAAGGAGATCTGTCACTGGCTACACGGTTACACACAAGTAATAAGAGCCATGCCAAACACGCCTGCATTAGTCCGTGCAGCAATTACAGGAGTCTTTGCACTACCAAAAATAAATAAAAATGAAAAATATAGTGCTGAAACCATACTAAAAGCAGTAGGTTCAGTGTTATGGGTTAAACACGAAAAGCTATTAGACGCTGTCACTGCTATATCAGGAAGTGGGCCAGCTTATGTCTTCTATTTCATGGAAGCAATGCAAAAGGCAGGTATAGAACTAGGATTAGACGACACTCAGTCCTATCAACTAAGTCTAGAAACTTTTCTTGGTGCAGCCAAATTAGCACATATTAGCAAAAAAGATGTGGCTGCATTGCGATCTAAAGTAACTTCAAAGAATGGGACTACCGAATACGCGATAAAGGCAATGGAACATGATGAAATTAATAAAAAAATAGAAAGTGCGATTCATGTAGCATATAAGCGTTCCAGAGAGCTTGGAGATGAGTTTAGTGATAAGTAAACTTCTAAAATTGAATCTTAATTACTAGGAAAATACGTGTTTGATCAGATTCTTATATTTATACTCAATACAGTGCTAGGGTTATTCTCTCTTGCACTATTACTACGATTTTATATGCAGTTGATACGTATGCCCTACCATAATCCAGTATCACATTTCCTTGTATCCCTTACTGACTTTATTGTCCGCCCCACTAGCCGATTGATTCCCAGCTTAAAAGGCATCAATCTATCTGCACTTTTCTTAGCGTGGCTTACTCAGTTTATTCTATTGGCAGGAATGTACAATCTACAGGGAAACAATTTAAGTTCAGATATAAATACCACAACTATGGTATTTATGTTGCTAGCATTTGTAGAAATTATTAAAACAACTTTTCATATTGTTATGGTAGCAATAATAGTACAAGCTGTACTATCATGGTTTAGTCCACATAATCCTATGGCCCCTTTGCTTAACAGCTTCACTAGACCATTTCTAAGAATCTTTAGCGAACGAATACCACCTATCGGTAACATTGATTTGTCACCACTATTTGTTCTAATATTCATTCAGTTATTACTAATGATTACAACAGGATTTCAGCAAGAAATTTATCAATTATTTTGATTTTCTGTAGTATAAATAATTATATATTCCGGCTTCCCTCTTATTGTCAGATTAGAAGTATGCAAACGATTATTAATCAAACAAAAATATGTGTACTATTCACACAATTATTGCCTATATTTTATCAGTGCCATTACTAAATCAGATTGGGTAATTTTGATATTCTTTGATATATTGATACTTGGGAATAGTCATGAATCAAGAAATTGAGACAATCAAATGCAAAATTACAGCTATGCAAATCGAACATCACGACTTAGATGTTGTCATAACAAAGCTATCGGAAAAACTTTATCCCGATCAATTACAATTAAAACGTCTAAAAAAAAGAAGGCTAAGACTCAAGGACGTGATTACTAAACTTAAAGAGCAACTGGTACCGGACATACTGGCATAACCAAGCCAAATACGTGAATATATCAAATTACAGCCATGCCACTAATTAAAAAGATGTTATGAAGAAAACAGTATCCACCTTTCAATCCACTTAATTTTAATAAATTATTCTCCTGAGAAATCAGAATAAATAAAGGAAAAAGCAACCAAATGAAAATATTAATTCATAAATTATTATTAAAACTTATGTTGGGCATTTCCTTATGTGGAATGATTACTTACGCTGCTGCAACAAAAATTGAAGTCTATAAAAGTCCAACCTGTAAATGCTGCGCAAAATGGGTTGACCATATGCGTGCTAATGGTTTTACTGTAGAGACCAGAAATGTAGGAAATAAGGAGGTAAGAAAACGTGCGGGTATTTCCCCATCACTTGGATCTTGCCATACATCTCTGGTTGAAGGTTATGCTATTGAAGGTCATGTACCTGCAAATGATATCAAACGGTTTCTAAATGAGCGCCCAAATGCTATCGGGCTTGCTGCTCCTGGAATGCCTAAAGGATCCCCCGGCATGGAAAGTTCTCGCCCTAACCCCTATAACGTACTTTTAATTAATAAAGAAGGAAATGTAAGTGTATATAGCCGACACCTCCCATCTGATAAAAATACATCAGTAATGAGGTTAAAATGAACATTGAAAAATCTTTCATCTTATCTCGTATTTATTATCGCCCTATCTGGCTAGGCATAGTAGCTGTCTTCGTTGTAGGTTGTAGTGAACCATTACCACCCACACCTAAAACTTCACTAGCCACATCTGCACCTGCATCTTCATCTTCATCTTCATCGACTACACCTGGAGCAGTATCATCAAAACATGCGGATGAACCAATGCAAGCACCACAGAATACGGTAATGCGTAAATTGGATTCAGAAAAAATTCGACGCGGTAAAATTGTCTATCGGACAAACTGTGCTGTCTGTCATGGCAAAAATGGCGAATCTACTCCTGGCTGGCGCAAACAAGGTGCAGACGGAAAATATCCTCCGCCCCCTCTAAATGGTGACGCCCACACTTGGCACCACTCAACAGATACACTGACAAAAACAATTCGAGAGGGTAGTCCACCAGAAATCGGGAACATGCCTGGATGGGGTGATAAATTAACAGATGAAGAAATTGATGATGTGATAGTCTGGATTACATCAATTTGGCCAGCTGAAGTATATGATATTTGGTACAAGGAAATAGAACGAAAGAATCAAGAAAAGAAAGAACACAAATTAGACTAGGAACCAATATACCTGCAGCTCTAACAAGTTTTTTTCACCAGATTGGTACAGCCATAGCTGTACCAATCAATTTAAACTTTCTTCTAAATTCTAGATCTACTCTTTTTTCGATGCCTCTTCTTTCTTTACTTCTTTTTTCGTTACTTCATCTTTCGTCACTTCTTTTTTCTTTACTATTTTTTTCTTTACTTCTTTTTTAGCAGCTGACCGTGCAGGAAGTTTTTCTTTTATTCGAGCAGATTTTCCAGAACGATCTCGGAGATAATAAAGTTTTGCACGACGCACATCTCCACGACGTTTTATCTCTATACCGCTGATTAATGGTGAGTATGTTTGGAAAGTACGCTCTACTCCTTCACCACTGGATATTTTTCGCACAGTAAAAGCTGAGTTAAAACCTCTATTCCGTTTGGCTATTACCACTCCTTCATAGGCCTGAACACGGCTACGTTCTCCTTCAACAACTTTTACATTGACGATCACAGTATCACCAGGAGAAAAGTCTGGTATATCCTTATTTAAACGTTTAATTTCTTCTGCTTCAAATTGTTCAATCAGATTCATTTCTACTCCTTGCTTTGATTCACTTTACTCTTATTAGCTGCATACGCTATCTTAAATTCTTCCAATAATTTCTTTTCCTCAGAGGTTATACCTTGCTCAATTTTTAATGCTAACAAATCTGGGCGTCTGAGCCATGTCTTACCAAGTGCCTGCTGTAATCGCCAACGCTTGATTTTATCATGGTCTCCTGACATTAATGTCTCGGGCACAATATTCCCCTGATAAACTTCAGGACGTGTATAGTGTGGAAAATCCAACAATCCATCCACGAATGAGTCTTGAACTGCTGATTCAGGGTCGCCTAACACACCCGGCATTTGCCGAACCATACAGTCAATTAATACCATTGCCGGCAGCTCTCCTCCAGAAAGTACATAATCGCCAATTGAAATTTCATCTTCCACCTGCTGTTTTATCAAGCGATCGTCCACACCTTCATAACGACCGGAGATTAGTACTAACCCAGATAACTCCCCCAGCTCCTTCACTAACTTATGATCAAGGGTTCTACCTTGGGGGGAGAGATAAATTACCTTCATCTCACTAATCCCACATTCTATCTGCCTTGCTTTAGCTGCTGTAACAGCTTTTTCTAGTGGATCTGCTAACATCACCATACCCGGACCGCCCCCATATGGACGGTCATCTACTGAGCGGTGGATATTTTCAGTGTAATCACGTGGATTCCACGTATGTAAATTGTAAAGCTTATTCTCTGCTGCCCGACTAGTTACGCCATATTTTGTTATGGAATCAAACATTCCTGGAAATAAGGTAATGACGTCAAATTCAAATGTCATTGTCCACTAACCTACTAAAAATCCGATTCCCAATCTACAATAATCTGGCGAACACTGAAATCTACATTCACAATTACTTTTTTGATAAAGGGAATCAGTATTTCACCCTCACCTTCTTTTAATTTCTGAATTTGTAGAATATCATTGGATGATGATGCTATTATTCCAACTACGTTTCCTAGCTCTTCACTCTGCAGATTAACCACTTTTAAACCAATAAGATCTTCCCAGTAAAAACCGTCCACACCGCTATTTGATAATGCTGGCAACTGACTACGTGGAACTGCGACCAACATGTTTTTCAGTTTCATGGCAGCAGTACGATCGGTACATTGCTCCAACAAAGAAACTAATAATTTAGCATGAACATTACACTTGGTAACCTTCATTTCACACCATTTACCGTCTCCTTCTCCAATCCACCAAACAGGATAACTAAGCAATCCATCTACTGACTCAGTAAATGGAAAAACCTTAACCCACCCATATACTCCAAAGGAACCAACAATCCGACCCATTACAACCATGGATTCAGCTGCGTTACTTTCCTTATTAGCTGTTTGCTGCGACTTTTTGCTTTGCGCCAAATTGCTTGACAAGCCTCGTTACAGTATCAGATAGCTGAGCACCCTGTGACTGCCAATAAGTAATGCGGTCAAGCTTTACACGCAAACCCTCTTCGTCTTTCGATGCATTGGGATTATAAAAACCAATGCGCTCAATAAATTTTCCATCTCGGGCATTACGTGAGTCTGTTACCACCATATTAAAAAACGGACGTTTCTTGGCGCCGCCTCGCGCCAGTCTAATTATGACCATGTTTGAACTGCCTATAAGAAACTTAAATAGAAAAGTGTGTGATTTTACGGCAATTTTCCATATTTAAGCAAGTAAAAACCTCTTCATGGCAAAAAAAAGCGAGGGTATAAATTCCAGGACAATACTTATATATAACTAAATCTCTATTGTTTAGTGCGCGCGCTCCCAATTTTCTCCAATTCCAAGCTCCACAATAAGTGGAACATCCAGTTTTGCAGCACTTCCCATAAGTGAAGGCAATACTTTTTTTATTATCTCAACTTCTCCGTAAGGAACTTCTAGTACTAATTCGTCATGAACCTGCATAATAAGTTTTGAATTCAGTTTGTCTCGTAACAGCCATTCACGTACCGAAATCATCGCAAATTTGATAATATCTGCCGCTGTACCTTGCATTGGTGCATTAATTGCTGCACGCTCCGCAGCTTGTCTACGATTACCGTTGGGACTGTTAATTTCGGGTAGCCATAATCTGCGTCCAAACACGGTTTCTACATAACCCGTTCTCTTAGCTTCTTCTCGTGTACATTGCATATAGTCTGCTACACTTGGGTAACGAGCAAAGTAGCGATCCATAAAGGCACGAGCAGCAGCCCTTTCAATGCCCATCTGTGAAGCAAGGCCGAATTCAGACATCCCATATATCAACCCGAAGTTAATAATCTTGGCATAACGACGTTGTTCACTATCTACTGCATCGAGTGACACACCAAATATTTCAGCAGCAGTTGCACAATGAATATCTTCACCCTGAGTAAAAGCTTTAAGTAAGCCTTTATCTTTTGAGATATGAGCCATAATACGCAGTTCAATCTGCGAATAGTCAGCAGAAATAATATAGTGCCCTTGTGGTGCAATAAATGCTTCTCGAATACGACGTCCCTCGGCAGTACGTATTGGAATGTTTTGCAAATTAGGCTCGTTACTAGACAACCGTCCAGTCACGGCCACCGCTTGGGAATAATTAGTATGCACCCTGCCTGTATCAGTATTTACCATACGTGGAAGTTTATCTGTGTAAGTTGATTTAAGTTTGGCGAGACTTCGATATTCAAGTAAAATTTTCGGTAAAGGATAATCAAGTGCTAGTTGTTGTAGCACATCCTCATTTGTGGAAGGAGCCCCACTTGGAGTCTTTTTTACTATAGGAAGTTTGAGTTGGGTAAATAAAATTTCCTGGATTTGTTTAGGGGAATTTAGATTAAATGGTTGCCCGGAAATTACAAATGCTTTTTCCTCAAGTGCCAGCATCTTTTCACCAAGTTCCCGACTCTGGATCTCTAACATATTTGTATCCAGTAATACACCGTTTCTTTCCATTTCGAATAAAACATCTAATACTGGTATTTCGAGCACGCGATAAATACTTTCTAACTTAGAATTAGACATGATTTGTGAATATAGATGCTGATGCAATTGTAGAGTAATATCAGCATCCTCCGCCGCATATTTCGTGGCAGTTTCTATTTCTACTTGATCAAAACTGATTCTGCTAGCCCCCTTTCCAGCAACCTCATCGTAACTGATAGTTTTTATATCAAGATGACGTAATGCAAGACTATCCATGCTATGTGGACGATGCGATTCCAGTACATAAGACTGTAACAACGTATCATGCTTGATACCCCTCAAGGTAATACCATGATTTGCAAAAATGTGCTTATCGTATTTTAGATTCTGTCCAAGCTTGGGCATGTTAGGGTCTTCTAACCAAAACCTAAGTTCCTCTAACACATATCTAATCTCCATCTGCGCAGGGGTTCCAGTATAACAATGAGATAACGGTAAATAAGCTGCATGATGTGATTTGACTGATAATGATATGCCAACAAGATTTGCTCTCATGGGCTCTAGCCCGGTAGTTTCTGTATCAATAGAAACTAGGGATGCTTTCTTGATAAGCTCAATCCATTCTTCCAACTGAGGCTTAGATAGTATAGTTTGATAGTTTGTGCTGACATCTTTAACAAGAATTCCCTGATGCAGGTCTGTCTCATGATTCTCACTTGTAGGTTGTTTGTGACTTACTCCCAATGAACTGAAGTTTTTCGAATCCAAATTAGGATCTTGTTGTAATTCACGTAACCAAGTCCTGAACTCTAGCCTTTCATAAAGTTTAAATAATTTTGATGTGTCCTGAGATTGCAATCCAAGATCTTTCAAACAAACTGGTAGAACCACATCACATTTAATAGTCAATAACTCACGTGATTTTTTCAGCCATTCGATTGAACTACGTAAATTTTCTCCAACTACGCCATTAATATCTTTTGCATGTACTATAAGATTGTCCAGTGTACCGTATTGTTTAAGCCATTTTACTGCTGTCTTTGGCCCCACTTTCTCCACACCCGGAATGTTATCTGCTTTGTCACCTACCAACGTCAGATAATCTAGCATTCTCTCAGGTTCAACACCAAACTTGGCAAGTACGCCAGCTTCATCAAGAATCTCATTAGTCATGGTATTTATCAGTGTTGTCTGCTTATTTACTAATTGCGCAATATCTTTATCCCCAGTAGAAATAATACATCGTATTTTTTCTTGCCCAGCTTGCTTGGCTAGCGTACCAATCACATCATCTGCCTCTACTCCTTCTATTATTAGCATTGGCCAGCCCAAGGCATGTATACATTCATGAAGTGGTGCAATCTGTTCCACAAGATTCTCTGGCATGGGCGGACGATGCGCTTTGTATTCCGGATACAGATCATCACGAAAAGTCTTACCTTTTGCATCAAATATACACGCGCTATAATCTGCTTGATAATCATTATGTAAACGACGTAACATATTGATAACACCTTTGACAGCTCCAGTTGGTTCATTCTGGCGATTTCGTAAATCAGGTAAAGCATGAAAAGCACGATACAGGTATGATGAACCATCAACTAATAACAGAGTTTTCATAAAATTCTTCTAAAGGTTATCCATGAAACAGCAAAGTAAACCACCTAGTAGCGTGACAATTGAGCACTTAGATAATAACTGGTCTGCACGCGAATCGTGGCGTGTTTTTGAAATTATGGCAGAGTTTGTTGAAGGAACGGAACGCCTAAATTCCATTAAACCAGCAGTTAGTATTTTTGGTAGTGCACGCACACATGTTGACCATCCATACTATAAACTAGCAGAGCAAATTGCGCTGCAATTGTCTGATGCAGGTTTTTCAGTAATCTCAGGTGGCGGTCCTGGTATCATGGAAGCAGCAAATAAAGGAGCATATTCAGGTAAATCACCTAGTATCGGCCTGAATATCCAACTACCACATGAACAACATAGTAATACCTATCAGGATATTAGTCAGACTTTTCGCCATTTTTTTGCGCGTAAATATATGTTTGTAAGATTTGCTACTGCTTATGTAGTTATGCCGGGTGGATTTGGTACACTTGACGAACTGATGGAGGCGCTTACACTGGTACAAACTGGAAAAACCAGGAAAATGCCGATAATTCTGGTTTGTTCTGATTTCTGGAACGGGATAGTTAAATGGTTCCGGAATTCGCTAATAGCCGAGAATATGATCTCTGCGGAAGACATGGACCTGATACAAATCATAGATGAACCAAGTCAAGTAGTTAATGCAATCTTCAAGTATTATGAAACCCGTGGCTTCGAGCCTTCCGCAGCAGAACTAGAAGTTCAACTCAATCTATAATATTACGTGTCGATAGAATGTATAAACCAATCCATCTATGGACCACCATGTATCTAATTTTTCTTATGTTGCTAATAACCTTTGCAACACCTGCAACTGCTCAGGAACAGGAGTTACCACCCCCACCTGAGCTGCCAGAATTACAAATTGAGCCCCCTGAAACAGAAGATCCTTTTTTAGAAGAACCACTTGTTATCATTAGAAAACGTGGAGAAGAGAAAATTGAAGAGTACCGCATAGATGGAAGAACTCACGTGATCAAAGTTACTCCTCGTATTGGTTTTCCATATTATTTATATGATGATACAGGAGATGCCTCATATAGCAATGATGGTGTACTTGATGATGGAGTACGCCCACCAATGTGGTTAATATTTGAGTTTTAAATTTTATAAATATTAAGAAAGAATAGCGCATCACTTAACTTCAGTACCTTTATCACTTCCTACTCATGTCCGTTTTCACTACCGTTACTAAAGATCAGCTTTCTACTTGGCTTAAAGGCTATTCTATAGGCACACTAATTGAGTTGCATGGTATATCTTCAGGCATTGAAAATACAAACTATCTTGTCACAACTTCACATGGTAAATATATTCTGACACTTTTTGAGAAACTTACCTCGTCTGAACTACCCTATTATCTTAATCTTATGGTACATCTGTCGAATCATGGCGTTCCTTGTCCAAGCCCGATTATGAACCTTGACAATAAATTTCTTGGAAATTTAAATAGCAAACCAGCAAGCCTTGTTACTTATTTGCCTGGCAGCCCGCTTGAACATCCTAGCCCAGAACAATGTGCACACGTAGGGACACTACTAGCAAACATGCATTTGTCCAGCCTATCTTTTCCAGAAAAAATGAATAATCCACGTGGCCCAAAATGGCGGGAAACTATAGCGCCCACACTAATGCCGCTGCTACCAACAGAAGAGATAACTCTTCTTCAGGAAGAACTACGTTTCCAGTCACTTTATCAATTTGGCGATCTCCCACAAGGTGTAATTCATGCAGATTTGTTTCGTGACAACATACTATTTAATAACAAAACTATTGGCGGTGTAATAGACTTTTACTTCGCCTGTAACGATGTACTATTGTACGATCTTGCTATAACTGCAAATGACTGGTGTATCACTGAAGATGGGAAACTTAATGAAGCCAACTTATTATCACTGCTTCGAGCGTATCACTACACGCGCCCTCTCACTTCTAATGAGCACCATGTCTGGCCAGTCATGTTACGTGCTGGAGCATTACGCTTTTGGATATCAAGGCTGTATGATTACCATTTACCACGGGAGGGAGAACTTACTCATGCTAAAAATCCTGCCCATTTTAAGCAAATATTACATTGGCATTTATTATCACAGTCCAGACTGGCTGAAATCTGGGTCTGAGCAGAGGTTAATGGATCAAGACCAGAGAACAATTCCTCACTCTAGCTAAATAGGGAACGCCAGGAGATGAAAGTAAAACAAAATGGTACTAAACAAGGACTGCAGTGGATAATTAATGGCTTCTACCTATTTCGTTGCAGTCCGGTACTTTGGATCATATTATGTGGTGCTTGGCTAAGTTTTGCAGTCTTACTTTCCAGCCTATTCCAATTCACTCCGGTAGCAAAT
>Ga0265309_10001256_pt1 | contig 11051 bp, 9 predicted proteins | sample Helome_FD_192492 | JGI IMG/M metagenome (GOLD analysis project Ga0265309, IMG submission 192492) | Marine sediment microbial communities from subtidal zone of North Sea - Hel_20160524 (Illumina Assembly) | ecosystem: Environmental > Aquatic > Marine > Subtidal zone > Sediment ...
TTTCCGCTCTCGGGCATCAGTTTCGAGGCCTACACGGGACGCTTCGGCGGGCGCGGAAAGGATTACAAGGCACACATTGACTCGGCGCGCAGTGTCCACTTCAGGGCGACCAAGCCGCTGTCGCCCGTCAACGGCCTGACAATCGTCGTCGGCTGGCCCAAGGGATTTGTCGAAGAACCCACACGCACGGACCGCATCAGCTGGTTGCTGAAGGACAATCGTAACCTGCTCGTCGCCGTGATTGGCCTTGTCCTGTTGCTTATCTATTACGTGCCGCTGTGGCACAAGTACGGCAGGGACCCCGAAGAAGGCGTCGTTGTCACCCGTTACCGGCCTCCGGAGGGCTATTCGCCCGCGTCGCTGCGCTATGTCCGGCAAATGTACTACGACGACAAGATCATGACGGCGGCCGTGGTCAACCTGGCGGTCAAGGGGTACCTCGAGATCAAGCGGCGCGGCAGCAAGCACTGGCTCATCAGGAAGGACTCCGACTTGCTACGGCCCGAACTCGCGGCCGGGGAGCGAGAGCTTTTTACCGGCCTGTTCAGGGACGGATCGCAAATTGAACTCGATGATGAGAACCATGAGACCCTGGGCGATGCCCGGAGCGAGCATCGCGAGTCGTTGCAGCGCGATTACAAGAAGAAGTACTTCAGGACCAATGCCTGGGCCAGCGTGCCAGCCGCAATCATCATGCTCGTGACCGTGCTGATCGCGTTCAATATCGGTCGCGGTGCGACGCCGGCTGTCATTGCCGTGATCGTGTTTTCGTTCATCACGATGGCATTTTTCGCGTTCATCATGCGTGCGCCCACATTGCGTGGTCGCAAGCTGCTTGACGACATGCTGGGGTTCAAGGACTTCCTGGAGATCGCCGAGAAAGAGGAACTCAATCTCAGGAATCCGCCGCAGAAGACGCCCGAACTGTTCGAGGCATTTCTGCCGTTCGCACTGGCGCTCGGCGTAGACCAGCGGTGGTCAGAGAAATTCGCCAGCGTATTCGCGTCGATACGAAACCCCAACGGCGAAGCTTATAGTCCCTCCTGGTACAACGGTCGATGGAACAGTTCGAACCTGTCAAAGGCGACCAGCAAACTGTCGGGAAGCCTCAATTCCGCGATTGGTTCGTCTGTCTCGCCGCCCGGTTCGTCATCAGGAGGTGGTGGCGGCGGCTTCTCCGGGGGCGGCGGAGGCGGTGGTGGTGGAGGTGGCTGGTGATGCCCATGCGTGTGGGCCTGATGTTCTTGGTCGTATACCTGGCCGCCTGTGACCGGCCGCCCGTTGAGGCGGCCAAAAGCGCTGCCGATCGCGTGTTTCTCAATGGTGCCATCTACACGGTCGATGCCGACCGTAGCTGGGCCGAGGCCATCGCAATCAGGGAAGGCAAAATCGTCTACGTCGGAAATGACGAGGAAGCCGCTCGACACATTGGCGCCGAGACCGAGATTATCGATCTCGTCGGGCAGATGATGCTGCCGGGATTCCACGACGCACATATTCACATACTGACCGAGGTGCTGTCGGATGAGGAGTGCAATCTCCTGCGAATTGAAACCGTCGAGGAAGTGGCCGCCAGGTTAAAAGAATGCACGGCGCTGCTGGGTCACGGCGGCGAGCGCTGGATAACCGGTGCTGGCTGGGGCGAATGGCTCTGGCCTGACGCCAATCCACGAAAAGGGCTGCTTGACCTGCTGTTCCCCGATCGACCCGTTTACCTGCCGTCGAGCTTCGGTCACGCGGCCTGGGTCAACAGCAAAGCGCTGAAGATTGCAGGCATTGACGCGGATACCGAGGATCCAGAGGCAGGAATTATCGAGCGCGACCCAGAAACCGGTGAGCCGAGTGGCACCTTGCGCGAGAGTGCGATGACGCTGGTGAGTGAAAAGATCCCGCCTTTCACGCTTGAGCAACGCAAGAAGCGCGTACTGGCCGGTATCGATCTGTCGCATGCGAACGGCATCACTGCCGTGATCGAGCCGGGTGTCGGGCCTGACCACATCGAGCAGATCCTCGCTGTCGCCGATGACGGCGACTTCAACCTGCGCGCCGTCGCTTCCCTGTCGCCGATCGGCTGGAACGCGGGCGTATTCGGTGATGAGGTGTTCGAGTTCATGGACAGCCGCGAAGCATGGCGTCGGCCAAACATCGACGTCGATTCCGTCAAGATCTATATGGACGGCGTCATCGAGTTCGGTACGAGCCCTTTGCTCGAACCCTACGAAGACCCGAAGTATGGCAGCGGTGAATTTTTCTACGAGCAGGACGTCGTGGATAGATATTTCACAAGGCTCGACTCTATGGGCCTTCAAATTCACGTGCACGCCATCGGTGATGCCGCGGTCCGGCGCGCCCTGGACGCATTCGAGGCAATGCGTGCTGCAAACGGTATGTCTGACAACCGCCACCAGATCGTGCATCTGCAGCTGATCCATGAGGATGACCGGCCACGGTTCGGCGATCTCAGTATAGCCGCCGTGTTCCAGCCGCTGTGGGCGTATCCGGACCCCGCGGTCCTCGACCTCGATATCCCGATGCTCGGTGAAGAGCGCACCTGGCAGATGTACCCGATCGCCAGCATACAAGACACCGGGGGTCGTATCGTCGGTGGTAGCGACTACTGGGTAACCGACCTCGACCCGCTACTCGCAATTGAAACGGCCATCACCCGCCAGGACCCATGGACCAACGAAGGACCTGTCCTGAACGCAGCTGAGCGTGTTGATCTTGCAACGATGATTGAGGCCTACACGATTAATGGTGCCTACCAGATGGGTCTCGAAGACGAACAGGGGTCGATCGAGGTGGGTAAACGTGCGGACCTTGTTGTCCTTGATCGCAATTTGTTTGAACTTGCGTCCTCGGAAATCAACGAAGCAAGGGTGACAATGACGATATTTGATGGAAGGACAATATACGAATGACCCAGACTGTGTATCGCCCGAGGCGCAGTAGCGCACTACCTAATGTGATTTTCGCGTTGCTGATTGCAAATGGACTCGCGTTCGCGCTGCAGCAGATGAACCTGGAATTCATGTTCATGAATTTCGCGCTTTGGCCGGCAACTGATCCACGTTCTCCGTTCATGCCCTGGCAGCTGCTGACCTATGGTTTTCTGCACGGTGATACGACCCACATCTTCTTCAACATGTTCGGTCTGTGGATGTTCGGTCGCGAACTTGAAAACCTCATGGGCTCGCAGCGCTTCCTGATCTACTTCCTGGTCTGCGTTGTTGGCGCCGGTGTCGTGCAGCTTATCGTCGCCGCAATCCAGGGCGGGATCTACCCGACAGTCGGCGCTTCGGGCGGCGTATTCGGCATCCTGCTCGCGTACGGCCTGACTTTCCCCAATCGTATTGTCGTGCCCCTGTTTCCGCCGATCCCGATGCGTGCCATCACGTTTGTGTTTATCTACGGACTGCTGGAGCTATACCTCGGGGTCAGCGGTGGAGCGCCCGGCGTCGCCAACTTCGCGCACCTGGGAGGCATGCTCTTCGGCTTTATTCTGCTCAGGTACTGGAAGAGTCAAAGAGGTCGATGATGAATACACTGCTCGCACTGCTGGTCGCTACTGCCATCCTGGTAACGATCCCGGGGCCTAATGTCGCGCTGATCGTCGCCAACAGTCTCCGCTTCGGCTTTTGGTCGGGCCTGGCGACGGTGTTTGGCACGACTTTGGGGCTGGGCCTGCAACTTGCACTGGTCGTAGCGGGCATGTCGGCGGTCATTGAGCTCGCGGCCGACGCGCTGGCCTGGATTCGCTGGGCCGGAGTCGCGTACCTCGTGTGGCTCGGTATCAAGACATGGCGGACGCCGGCGGACGAGCTAACAACGCTAACAGCGACGCCCGTGATGTTCTGGCGCGGTTGTTTCGTGGCGGCCGCCAATCCGAAAACACTGATGTTCAACGTCGCATTCATTCCGCAGTTCATCGGCAGCGGTGATGCCAATGCCTTGACACCATTGGCTGTCGCTGCGGTATACCTGTCGGTCGTGCTGTTCGGCGACGTATTATGGGCCGCGCTGGCCACCTCGGCACGGCGAGTGCTGGGCCGTTACATGGCCTTGCGCAACCGACTGACGGGTGCATTCCTTGCGGCTGCGGGCGTCGGGCTCGCACTATCCCGCCGATGATGTGCGACCATTGACGCTGCGGCGGCATCTACATTTGAAAGACGAACAGGGGGAACTATGACGATCAAGCGCAGGGATTTTCTGGGTCACATGGCAGCCGGCAGCGCTGTTATCAGCATGCCGACTTTCCTGTCCGGCTGTGGCGTACCAACGGCGACGGCCGTGCGAGACGCGACGCCCGAGAATCCGTTCATGGCGTGGTTCGGCGTGGACCAGGCGACAACGGCCCGCGTAATGTCGGAATTGACGGCTAGCGGCGCGGACGCCGCGGACCTCTATTTCCAGCATACGCGCAGCAATTCGCTAACGCTCGAAGACGGCATCGTGAGCAACGCGAACTCGGGTATCCAGCAAGGCGTAGGCCTGCGCGTGGTTATCGGCGAGCAAACGGGCTACGCATTCACCGAAGACCTGACGCTGCCATCGATGATGGCCGCCGCGCGCACGGCTTCCGCGATCGCATCGGGTAGCCAGGCCGTTGCTCCGCAGGCTTTCAATCCGCTGGCGAGCGGCAATTTGTACACGACAACGGTTCCCTGGAGCGACGTTGGCGTCGACAAGAAACTGCCGCTGCTGAAGTTCGTCGAAGAAAAAGCCAAATCGATGGACACGGCAATCGAAAAGGTCGCGGTGTACTGGGCAGACGCCGATGAGCGCGTCATGATCGCGACGCTCGACGGCAAGCTCGTGACCGACCACCGACCGATGACGCGAGTGACCGTGGTCGTCACGGCGAGCAAAGACGGCAAGACGCAAACCGGCCATTCCAACATTGCGGCGCGCGAGGAGTTCGCGTGGTACAGCGAGGAACGCCTGTCGCGCATGGTCAGCGAGGCCGTGGACCGCACGATGATCCAGTTCGAGGCGCGGCGGCCACCCGCCGGCGAAATGCCCGTCATTCTCGCCTCGGGCGCCAGCGGCATCTTACTTCACGAGGCAATCGGCCACGGAATGGAAGCCGACTTCAATCGCAAAGGGACGAGCATCTATACCGACATGATTGGCAAGAAGGTCGCCGAGCCCTTCGTCACTGTCGTCGATCAGGCAACGATCCCTCGCGAACGTGGAGCGCTCAATTACGACGACGAAGGTAACAAAGCGGGCAAGACCGTGCTCGTCGAGGACGGCATCCTCAGGTCCTATCTGCACGACCAGATCAGTGCCAGGCAATATGACCTGGACCCGACCGGATCGGGGCGGCGCGAGTCGTACAAGTTTGCGCCCATGCCGCGCATGAGTTGTACGTTCATGGAGGACGGCCCGCACACGAAAGACGAAATTGTCGCCGCCGTCGACCATGGCATTATCTGCGAGACATACACCAACGGCCAGGTTCGTATTGGCGCAGGCGATTATACGTTCTATGTCAAGAACGGCTGGCTCGTCGAAAAAGGCAAGATCACGGCGCCGATCAAGGACGTCAACATCATCGGAAACGGCCCCGAGTCGCTCAAGCGCATAACGATGGTTGCGAACGATGCACGCCTCGATACAGGGGGCTGGACCTGCGGCAAGAACGGCCAGAGGGTGCCAGTCTCGCAGGGTATCCCGACGGTGCTCGTTTCCAACATGACCGTCGGAGGCGAAAATGCCGGCTGAACTCGAAAACAGGGCGATGCATGCCGTTGAGCTTGCCAGGAGCGCGGGCGCCAGTGACGTGTGGGCAACGGCCCGCCAGGGGCGCGACGTCGAATTCGGCTACCGTGACGGCGCACTCGAAAAGGTGAAAGACACAACCTCTCGCAGCCTCGCCGTGCAGATCTATGCCGATGGCCGTTACTCGAGCCACCAGACGACCGACCTGAACCCGGAGCGGCTACAGAGCTTCGTTGCTGAAGCCGTGGCGATCACGCGAGCCCTTGAACCCGATGAGTATCGTCAGATCACGCCCGCTGAGCTGTTCGATGGACGGCACGGCGAGGGTCTCGATCTCGTCGACGCCGGTGTCGCGAAGATCGATCGCCAGCAAAGGCTCGACTGGTGCCAGGCGCTCGACGCCGCCGCGACCACGCACGAACGCGTTATTTCCGCGACGGCCGGCGTGTACGACGGCTCGCAACGATCTGTTTCGGCCAGCAGCAACGGTTTCCTCGGAACACAGGAGTCAACCTACTGCTGGTACGGAAGCAGTGTAACGTTGCGCGACCAGGGCGAGCGGCGCGCGTCCGATGGCTACTACGTGGGTGGCGTGTACGTCGATAGCCTGCCGCCGGCTCAGGATGTTGCTGCCAGGGCGCTTGAGCGATCGCTGGCGAGGCTCGGTTCGGAGAAAGGGCCGACCGCGAAGACGACGATGCTCGTCGACTCGCGCGCGGCGTCTTCGCTGATCGGTCGGTTGCTGCGGCCGGCGACCGGGCGCGCCGTGCACCTTCGGCAGTCTTTCTGGGCAGAGCTGGTCGACAATCAGGCATTCAGCGACGCGCTGACTATCGTCGACAATCCACTGATTCCACGAGGGCTGGGGTCGCGACTTTTCGACGGTGAGGGAATCGCCTCACGACAATTGCCAATCGTCGAGAACGGCATCGTCAGGAACCTCTATGTCGATACCTATCATGGCCGCAAAGCGAGCATGACACCGACAACAGGCGCTGCATCGAACCGAGTCGTGGGTGTCGGAGAGCATTCGCTCGACGAATTACTGCAAGAAGCCGGCAATGGCGTCTACGTTACGTCGTGGCTGGGCGGCAATGCCGATGGCACAACGGGTGACTATTCGCTCGGCCTGTCCGGCCACATGATCGAGAAAGGTGAGATTGGTCGCCCCGTCGGCGAGATGAATGTGACGGGCAACCTGCTGGATCTCTTCAGCCAACTCAAGCTCACGGGTAATGACGTGTATCCGTACTCGACGACGCTGTCGCCGTCATTGCTGTTCGCTGACGTCGATTTTTCGGGCGCCTGAAATTGGTCAGGCGGTGCCACCACCGTCGATCGGTATCGCCGCGCCCGTAATATGAGACGCGATGTCGCTGGCGAGGAACAAGGCCAGCGCAGCGACTTCTTCCGGCGTGCATACGCGTCCGTTCGGGCTCTGTTCGGCCGCTTCTTCGAGATACTCTTCGAGATCCATGCCTTGCTCGTCCGCCTCGGCGGCGAGCATCGGCGTGTCGACGTCGCCCGGACAGAGCGCGTTTACGCGCAGCCCGTCCCTCGCGTGGTCCTTTGCCATTGCCCGTGTCAACAGAACGAGGCCACCTTTGCTGGCACAATAGGCCGCGGCACGCTCGCCTCCATTGAGACCCCAGTCGGATGCGACATTGATGATGCTGCCCTCGCAGCGCAAGAGTGAGGGCAATGCGGCCCGGCTCAGGTAGAAAGGCACGTCAAGATTGATGGCCATCGTGTGGCGCCAGTCCTCGTCGCTGGTTTCGGCCGCGCTCGCGCGCACGATTACGCCCGCATTGTTGACGAGGCAGTCGATCTGCCCGAATTCGTCGATCGTGTCGGCGATCAGCTCATCACAATCTTCGGAGCCTTCGAGTTCGCCCGACCACGTGACGATTTTGTCCGAGACGTCGGCGACTTCTTCGAGACGCCCTTCGTCGCGACCGGCAGCCATGACGTCCCAGCCGTCCTCGGCGAATGCGATGGCGACTGCGGCACCGATGCCGGAGCTGGCTCCTGTTACCAGAACAACGCTCATGACGATTTCCCTGACAGTGGAATTGCGCAGTGTATATCATGACGGTGATGGATACGTTACAGAGTCTCGGCTGGCGTCCGTTTTTCCAGTCACAGCTCGACCTCGAAAATAAGCTCGCTCCTGCGCGCGTGCTCAGCGTTCATCGTGGTCGCATCGAAGTAGCGCATGAAAATGGTAGTGAGAGCATATTGCTGTCGGGCAAGAGCGCGGCGTTCGGTATCACTGTCGGCGACTGGGTGCTTGTCGATCTGGACGGGCAGGTCGTACGCAAGTTGCTCGAGCGTTCAGGCCTGTTCCAGAGAAAGGCTGCTGGTACCGCCGGGGAGGTACAGCGCATTGCGGCAAACGTCGACAACCTGTTTATCGTTACTTCTGCAAATCGCGACTTCAATATTGCGCGGCTTGAGCGCTATCTCGCGATCGCTCACGATGCCGGCGCTTTCCCCGTCATCGTCATAACGAAAGCCGATACGGTGGACTCAGCCGACGAATTAGTGAAAGCGGCTGCCGCCTTGTCACCAGGATTGCTCGTCGAAGCGCTCGATGCCAGGCGCCCGCACGATGTCGAGGTGTTGCGTCCCTGGTGCGAGAGCGGACAGACAGTTGCGCTGGTGGGGTCTTCGGGCGTCGGCAAGTCGACATTAATCAACACGCTGGCGGGAACTCACCAGGAAACCAGGGACGTGCGACAGGATGACCAGCGTGGTCGTCATACGACTACGGGTCGCTCCATGCACTGTCTGCCGCAGGGCGGGTGGCTGATCGACACGCCGGGCATGCGTGAGCTGCAATTGTTCGATGTGGCCGATGCGCTTGACGAGGTCTTCAGCGACGTCGCAGGCTTTGCCGAAAACTGTCGATTCGCCGACTGCGCCCACGGATCGGAACCGGGTTGTGCCGTCCTGGCGGCGATCGATGCCGGTGAACTCGATGCCGAACGACTCAAGCGCTTCAGGAAGCTGCATGCCGAAGATCGCCGCAACACCGAATCGTTGGCAGAGCGCAGGTCGCGAGAGAAGAACTTTGGCAAAATGATCAGGTCGGTTCTGTCCGACAAGCAGAAAGAAAGAGGCGGTGAGCATGGCGGTAATTGACCTCAACTCCGACCTCGGCGAAGGCGATCCCTACGATGAGGAATTGCTGGCAATCGTATCGAGCTGCAATGTCGCCTGCGGCGGTCACGCCGGCGACGAGGAGTCGATGGCGAGGACTGTCCTTGTAGCGATAGAGAACGGCGTGAGCGTCGGTGCGCACCCGGGCTACCCGGACCGCGAAGGCTTCGGTCGCGAAAGCCGGTTTGCTACGGGCGACGCACTCTATCAATCACTGACCGGGCAGGTCGAAGCGCTGGCGGATATTGCGGCGCAGCTCGGCACCCGCCTGACGCACATCAAGCCGCACGGCGCTTTGTACAACGACGCTGTGAGCGACGAGGAGCTGTCCGACATTATTGCCCGCGTGACATCGGAGACACGGGGGTCACCGGCCCTGATGGGCATGGCGAATACCCGGATGCAGGAAGCGGCCGAGCGGCATCGGCTTCGTTTCATTGCCGAGGCATTCGTAGACCGCGCGTACGAGCCGGACGGCACGCTCGTGTCCCGCAAGGAGCCTGGCGCCGTGCACGGCGAGCTGTCTGTTGCGACGACCCAGGCAGTTGGTCTCGCGACGCGGGGCGAAGTAACTGCGCGCAACGGCGAGCTTGTTTCGGTCGACGCGGATACGCTCTGTATCCACGGAGACACACCGGGTGCGGCCACAGCGGCACGCGCCGTTCGCGACGTCCTCGAGAGTCACGGAGTCGAAATACGTGCGCATCCAGGGCGTTGATGACCTGCTGTCAGTGACGGCGAACAGCCCGGCCGAAGCCCAGGCGATTGCCGCACACCTTCTCGACTCTGGCGAATGGCTGGAGGTTGTTCCGGGTATCGACTCGGTTGTCGTGAAATACGATGCTGCGTTGCTCAATGCCAACGCGGCACAGGTGGCGCTTCAGGAACAGCTCGCAGAGGACATCGGCCCGCTGCCTGGAAGCGGCGAAATCATGCGAATTCCTGTTGTGTACGGTGGCGAGTTCGGCCCCGATCTCGATGAGCTCTGCAAAATGCTCAAGCTCTCGCAAGACGCGTTCATCGAAATGCACACAGCACGCGAGTACGTGGTTGAAATGGTGGGCTTTACCCCTGGCTTCGCTTTCGTCGGCGGTCTCGACGCACAGCTCAAGGTGCCGCGGCGCAAGGATCCCAGGCCGCATGTTGCCGCGGGCTCCATCGGAATCGCGGATGGCCGTACGGGCATGTACGCCGTGGCCAGCCCGGGCGGTTGGAACCTCGTCGGGCGCACGCCGTTTTCCTTGTTCGATGCCGACGCGGTCGAGCCGTTCCCGATTCGAGCCGGGACGCGCATACGCTACTTCGCGATTCCTGCTGATGAGTTCGACGCATGACAATCGCGGTACTGAAACCGGGAATACAAACGACGATTCAGGCCGGCTCCAGGATCGGGTGGCGCCATCAGGGCGTGCCATCGAGCGGCGCGGCCGACCCGCTGTCGCTTGCGCTGGCCAACAGGCTGGTCGGCAATCCCTGGGACGCGCCGGCGCTCGAGGCGACGTTGCTGGGGCCGACGCTGCGATTCAACGTTCCCGCCGCGATTGCCGTGACGGGGGCCACCGCGCGCATATTGCTCAACGGCGATGACATCGCGCCCCACGAGACAGCCCCCGTCGGGGCGGGCGATGAGCTCTCGATAGGCGCAACGGAAATCGGTGCCAGGTCTTACATAGCGATCGCGGGTGGCATCGCCGCAGACGAGGTGCTTGGCTCGTCGTCAACCTACCTTGCAGCGGGCTTAGGCGGACTGCAGGGCAGGGCACTGGAGGAGGGGGACGTGCTCAGTGCGACCCCACCGGACTGTCCGACGCTGAGGACCCCCGACGAATTCCGCCCGCCAATGTCATCGAGCTGGGCCCTCAGGACCTGCCCCTCTTTCGAAGCAAACCAGCTTCAGAGTCGCGAGGAATTTTTCGAGCACAACTGGATTGTCGGCCGCCGCTCCGACCGCATTGGCATACAGCTCGAAGGTGATGCGTTGCGTATCGCGTCCGACGGGCGCATGCCGAGTGCGGCGGTCTTTCCAGGCACCGTGCAGTGCCCCGAAGGCGGCACGCCTTACCTGCTGTCAGTGGATGCAGGTACGGTTGGCGGTTATCCGCGCGTCGCGCAAGTGGTCCGGGCGGACCGTCACTTGCTCGGCCAGCTTCGGTCTGGTGATC
>Ga0265309_10001258_pt1 | contig 11039 bp, 9 predicted proteins | sample Helome_FD_192492 | JGI IMG/M metagenome (GOLD analysis project Ga0265309, IMG submission 192492) | Marine sediment microbial communities from subtidal zone of North Sea - Hel_20160524 (Illumina Assembly) | ecosystem: Environmental > Aquatic > Marine > Subtidal zone > Sediment ...
CCGCTCTCGTCGCCGCACTGGAAACAACCGGCGCGCGTTTCACGCACCACAGTTCGATTGCGCCAACCGGAACGATTGCCTTATCGTTGGCGAATAATGCGAGCAATGGTATCGAGCCCAGTTTTGCACATCACTATGCGCGCAATGTCATCCGTTCGGGCAAAAAGAGCAAGCAAAAGGTTGACGTATTCTCTTATGAATTACTGGCCTATCGGCACCTGATAAATCCCGAGGCGGTGCAGGATGCGGAGAATCCGGAACAGCAATTACCCGATTACTTTATCTCGAGTGACGATATTTCGCCGCGGCAACATGTAGACATACAGGCTGCCGCGCAGCAATGGATCGACTCGTCAATTTCGAAAACGGCCAACGTGCCGACGGATTATCCCTATGAAGATTTCAAGGATATCTATCGCTATGCGCATGAAAAGGGTTTGAAGGGTTGTACCACCTTCCGTTTTAATCCCGAGGCTTTTCAGGGCGTGCTGGTTAAGGAAAAGGATCTGCAAAATACAACCTATCGCTTCGTGCTCGAGAATGATGAGGTCATCGAGGTAAAAGGCAACGAAGAGATCGAATACGATGGCGAAATTCATACCGCTGCCAATCTATATGATGCATTGAAGGAGGGGTATTATGGGAAGCTGTAATCGAGAGGGTGGAAATGGCACGCAAAATCGATAAGAAAATTAGCCAGGCTTTCGTGGTTAACCCAAACGAAGATTCAAGCGAGACCGGCGCATTACCGTCTGCTGAAAACACCGACAATGTGGTCCATATGCACGAAAAGCTACAGCGCCCACCCGTGCTAAGCGGTTCGACCTACAAGATCAAAACCCCCCTGTCTGAACACGCACTCTACGTCACCTTCAATGACATCGTGCTTAATCCGGATACCGAACATGAGCTGCGCCGTCCTTTCGAGATGTTTATAAACTCCAAAAACATGGATCACTTTCAATGGATTGTTGCATTGACGCGGATCGCTTCCGCCGTGTTTCGCAAGGGTGGCGATGTCACCTTCCTGGTCGAAGAATTGCGTTCCGTATTTGATCCGCAAGGCGGTTATTTTAAAAAAGGGGGTAAATTCATGCCTTCCCTGGTCGCTGAAATCGGCGATGTGCTGGAAAATCATTTATGCGAAATAGGTATCCTCAAATCATCGACCCTCGATGAACATCAAAAAAACTTTATTAAGGGGAAGGCGCAGGAATTTAATCAAAAAACAGCCGACGCAGATGTGCAAGCGGATCAATTTCCGGAAGGGAGTACGCTGTGTAAAAAGTGCATGACCAGGGCCATGATTATGCTGGATGGTTGTTTGACCTGCCTGAATTGTGGCGAATCAAAATGTGGTTGAGTGGTGGCTGCCTCGATTTATCCACACCTACCTGATATGCCGGGTTTATTCGACGACAACCAGTTTCCGCGGCGCGGTTACCGGCAGCAATGCCGAGTCTTCCTTGAACAGCAGGGTGCAAATATAGTAGGTAATTCCCGACATGCGTGGGCTGAAAAACTGGCTTTCAAAGTTGACGCAGGTGCCTGGCTCGAACACTTTATCTGACTCCGTGTCCGACATTTCATAGACAAAGTTGCCCACCCAGTCCGGCGGCAACCCGATACCCAGTTCATAACCGCCGACCCAGCCCGCATCAGACCAGATGCCGACCTCGTCGTAATATTGCCTGGTCGCGGTAACCAGCTCGCCTACCGTCAGCCCCGGTTTCAGTAGTCTGGCAATCACCTCGAAGACGCCTGACGATTTGTCGTGGTATTCCAGCACATCCTTCGCCGGTTCACCGACATGAAATGAACGTGCCGCATTGGCGTGATAACGCCAGAATACACCACTGACATCCACATTGACCTGTTCACCGGCCGCGATGACCTTGCGACTTGCCAGCGCATGACCGGTATTGGCTTTGAGCCCTGAAAGTACAGGCAAGGTGATCGCAGGATTTTCGCCCCCGGCCTTTGCCATGGCATGGATCATTTCACCGTAGACCTCGAGTTCGGTGACCCCAGGTCGAATCGCTCTGGTCGCCGCGGCGAGACCGATGTCGGTAATTTTTGCAGCCTGCTCGATGTAGGCGATCTCCTGGGGGGATTTGATCCAGCGCAGCTCGCGTAAAATATCGCTACCGTCGGTGACCGTTGACCCCCCGGCTTCGAAAGCCGCCCTGAATCTTGCGCTGATCGCCGGGTTGGGTCGGTAGCTATAGAGTTCCATGCCGACTATGCCGCCCAGCCAGCCCTCTGCCTTGAGCTCATCCATGATGAAGCCGATGCCATCCCTGCGGTTGTCGATGGGAAAGGTACGGATATCTTCTGCGCAGGTGACAAAGCGACACATGACTTTTTCACTCGGCGTATCGAACATGATAAAACGGTCGTGGTTTGCGTGAACCGCGATACCACTTGTCGCCGGCCAATGTTTGGGACTTTGTGCCTGGTACCACTCGCAGGTATAACCGCTGACGTAATAAAGGCTTTCAGGCGCCATCAACCAGAGCAGGTCAATCCTGTCTGCAGCCATGCGTTTACGTATGGCTTGCAAGCGGGCGTGAAATTCCTCTGGCGAGAAACCCAGTTCCATGGCTGGATTACAATGTTCCAGCACAAGATCCCGATTTTGTCCCATATAATGATTCGCCGAATAATTTAGCGAGAGGTTATGGCAAATTTTCATATTTGACAAATTTGACCAATAATGCGTTCCCTGTATGCGCCTGATATGAGTGAAGACGGCAGCGAACCGCGGGTATGCTCGACCGCTAAAGGATAAACAGACAAATTAAGATGGCGAGAAAAATGAACGATCGTTTGGCAGTATTCTTTGATCCCTGCATTTTTGAGCATGACACCGGCAAGGGCTTTTTCGAGGCGCAAGCTTCACCCTACCTGCCCCTGCTCGAGACGCATCCGGAAAATAGTGAGCGTGTAAGGAATATGCACGCAGTGCTGAAGGACGGCCCGATCGCCGAGCTACTGGACTGGCACGCAGGCGAAACGGCTAGTCGAGCAGACCTGGAGCGCTTCCATTCATCTGCGTACATCGACGAGTTGGCTGTAATCCCGCTTAGTGCAAGCCGCGCGTTTTCCAGTACCACTATATTTGGTCCCGGCAGCTATGATATCTGCCGCAAGGCTGCGGGCCTCGCCATCTCTGCCGCGAGTCATGTCTACGCAGGTAAAGGTCGAATCGCTTATGCGCTGGTGCGCCCCCCGGGACATCATGCCCAACCCGACGTGGCTGATGGCTACTGCTTTTTCAATAATATCGGTGTTGCGATCGAAAAATTACGCGCGCAGGGAATGAAGACCGCCGCAGTGATCGATTGGGATGTACATCATGGTAACGGCACCCAGGAAGGGTTTTATGAAGACCCGGACATACTGACTATCTCGCTGCATATGAATCATGGCGCCTGGGGTAAAACCCATCCCCAGACCGGCGCTATCGATGAAGTTGGCAGAGGGGCGGGGTGGGGCAAAAATCTCAATGTGCCGATGCCTTATGGATCGGGGGATTCGGCCTATGTGCGGCTGTTTGACGAGATAATCGCACCAAAGGTCAGGCAACACCAACCAGAGATACTGTTTATTGCCGCGGGGCAGGATGCCAACCAGTTCGATCCGAACGGCCGGCAGCTGCTGTCGATGAGCGGTTTTTATGAACTGGGGAAACGCGCACAGGCACTGGCAGATGAATGCTGCGACAACAAACTGGTACTGGTGCAGGAGGGTGGTTATGCCATCAGTTACGCCGCCTATTGCCTGCATGCCACGCTGGAAGGGGTGATGCAAAGGGCGGCCAGTCTGCCGGACCCGCTCGCCTACATGCAGGAAGATACTGGTGGTATCGATGATTTTATAAATTGTATTCGAACCAGCTATGAAATTGCAGTAACGACAGGGGAATCAAATTGAAACCAGTATTAGTAGTACAGGGAGCAAAGGACGTTGACGAAGTTCCACGCCTTGCTGAACTGAGCGATCAGGCGGAATTACGGTTTGCCACCAACTCCGGCGAGCTGCGTAACCTGCTCCCCGGTGCCGACGTGATGCTGGGCTGGAGCTTTCGCGATGCCAGTCTGCAAGCGGCCTGGGATGCGGCGAGCGACTTGCGCTGGATTCACTGGGCGGGCGCCGGGGTGGATGCCGCCGTGTTCCCCGAACTCGCGGCCAGCGAGGTGCAGTTGACCAATGCGCGTGGTGTGTTCGACGTACCGATGGCCGAATGGGTGCTCGGGATGATTATTTGCTTCGCCAAGAAAGTGCCGCAGGCGCTTGCCAGCCAGGCCCGCGGTGAATGGCAATATCGGCTCTCCGAAACCGTGGCCGGCAAGCGCGCCCTGGTGGTTGGTGTCGGCTCGATCGGACGGGCGGTGGGGCGCCTGTTGACTGCGGCGGGGATGGAGGTAGAAGCGGTTGGCCGCACCGCACGGGACTCCCACCCGGATTTTGGCCATGTTTACGCGGTGGCTGAGTTGCATGCGCGGTTGCCGCTTGCCGACTATGTCGTGCTGATCACACCGTTAACCGATCAAACCCGTAATCTGTTCGCGGCGCCCGAGTTTGGCGCCATGGCGTCGCATGCCCGCTTCATCAATATCGGTAGAGGCGCGCTGGTGGTAGAAGACGACCTGCTCGCTGCCCTGCACAACGGGCAGATTGCGGGAGCGGCGCTTGATGTTTTTGTCGAGGAGCCACTACCGCCTGAGAGTCCCTTCTGGCAGGCGCCTAATTGCCTGGTATCACCGCACATATCAGGCGATTATGCCGAATTCGAGCAAACGATGGCGGATCAGTTCATGTACAACTGGGAACGGTACCTGGCGGGTGAGCCGCTGGCTAATGTGGTCGACAAAAATCTTGGCTTTGTGCCAAGTTCAAGCTGAGAGTATCTGGCGGATTTAGTCGGTGCTATAGCGGCGCCCTGCTTGCTGCTGGAGTAGCTAAGAATTGCAATTTCCGCAGGTTTGCAGGCCTAGTTTCGATACCTGTCTGGAAGTTCGTAGCTGTTACCTAGAAACTCGCCGAACACTTCGGCGACCTGGGGATGATTGACCGGTTCGCCGGTTTCATCGACCAGTAAATTCTGCTCTGACACGTAGGCTTCGTAAGCGTTGGATTCGTTTTCCGCCAGCAAGTGATAAAATGGTTGATCCTTGCGCGGCCGCACCTCTTCCGGGATCGACTGCCACCATTCCTCGGTGTTACTGAATTCGGGATCGACATCGACAATAACACCACGAAACTCATAGAGGCGGTGTTTCACCACTTGTCCAATCGCAAATTGTGTGCTTGTTACGCTCATAGTTACCGATATATATGCAAAAACGGTTAAATCAATAGTGATCTGCTACTCATTTTTGCGGTTTTACTCATTATAGCTAATTCAGGCCAATTTTCTGCCTGGCTTCATCGGGACCCAGTACCCGTGCCCCCATGCGCTCGATAATTTCGACTGCACGTTCTACCAGCATGCCGTTGCTGGCGAGTACGCCACGATCGAGATATATATTATCTTCCAGCCCGACACGGGCGTTTCCGCCCAGTAGTACCGCCTGCGCCACCATCGGCATCTGCATCCTGGAAATGCCGAAACCGGCCCAGATCGCGTCTGCCGGCAGTGCCTGTTTCATTGCCGACATGGTTTCGGTGTCGGCACCTGCTCCCCAGGGAATGCCGAGACAGATTTGAAACATGGGCGGCGTATCGATTAAACCGTCATCGATCAGGCTGCGCGCGAGTCGTATCTGCCCCAGGTCGAAGACTTCGAGTTCGGGTTTGACTCCAAGGTCTCGCGTGATTTCAGCCATGGTGCGTAAGTAGGGGGCGGTATTGATATAGGTGTAGTTGCCGCCGAAATTCATCGTGCCGCAATCGAGGCTACAGATATCGGGCTTGCATTCAACCACGTGCGCCAGTCGTGCTTCCGGTCCTATCATATCGGTACCCGGTCCCGGTAATGACGGGTCTGCTTCACTCGGTACCCAGTCACCGCCCATACCGGCGGTCAGATTGATAATCATGTCGACCCCGCTGTCACGGATCATATCGACAGCTTCCCTGAACAACGCCGGATCGCGTGACCCCTGTCCCGTTTCCGGATCACGCACATGCACGTGAACCACTGCGGCGCCCGCTTTGGCGGCTTCGATTGCGGCATCGGCCACCTGTCGTGGTGTTATCGGCACCAGGTTGCTGCGGCTGGTGGTGTCTCCCGCGCCGGTTACGGCGCAGGTGATGATGACATCGTTGTTCATTTGGTTAATTCCTCGATAATTTATGTTGTTACTGATCCTTTGCGTTACGCTTTATTTTTGCGATTTCGACCAGCCCTTCATTCATTTTCTTGCTCAGGCTGGTGAAGTCCTGTCCCGCAGTCATCTCCACGCAACCATCGACCATCGCGTTGCGCAGGTCATCGGTTAGTTCGGGTGCGACCAGCCGGGTCCACGGCAGTTTCAATGCTGGTCCAAACTGATCCAGGCAATATGCCATACCACCTTCGCCACCGCCGACATGAAAGATTTCGCAGGGTCCCATCAGGGCCCAGCGAGGTCCCGGGCCATTAACCACCGCGTGGTCAATTTGCTCGACAGTGGCTTCGCCATTGGCGACCATGTGCAAGGCTTCGCGCCAGATGGCTTCCTGCAACCGCGTGGCGATGAAGCCGGGTATTTCCTGCTTCATTACCAACGGCGCTTTAGCGGCGATTTTATAGAATTGCTCGGTCCATGCGACCGTATGCGGGCTGGTTTTCTCGCCACCGATCATCTCGACGAGTGGCAGTAGATATGGTGGATTGAATGGATGGGCAACAACGGTACGTTCGGGGGTCGCGCATTCGGCCTGAATATCGGTCATCGAAAGTCCCGAAGTGCTCGAGGCGATGACCACATTGGCATCAACGCTATCCCCCAGGGTTTTGTATAGAGCCTGCTTCAGGGGCAGCACTTCGGGGACACTTTCCTGGATAAATTCCGCCTTTTCGGTAGCCTCGGCAAGGTCGGTGGTCCAGTTGAAATTATCCATCGAGGCTCCCTCGGCGAGGCCAATCGCCTCGAGACTCGTCCATGCGGTTTCGAGTAGACGCATCAGCGCATCGTATTCGGCAGCCTCATGCAGGTAGCTGGTGACCTGGTATCCCTGGGCGAGAAAATGGGCCGCCCAGCCGCCGCCGATGGGTCCGGCACCGACACAGGTGATACGGCATACCGCATCGGGAGCCTGATTCAACATGACTAACTACCTTTGAATTTCGCGTCGCGTTTTTCGACGAAAGCTTTCACGCCTTCGCCGGCATCGTCCGATGACAGCATCGCCTTGTAGGTCGGCAGATCGTCGTAGCGCATCTTGTGAAATGCCTGTTCGGTGGGTTGGCATTCGATCGCGCGTAATACTTCCTTGATCGACTGTAACGCGAGCGGTGCAACCTGCGCCATCTGCACGGCCCATTCGCGCGCGGCGTCCATCAATTGCGCCGCCGGAACGACCTTGTTGATCAGCCCGTAATGCATTGCTTCGGCGGCACTCATGCGACGTCCCAGGTAAAGCATTTCGAGTGCGATGTTGTAAGGCAGGCGTTTGGGTAAACGCTGCACGGCGCCGGCATCGGGTATCAGTCCAAGCGGTAATTCCGGTAACGCAAACTCGACATGGTCGGCGGCGATTATCAAATCGCAGGCCAGTGCAATTTCGAAGCCACCGCCGATAGTGAGTCCATTGAGGGCGGCGATGACCGGCTTGTTCAAATTCCACATTTCAGTAATGCCGGCAAATCCGCCCAGTTCCGGGTCTTCGGCTTCCCACCAGTTCTCTAACGGGGTATCACCACTATCCAGCGCCTTTAGATCCCATCCGGCGCAAAATATCTTTTCGCCGGCCCCGGTGATAATAGCGACCTTCAACTCCGGATTGTCACGAAAAAAGACTAATGCCTCGCCCAGCTTGCGACTGGTGGGTAAATCTATGGCATTGGCTTTTGGACGATCGATGGTAATCTGCATCACTGTGTCATCGATGTCCACCCGTACTTCATTATCACCTGGAATCATCATTATCCCCAATTAGAGCAACGTTCTTGGATCCGCGCAGTTTAGTAGACTCGGTTAACAAATGGTATATGATTGCATGCGTTTGATAGTTCACCGGGCCCAGTTTCTATGAATTACAACCTGACCGCCGAGCAGGACATGATTGTCCGTTCGCTGCGCGCTTTTCGTGAGCAGGAACTCGAACCCTACGAGGCCGAAGTAGATCGTACTGGTGAAGTGCCACCGGAGCTTGGTCGACAGATCAAGCAGAAGGCCCTGGAAATGGGGTTCTATGCGCCCAATCTGCCGGAAGACATCGGCGGTGGTGGCCTCGATTATAAAACCCTGGCGTTGTTCGAGCGCGAACTGGGTAAGACCAGTTACGGCTTGCATGGCTATATTCATCGACCCTCCGAAATTCTACTGGCCTGCGTGGACGAGCAGGTTGAAAAATATTTGTTGCCCTGCGTGAGTGGCGAGAAGAAAGAGGTGTTCGCACTTACCGAACCCGGTGCCGGGTCAGACATCCTGTCGATGGCCACCAACGCGAAACGCGACGGTGAAGATTTCATTATTAACGGCTCCAAACACTTTATCAGCAGCCCGGTTATTCCGGATTTCGCGATCCTGTTTGCGTGGACCGGGGTGCAGCAAAGCAAACGCGGCGAACGCAAACTGGTGACTGCATTTCTGATCGATCAGGATACCCCGGGATTTTCGATAGAACGCGGCCCGCGCTGCGCGGCGCAACGCGCCTACCACACCTGGCAGCTTTCATTTAACCAGTGCCGGGTGCATCAGAGCCAGATTCTCGGTGCCGAGGGGCAGGGCTTCGAACTCGCCGACAAGTGGCTGAAGATGGGGCGTGTCTGGGTGGCCGCTGCCGCCTGCGGTAAGCTCGAGCGCCTGCTCGAACTGTCGACAAAATATGCGGCAGAGCGTAAGCAGTTTGGTCAGCCGATTGGGAAATTTCAGGGAACCTCGTTCAAGCTTGCGGATATGGCGACCGATTTACAGGCGGCCGATCTGCTGGTTATGTTTGCCGCGGACAAAGCTGACCAGGGCATCATGGAACCCGATGATGCGGCCAAGGCCAAGTTGTTTGCCTCCGAAGCGGTCGGTCGTGGCGCCGATAATGCGATCCAGATATTCGGGGGCATGGGTTTGATGGAAGATTTGCCCATTGAGCGTCTGTGGCGAGATGCCCGTCTCGATCGAATCTGGGATGGTACTTCGGAAATACAACGCCATATCATTTCACGCTCTTTGCTGCGCCAGTATGAATCCTGATGTCAGGGCTGTCCGAGAACCTGCGTCGACTGCTGTCACCGAAACACATTGCCTTTATTGGCGGTAGTGATGCCGATTTCAGTGCGCGCCAATGCGCGCAACAATTTGACGGTCCGGTTTGGGGTGTCAATCCAAACCGCGAAACACTAGGGGGAGTGCCCTGCTATAGCAGGGTTGAAGATCTGCCGCAGGCCCCTGACGCGGTTTTCCTGGCGACCCCGCGCGCGTCGGCAACCGAAACGGTTAAACAGCTCAGTCGCATGGGTGCCGGTGGCGTGGCCTGTTTTACGGCGGGCTACGGGGAGTTGGGCCCGGCCGGTCAACGCGCCGAATCTGAACTGGTCGCCGCCGCCGGCGCGATGGCACTGGTAGGTCCCAATTGTTATGGCGTGGTTAACTTCACCAATGGCGCGGTGTTGTGGCCTTTTGGTGCCGGGAATCATCGTTGCCACAAAGGCGTTGCGCTGGTGATGCAAAGCGGCATGCTGCCGGCCAACATGATTATGAACGATCGTTCAGTGCCGATCTCGCACGTCATTTCAGCTGGCAACCAGGCGGTGTTGGCGATCGAGGATTATATCGATGTATTACTGGATGACCCCGCGGTAACGGCAATCGGTTTGTATATCGAGGGCATCAAGAATATCCAGAAGTTTGCCGACGCTGCGATTAAGGCAATCATCGCGGACAAGCCTGTCGTGGTGCTGAAAGCCGGCAAGTCCAGCCTCGGATCACGCATTTCAATCAGCCATACTGGTTCGTTGGCCGGTACCGATCAGGCTTTCCAGGCGCTGTTCGACCAGCTGGGTATGATCCGCGTCGAGTCACCGGTGGAAATGTTGGAAACGCTGAAGTTTCTGTCGGTTTCAGGTGCGCCGAAAGGTACTAAGCTGGCTGCTTTTACCTGCTCGGGGGGAGATGCGGCACTGGTGGCTGACTACTGCGAAAAGATCGGGCTCGAATTATCCCAGCCTTCGGCTGCAACCAGCGAAAAACTGGCCGATTTACTACCCGATATTGCTACGGTGTCCAACCCGCTCGACTACACGACGCCATTGTGGGGGAATACCGAGATTATGCCCCGGGTGTTTCAAACCATGGTCGATGATGGCTACGATGCAGCGGTAGCGATTCAGGATTTCCCGCCGACGCATATTCATGCGGACAACACGCTTTATCGCAATGATGCAAAGTCATTCATCAGGGCCTGCAGCGGGCTTTCGATACCGGGCGCGGTGTGCAGTGACCTGCCCGAGAATATCGATCTTGAAACGCGCGAGATACTGATCGCCGGCGGCGTAACGCCCTTGCAGGGCGTCGATGCGGGACTGGATGCGATCGCCAATGCCTGCCGTTATGGGCTGATCCGCGAGCGGCTGTTGTCGGCCGCCGGGCAACTCGAATTCAGCATGATAACAACGCCTGCTAGCGAATCCACCACCCGGGTTGTCGATGAGTGGCAGGGCAAGCAGAGATTGATCGATGCCGGGATCAAGGTTCCGGCAGGGCGGCTTATAGATATCGACGTTAGTGACGAGGTGCTCGAGGGTTTATACTATCCAGTCGTGCTTAAAGCGGTGTCCGCGGATTTGCCGCATAAGTCAGAAGCGGGCGCGGTCAGGATTAATCTGCAAAATGCGCAACAACTTCGCGGCGCTATCGAGACGATGCGAAAGTCGATCGCACATGTGCTGCCCG
>Ga0265309_10001261_pt1 | contig 11031 bp, 9 predicted proteins | sample Helome_FD_192492 | JGI IMG/M metagenome (GOLD analysis project Ga0265309, IMG submission 192492) | Marine sediment microbial communities from subtidal zone of North Sea - Hel_20160524 (Illumina Assembly) | ecosystem: Environmental > Aquatic > Marine > Subtidal zone > Sediment ...
GCTTAGCTTCAACATGATACGATTGTATTTTTTATTCATAATATTCTCTGTGCTCCGGCACTCATACCTGAACCTATTTTATCCGTTAATAAAGAATTATTTAACATTTTTAAGCGCACCCAGCGCAGGCAGAATTCTTTTTTCAAAAGCATGATCTAATTTAAACAGGACCACACCTGGATTTTTATAGGATCGGGCGATTTCCATTTGCTGTATAATTTCGTCCAGGGCCAATTCGCTTTCCTGGGCAATAACCCCAATCCCGCTCATTACCTTACCTGCCGATCCGGGCATTGAGCTCTGAGTTCCCAGCCAGGACCGATACTTATAGGGGTCGTGTGTGTAGTTCATAGGGATTAAGGTATCGACCGAGCCTTCTTTTAACCATGCCCGATAATCTTGAGCGACACTTGCCACACAGCTTGGATATTTGCCGAACACCGCCACCGAAACATTGACAGAAGGGCGGACCGCTTTTACGGCCTTATTCACTTTTTTTACAAATTGATGGATTTCCCAGGCGCGGTAGGCCTCATACTTTTTAGCCAGCTTACCATTCTTTAACACCTCTTTCGGCCAGTGTGTTACAGGAGCTCCATGGTAACGCTCAAAAGATGCCCTGGTAGATTTAGAAAAACAGCTGTTCCGATCCGGGTAACGGATATAATCCAGATGAATCCCGTCGATTTTGTAATTTTTTGCCGCATGTACCATGGCATTAATTTCCAGTTCCTGATTTGCCGGATGTGCCGGACTCAGCCACGGAAGTTCTTTGCCTTCCGCATTCACTTGTAATCGGCCGCTGCCTTTAAATTTCTTTCTAAATTCAGCATTGGCATTGCTTAAACGCCAGCAGACTTTCCAAAGGTGAACCTCAATGTTCTTTTTATGGCAGGCATTAATGGATTTTGCCAGCTGATCGCCGTAAATTTCCAGTGTTTTTGAAGCATCTGTATAGGGCGTAGGAAAATGCGCTTTACCGGTCCACAGCATGTTCGGATAGATTTGCGTAATGCCGTTTTCACTTAATACTTCGGCGGTTTCAGACCAGTTACCCGTGTAGATTCCCGCGCCGTTGTGATCCCAGACCCCGATATCGAAGTCTGTGAACGGTTTTTTACTCAGCACATTTGCACGTTGAAGCTGCTTGTTTAACAACTGCGCTTTGATTAGCGCAGCTTCATATTGCCCCTTGCTTCTGCAAAGCGTTGCAGACTTATACAGCTCTTCACAATGTTTCAGCAATGGGAGGATACGGGAAGAGTTTGCTGATTGTTTGAGCGTTTTAACGCTCTCGAAATAAGTGCCTTTGCTGGCTAAGGCCGTTAAGCGTTTTAACTGCGTATCGATGGACGAACGCCACAGCGAAGAATCCAACTTGCTGATGCAGGAAAAAAGTAATTGTTGTTTGGCATTTTTATCCCCGTCCAGAAAAAGGCTGGTAAACCAGTATCCGTGTGGCGATTTGATTAACGCCGGCTCTTGACTGTTAGACCCGTGCTCATCATGCCAGTAAGCCAGGGTTGTTGATTTTTCAGCAGGGCGGACAGGATATAAGCTCCAGTTGTGCTGATAGATAGTTTGCGGAAAAAGTGTATCTTTTTTTGCAAATGTTAAATGGCACCATGCGCCATGCTTATGTGAGCCTATCTTAGCCGCAGGGCGTACAAACATCATTTCACCTAAACGTTTAGATGATGAAGCGCAGACGATGATTTTACCCCCACGCTTAAGGTGGCGGTCAAGCGCCTGAATCTGACTCACCGTTAATTTCGGATTAAAGGGGAGCAGGGCAATTTTCCCTTGTGAAAGAGTCTGGTTGCTCAAGGTTGATTGCTTGAGAGTAATATGATCAACCCCAATCTCCGTTAGCCAGTTGGGAATCCTGCGGTTAACGGTACGCACTAAATACTGTTCATCTGCATTAAGCAAAGAGCTGTCCTCTTCAATTATCAGTACCGGTTCTGACCAGACATAAAAAGGGGTTAAATAAATAATACACGAGAAGACCAATCTGTATGCTCTTTTATACATCGTGTTGTTTTTTCCAATAGTGGCTTATGTCTATAATGTTGAGGATGTGTATGAAAGTATAGATTCCGCCACAAACACCCAGCAGTTTCCAGTCAGGAAACAGCAAGGGGGATGTTTTATCATGTGTAATCATAGCGCGTATCCATATGTGTTGAATGAATGGCCACAATAAATACATAAACCATATAAAGTTCAATAATGTTATAATGATGAAAAACAATCCCGTAGCGATACGCTTTTGGCTGATTTGCCCCATGCCGGGATAAACCAGTATAGACATCAATAACGGCTTAATTGAATGTGATTTTTTTTCTACTGGATTCATACTTGTAATATTCTTTAAACGCTCTAAAATATATACTTATGATAAGGAGGGTATCAAGTGTTGAGGGTTACTCAATCACCTTTCGTCATAAAATAATCAAGTGGAGGATAAAATTCATGAATAAAAAGATACTTAAAATTATAGCTGTGGCATCCCTTGCAGGCGGTATGGCTTTTGCAGGAAACGTTAGAGATAACTGTGGTTGCGGCTTGGGGTCCATGGCCTTAGGCGATGAGGAAGGTCTGGCATCAAACCTTGCGGCAACATTTCTGAATGCCATATCAGGGAATCAAACCTTTGGTATATCATCGGGTACACTTGGTTGTGATCAGGCTAACACGCTTACCGGATTGAGACAAGCGGAAGAATACATCGCAGGGAATATGGATCATCTCGCATTCGATATTGCCAGCGGAGAAGGTGCAGCGCTTGATTCAGTGGCAGATCTGTTAAATGTCGACGAAGAGATTCGCTTAGTGTACTTCCAAAACTTGCAAAATAATTTTGCCAGCATCTTTTCGGACGAAGAGGTTAACGCAAAAGAAGTATTGAATAAAATGGCAAGTTTACTAATCTAAATGCTTCGATCTATCTGCTTAATTAATGCAGAAATTAAAAAGTGCGGCAGGACTATTCTTGCCGCACTTTTTATGTGCCTGTATTGTGCATCCGCTGAGCCACAAGAAGAATATCTGCATTCTCTTCAGGAAAAAGCGTTAAGCTTGAAATTACATGAGGCAAGGTATTGGAAGATCCTGCTTCATTATGAAAAAAGTTTAACGGGCTTAAAAAGCGTAGTGGATGACCCTGAGTTTTTCGCTTCACCACAGGGGAAACAGGACACTAAAAAAGAATTACTGGCCACTCTTGAAGCGTTCTTTGAACCGCCAGTTGAAAACGAAACCCAACACCCTGTTTGTAAATGGATAGCGCGCTTTCATTGGCTCTCTGCGCAATTGGAAATCAATCCTTCCAGATTGCCGCATAGCGACTGTGCAATTTACCATAAGGTAATAAAAGAGTTAAATCCTGAGTCCGTAGCCCTCAGTTATCCTGCATCGTTCATTAACAGCCCTGCATCCATGTTCGGGCACACATTGCTTGTAATTGATTCTAAAGGGAAAAACCGACTGCTTTCAAAAACCTTAAATTATGCGGCGCAGGTGAATACTTCTTTTGGTCCTCTCTTCGCTATAAAAGGAATCTTCGGGATGTATAAAGGCTATCATGTTATTCTTCCGTATTACGACAAAGTGGAACAATATAATGATATCAGTCAACGAGATATATGGGAGTATGAACTCAATCTTAATCCAGATGAACGCAACCGGCTTATCAGGCACGTATGGGAACTTCAAAATATTTACAGCGACTACTATTTTTTCAAAGAAAATTGTTCATACAATCTTTTGTTTGCCCTTGAAGCTGCTCGTCCCGGTGTCGAGTTGAATGAAACATTTACCTTTCAAACTATCCCAATAGATACCGTAAAACTCATAAAAGAAAAAGGGTTTATATCAAAGCGATATTTCCGGCCCTCACAGGCAGTAAAAATAGAAACCCTTGCTGAAGGATTGAGCCCAAAAGATATTAAATTAGTTAAAAAAATTGCCCGCGGACAAGTAGAAACAAAACAGGCGGAAGATTACTTTTCAGATATTGACCTGCAAAGACGCTTCATTAGTTTGACAGCCGAATATACTCAGCTCCTTTATGCCGAAGAAGAAATATCAGCAGAAGCATACAGAACTCGTTTTGTGGATATTTTAAAAATAAGGAGTAAGTTAGGGGTGGCGGAAAAAGGGGCCTACGAACCCGAAGAGCCTGAAGCACCTGAACTGGGGCATCACCCCATACGAAAAAGTGTTGCTATAGGTAAAAACTCAAATCAGGCCTATGCCTCTGTTGCGCTGCGTCCGGCATACCACGCCCTGGAAGACCCGCTTTATGGCTACATCCCTGGAGCCCAAATAGAATTTTTTGAAACAGAACTCCGATATAATTTTGATGATGAAAACGTGCTGTTGAAAAATTTTAATATGATAAATGTCCTTTCACTCGCGCCAAGCTCGACTTTTACGGATCCTGCTTCCTGGTCCTTTTATACAGGTTATCAAAAAAGGGAACTGGAACAGCATATAAGCAGAGATGAAATCATCATAAGAGGAAGCAGTGGTAAAACGCGCCGGATAACAGAAAGCGTAATGGCTTATCTTATGTTCGGAGCATGGGGAGTACAATCGAACAAATTAGATGCGGACTACGATCTGGGTCCTGTTGCGCAAAGCGGACTGGCCTGGAGAAACGGAAATGCCGGGCAGGGGACATTAAAAGCCTCCTATCTGGGTTTGTTACTTAACAACCGGGAAAACATCGTTGAAATAAATTTTGACCAGAGCGTTAACATCACCCGGAATCAGGTCATCTCTCTGAATGTTGACTGGTCTGATGTTGACGGTGTGAATTTTTGGGAAACCAGTGTGAGTTGGCGTTTCTTTAATTACTGATGCTTAACAAACCGGCCCATACATATAATGGAGGAAAATTTTAGGTTCTATACATACAATGGAAAATAGTATATGCTGACAAAAAATGCCCACTAAACCAAACATTCTATTTGTATGTTATCAAAACCGAATGCGAAGTCCCACCGCAGAGAAGGTGTATAAGGATGACGAACGATTTAATGTTAAATCTGCGGGATTGATTGACCGCAGCCCGAATCGATTCTCAGTAAGAACCATCTTATGGGCTGACTTGATTTTGGTAATGGATCAAAGTCAAAAAGATCAGATTTTAGAGAGATATAAAGGTCATCCTGAGCTGCCGCCCATAAAGGTATTAGGCATTCCGGATAATTTTGAATACATGGATAAAAAACTGATAAAAATAATTTCCAGGAAAGCGGAAAGTGTTATTGAAAATTTCTGTAATGAATCACCTTAAAAAAATAGCTTTAGCTATGGTTAGTTTTTTGATCGCGCTCATGATGATTGAGATCGTATTAAGAGTCGCTCCGGAACCTGATCGTTTAGATGTGTTAGAGGCCAGTGATCGGCCTGCTTCGTTTTATCGTATTTCCCCCCAAAAACAGCACCCCTGGAAAGAGGCTCAGGTTGAGTCGTTGAAAATATGCGTGGTGGGTGATTCATTTACCAAAGGGGTGGGTGTTCAGCAGGACGACCGGTACGGGGCCCGTCTAGAACGCATGTTAAATTTAAATGCAGCCGCGAAACCGGCTGAGGTGTATGTGCGCGGCTTGCCGGGGTCTTCGACTTTTCAACAGATCCCCCTGGTTGATGAGGCGCTGGAGAAAGATATTAATTTACTGATATTGGGTATTTGTTTAAATGATGCAGAAGACTGGACTAAGGCTGATGAATTACGTGCCTGGCGCAAGGAGTTATTGCCAAAACAACCTGAGGGCCTAAATAAACTGCTTTCAAAAATTTCCCGCTTATATTCACTGCTGTATTTAAAAACGCAAACGAAGAAAGTCTCAAAGAATTACTACCGCTATTATGAGAAAATTTATGATGAAAATTATAGCGGGTGGGGGCGGATGGGAAGCTCTTTAGAAACAATTAAAAGAAATTGCGATGCCAAAAACGTGCCGGTGCTCGTAGTCCTTTTCCCTTTATTAACCGATTCTTTTAAAGAAGGCGAATATTCTTTTGAATACGCACACCAAAAAATAATAGATCATTGCGCAGAAAACAATATCCGATATTTAGATATCCTTCAACAAATTCGACACAAAGACCCGGATCGTTTGTCGGTGATTCCGCTTATTGATCCGCATCCAAATGAAATTGCCCATCGAATATTCGCTGAAGCTATTTTGAATTATTTAACAGAACATAAGATGCTTAGACCTGTTTATACTCCCAGGGAGAGCAGCTCGGAAAGCTCCCTTGCAGACAGTTGGAGAAAAATTGGCGGGCAATTAAAGTTAGCCAAACCGGAAGAATGATTATAAGCTGAGTGCGGCAGGGCTTAACGGGGAAACAAAGGGAGGCTTGACGATTCCGGTCATGTTCCCAATCAGCGTATAAGGACCTGTCCATTCAATATGAATGTTAACCAAGGCCCCTTGTATGTCAGGATTGTCATCTTCAAAGAAAACCAATCGATTGCAGGGGGTACGTCCCCGCCAGCGGTTTTTGACTTTTCCCTCAACCAGGACCTCAACTTCTGTACCCAAATATTTTTCGTTTTTCTCCGCCATGATGTCATCAAAGAGCTCGTCAATCCGCTGGCGACGTTGTTCTTTAATTTCTTCCGGCACATCGTCTTCCATTTTACGAGCGGCTATGGTTTTAGGGCGCACGGAATATTTAGCTAAATGCACTTTATCCATGCGGAGTTCTTTTAATAAATTATAGGTGTCTTCAAATTCTTTGTCGCTTTCTCCAGGGAAGCCCACGATGATATCTGTATTGATTGTGACATCCGGCATAATCTCACGGATACTTTTTATCTGGTCGCGAAAATCTTGTTGTGTGTAACCGCGGTTCATATCTTTTAAGACTTTATCGTTACCCGCCTGGATAGGAAGCTCGATGTGCGGCATCACTTTAGGTATGTCACGAACGGCCTTGGTCATTTTTTCGGTCCAGTAACTGGGGTGGCCGGTTAGAAAGCGGATACGCCATAGCTTTTCGTTTCTAGCGACGTCATGCATTAAGTCTGCGAGGTCGTACTCTTCGTCGAGGTCTTCACCATAGCGATCCACGATTTGACCAAGTAACATAACTTCGCGTACCCCCTGGTCAGTGAGCTTTTGAATTTCTCGTAAAATTTCTTCTTTAGACTTACTGCGCTCAGCCCCGCGGCGGAAAGGAATAATGCAGAAGGTGCAAGAGTGGCTGCAGCCTAAGACGATGGGAACGTTTGCAATGACCGCTTTGTTTCGGCGAAGGGCGGGAAGTATGTGCTCTTCGTCTTGAATGGCATTGTGCACTGCTTTAATATAAGTGTCATCAATTTTACCTAGATCCACCATTTCGTTCTCGGCAATGTATTCAAGTAAAGGCTCTGTATCTGAAGGGGGCATAAAGACGTCCACAAAAGGGTATTCTTCTTTTAAGCGCTTGGCTTCTTTCATGCCGACCATACAGCCCATCAAACCAATGGTCATTTCAGGTTTTTTCTTTTTGAGGTGTTCGACAAAATGAAGGCGGCCAATGGCTTTGTCTTCCGCTGACTGGCGAACAACACAGGTGTTGAGCACGACGAGATCCGCATCACGTGGATCTTCTTCAGGACTGTAGCCCAAGGCTTCTAATTGAGAGCCGAGGTGGCGTGAATCTGCCTCGTTCATTTGGCAGCCAATAGTCCATAAATTATAATTCTTACTCATATTTTCGGGTGGTTATACACATTTTATCCTTATAAGGTAAAATAATAAATACGCTTTTTATAGTTCCCAGATTGGATTTATTCTTCTAAATAAAGCCAGATTTATAGCTTATGACAAATTATTTAGACCCAGAGTATGCATTATCGATATTAGAAGGTTTGGCTGAAAACCCCAAAGATTTCGATTATATTGAAAAGAATATCCCCTGTCAGACGGCTTGTCCGGCTGAAACAGATATTCCCGGTTATCTCGAATCCATCTATCACGGGGACTATGAAGAGGCCTATCGCATCAATTTAAGAGACAATGTGTTCCCGGCCATTTTAGGTAGGGTCTGTACCCGTCCTTGTGAACCGGCTTGTCGTCATGGCTGGGAGGGGCTGGGTGAACCCGTTGCCATTTGCTTCGCAAAACGTTCTGCTGACGATTTTATGCAGCGCAAAGAACCTATCGTATTAAATAAAATATTTGAGCCTTCAGGAAAAAAAGTTGCCGTTGTGGGCGCTGGCCCAGCGGGACTGACCATCGCTCGTCAGCTTACCTTATGGGGGCACGAGGTAACGATCTATGATAAAAAATCATATGCCGGTGGAAATATGATAGACGCCATACCCGATTTCCGCCTCCCTCGCGAAATTGTTAAACGTGAAGTCGAGCAAGTCCTCGCCACAGGAATTGATTTAAAGTTAAATACAGAGATTGGTAAAGAGGTTCAATTAGAGGAGCTGAGATCAAATAACGATTCGGTTGTTTTATGCGCAGGTACGCTGGAGCCGCGCATTCCCCATATCCCTGGAAAAGAATTAGATGGCGTGCAGCATGGCGTCGCTTTTTTAAACTTCATTAACTTAAACAACAGCGGACTGCCTGACTTTACGGGGAAGAAAGTTGTGGTAATAGGCGGAGGTTTTACCGCCTTTGATTGTGCGAGAATGGCCAAACGATTGGGTGCAGAAGATGCTACATTGGTATACCGTCGAACTAAAAATGAAATCGTCATGACGCAATCAGAATTAGATGAATTCGAAAATGAAGGTATTCATTACGAATTTCTGGCTGCGCCTATTTCTTTTAATGGAGAAGGGCATGTGAGTTCGGTCACCTTCACCCGCACTCAACTTGAAGGTGACGATGTTAATACCGTCGATGACTCAGCATTTGATTTAGATACCGATTACGTTTTTTTAGGTACCGGACAGTTTAAGACCGAAGGCCTGCCGATGAAAGCTGAAGAAGGCCTGTTTATAGGTGGCGATTTCTGCAATGGGGCTGAGTCGGTTATCGATGCGGTGGGTCATGGGAAAAAATTAGCGGAAGAAATCGATGAATACCTGATGGGGGCGAAACGTTTTAAGAAAGCGGTTTTGGTGGAAGAAATTACTAAAGCGGTTACCGGACGAAGCAAAGAAATGGATCAATGGCCTTTAAACCAAGTGCCAACTCTGGAGCTTGAAGGGCGTGATGTACGCTCAGAAGTAGAAACAGGATTTGGGATTGAGACGGCGGTAAATGAGGCAGGACGCTGTTATCTATGCAACTTTAAATTTGAGATAGACAATGATCTTTGTATCTACTGCGATCGTTGTTTAAAAGTAATGCCGGTGGATAACTGCATTGTTCGCATCAGCTCCCTTGTGTACGATGAGAAGGATCGAATCACCGGATTTATTGAAAGTAGCGGGGGGCGTGATTACAACCATTTATACCTGGACCAAAATGAATGTACCCGTTGCGGCGCCTGCGTTGAGGTCTGCCCGGTGGATTGTATCACCCTGCAAAAAACGACAAAAGTTACTGTGCCGGTAACTTAAGCTCGTCAGTTTTACATGTCTCCAAGCCAAATAAAATGATCAAAATACGGCAAAATGACTTCGACCCACCTAAAGTCCGTTTTGAATTAAAATAAGCTAAAAAATATTTTTTACTTTATTGACAGCTAAAGAAATCCGGCTATCTTACGCTTCCCCTTTTGTGGGCGATTAGCTCAGTTGGCTAGAGCACCTGGTTTACACCCAGGGGGTCACAGGTTCGAGTCCTGTATCGCCCACCATTTTTAATTTCCCTTAATCTGGCACTGTCAAAAAAACCGCTATATTTATTTTCGATTCAAGTGATCATTCGCTTCTGTGCTTAAAAATCAAAGGATTGACAAGAGCGGGCATTTATCCTTAAAGTTAAGCCCATTTTGGGAATGGGCATTTTGGCATGAAAACAGCTTTCCCATAGGGTAAAAAGGGTAGGTTTATGAGAATAGTTGTAACCGGAGCGATGGGCTTCATTGGGCGTAATTTTGTACAGGCTTTAAATGATAAAGGCTATACTGATTTAATCCTTGTTGACAAACTGGGAACAGATGAACGCTGGAAATATCTTTTAGATCTTCGATTCGAGGATTTCATAAATCACGAAGAATTTCGCGCAAAATTAAAAAGCAATAAAGCGCCCGGTGTTGATGCCATCGTTCATCTGGGGGCTTGTTCATCCACAACCGAAACAGACGCCGATTACCTTATGGATAATAACTACCATTTTTCGCGTGAATTATGCGAGTTTTCATTAGCCAGCGGTGCACGCTTTGTTTATGCTTCTTCCGCTGCGACCTATGGCGATGGCTCATTAGGTTATTCTGATGTGGATACCATGACGCCCAAATATCGACCCTTGAATATGTACGGCTACTCCAAACATGTATTCGACTTATGGGCACTTAAAAATCGTTTATTTGACCGAATTGCCGGACTTAAATATTTTAATGTATACGGCCCCTGGGAAGATCACAAAGGGGATATGCGTTCTCTGGTCAACAAAGCGTATCATCAGATTAATGACACGGGTAAAATTAAATTATTCAAATCTTACCATAGCGATTATCAGGATGGAGAGCAGATGCGTGACTTTGTTTATGTGCGTGATGCGGTAAATGTAACCATGCACTTTATGGAATATGCAAAATTTTCCGGTTTATATAATGTCGGATCAGGTCAGGCGAGAACTTGGAATGACCTGGCGAAAGCTATATTCCTAGCGATGGGGAAAGTGCCCGATATCGAATACATCGATATGCCTGATAGTCTGATGGATAAATACCAGTACTACACAAAAGCAGATCACCAAAAGTTATATGGCGCAGCCTACACGAAAGACTTCACGTCTATTGAAGACGGGGTAAAAGATTACGTAGACAGCTACCTCAGCAACCCGCCAGTCTAATTTTTATCGCTAATTTCCACCCTGAACTCTTTGCTGTTGGCTTTGATCTCCGGCACATACATTGCCTGCGCCAGCAATGGAAGTGCATGAAAATTACCCG
>Ga0265309_10001262_pt1 | contig 11028 bp, 9 predicted proteins | sample Helome_FD_192492 | JGI IMG/M metagenome (GOLD analysis project Ga0265309, IMG submission 192492) | Marine sediment microbial communities from subtidal zone of North Sea - Hel_20160524 (Illumina Assembly) | ecosystem: Environmental > Aquatic > Marine > Subtidal zone > Sediment ...
CTCAAGTTTCCAGCTGCAAAGAACGCAGTCCTTGCCGGCCGAAGTCGCCGTACTGCTCAACGTGTCGCCCGACCACCTCGACTGGCATACCGATGAAGCCGAGTATCGCGAATCCAAGTACCGCATATACCGGGAAGCGGAAGCCGCGGTAATTAACCGTGCCGACGAGGAAGCCGCGACACATACGGGTAATTGCAAGCGAGTCATCAGTTTCGGCGCGGATATCCCGGAGGACGAGCAGTACGGACTGCGCGAAGATGAGGGCAAGACTTACCTGGCACGCGGAGAGACCTTGCTTCTCGCCACTGACGAGATGGCGATGTTTGGCGCCCACAACCAGCTCAACGCGCTCGCGGCACTCGCGGCCGGCGATCTGCTCGGACTCAACCTGCCAGCCATGTTGCAGGTGCTTGCCGAATTCCCGGGGCTGCCTCACCGCATGCAATTTGCTGGCCGAATCGGTGGCGTCAACTACATCAATGATTCGAAGGCGACCAACGTCGCCGCTGCCGTGGCGTCCGTGAAGTCGGTTGAAGGCATGCTGGTTCTGGTAGCCGGCGGCGAGGGCAAAGGTGGCGACTTCACGGAGTTGTCGGAGGCCGTCGACGGCAAACTGCGCGCTGCTGTCCTGATCGGTACCGATGCCGAGCAGATCGCGCTCTCTCTGGATACCGTGATGCCCGTGCATTTCGCGGAGAACATGTCTGCGGCGGTCGCGATGGCCGCCGATTGTGCCGAGCGCGGAGACACGGTGCTTCTGGCGCCCGCTTGCGCAAGCTTCGATCAATTCAGCAACTACATGGCACGCGGCGATGCCTTCTGTGAGGCCGTGGGGGCGTTAAGACGATGACGACGGGCAGTGTGACAATGCCTTTCCCGGCGCGCCTGAGAACCGAGCTGCAGATCGACCCGGTGTTGTTGTCGATAGTAATGACTCTGCTACTGGGTGGCTTCGTCATCCTGGCTTCGGCGTCGATCTCAATTTCCGACAACGCGGCCGGCAATCCTTTCTATTACGTGCAGCGACAGCTGCTTGCCGCAACGATTGGTGCCGTCGCCGGCGGTATCTGCCTGTTCGTGCCGATGAAAGTCTGGCGCAGCCTCGGCCCGCTGCTGCTGTTCACCGGGCTCGCGCTGCTCGTCCTCGTGCTCGTACCCGGGGTTGGTCATGAAGTTAATGGCAGCACGCGCTGGGTTCGCATTGGCATCATGAATCTGCAGGTGTCGGAACCGGCGCGCCTTTGTTTCCTGCTTTACCTGGCCGGCTACCTGGTGCGTCGCAACAAGTCCCTGCGTGAAGAATTTACGGGTTTCCTGCGGCCGATGCTCGTGCTCACGCTGGCCTGTGTACTGCTGCTCAAGGAGCCGGATTTCGGCGCCGCGATCGTACTGCTCGCGACAGCGCTCGTCATGTTGTTCGTTGGCGGTGCGCGCATCCGCGACTTCCTCGTGTTCTTTTCGACGGCCGTCATCGCGATGGCAGCCCTTGCAATAACATCGCCTTATCGCATGAAGCGCCTGACCGGGTTCCTCGACCCGTGGTCGGATCCTTACGACTCGGGCTTCCAGCTCACGCAGTCGCTGATTGCCATCGGGCGCGGCGAATGGTTCGGGGTTGGCCTCGGCGACAGCGTGCAAAAACTCTTCTACCTTCCCGAGGCACACACGGACTTCGTGTTCGCTGTTTTTGCCGAGGAATTCGGGCTGGCCGGTTCGCTATTGCTGATCGGCCTGTTTCTCGCCCTGTTATGGCGCGTGTTCAGGCTGGGCATGCGCGCCGCCAGTGCCGAGCGCTTCTTCGAGGCCTATATCGCAATCGGTCTCGGAACCTGGCTGGGCTTGCAGGCATTCATCAACGTCGGTGTGAACATGGGCCTGCTGCCGACCAAGGGGCTGACGCTGCCGCTGATCAGCTACGGCCGCAGCAGCCTGATCATCACGATGATCTGCATTGGCCTGCTGCTACGAATTCACCACGAACTCGCCGTCGACGCCAAACCCGTGAATCGCCGCAAGCGAGGTCGCAAGTCATGAACGCGCGACTGCAAAGACCGATACTCGTCATGGCCGGTGGTACGGGCGGCCACGTGTACCCGGCGCTGGCTGTTGCGCGTGCACTGCAGGGCGAGTCTCGCGACGTCGTCTGGCTAGGCACTCACCGCGGCCTCGAGTCCCGCGTCGTACCGGCGGCCGGTATCGATATCGAATGGATCAGCGTCAAGGGCTTGCGTCGCAAGGGCTTCCTGGCCCTGCTGATCGCGCCGTTTCAAATTGGCTGGGCACTGTTGCAGTCGCTCGGCGTCATCCTGCGTCGTCGCCCCGCGGCCGTGCTCGGCATGGGTGGTTTCGTCAGTGGTCCCGGCGGCGTCGCTGCCTGGCTGACCCGGCGTCCACTCGTGATTCACGAGCAAAATGCCGCAGCGGGCATGACCAACCGTCTTCTGGCGCGTCTTGCCCGGGTTGTGCTGCAAGCCTTCCCGGGCAGTTTTAATTCTTCGGTCGACGCTGAAACCGTCGGCAACCCGGTGCGCGAGGATATCGCGGCAATACCGGCACCACGCACTCGCTACAGCGATCGCAGCGGGCCATTGCGGCTGCTGGTCCTTGGCGGTAGCCAGGGGGCCCTGGCCCTGAACCGCACCGTCCCGGCAGCGCTCGCGCAGATTGCGGCCGACCTGCGTCCGATCGTTCGTCACCAGTGCGGCGAGCGCACGCTCGGTACTGCGAAGCAGGCTTACGCCGAGCACGGTGTTGATGTCGAACTGTCGCCGTTCATCGAAGATATGGCGGCTGCGTATGCCTGGGCGGACCTCGTCGTCTGTCGCGCCGGCGCGTTGACCGTTGCCGAACTTTGCGCGGCCGGATTGCCCGCGCTTTTCGTGCCGTATCCAGCGGCCGTCGACGATCACCAGACGGCAAACGCAAGGCCGATGGCGGATGCCGGCGCTGCCCGGATTATCAAGGAAGCGGACCTCACACCGGCGCTGCTCGCAGGCCTGTTACGCGAGTGGCTGCAGTCGCGTGCCGAATTGCTGTTGCGCGCCGAAAAAGCGCGCTCGCTCGCGGCGCCAGATTCGTTGCGCCGTATTGCCGAGCTATGCCTCGAACAGGCGGGAATCGCAGCATGATCAAGCGTATGCGCCGCATTCATACTGTTCATTTCGTCGGAATCGGCGGCTCCGGCATGTCGGGCATCGCCGAAGTGATGCTGAGTCTCGGCTACGCCGTGCAGGGCTCCGACCTGAATCGCAACAAACAGACAAAACGCCTCGAAAAACAGGGGGCGACCATATTCATCGGCCACGCTGCCGACAACATTCGCGACGCAGACGCCGTAGTGGTCTCCAGCGCGGTCGATGAAACCAATCCCGAAGTGGCGGCTGCTCGCGATCAGCTGATGCCTGTCGTGAGTCGTGCGGAAATGCTCGCGGAACTCATGCGCTTTCGCTATTCGATCGCGGTCGCCGGCACGCACGGCAAGACCACGACGACGAGCCTGGTCGCGAGCGTCCTGGCCGAGGGCGGGCTCGACCCGACGTTCGTCATCGGCGGCCGCCTGAAGAGCGCCGACGCCAATGCCCGTCTTGGTCAGGGTGACTACCTCGTGGCCGAGGCCGACGAAAGCGACGCGTCATTCGTGCACCTCAAACCGATGCTGGCCGTCGTTACGAACATCGACGCTGACCACATGGCGACCTACGACGGTGATATCGAAAAGCTCAAAAGCGGTTTCATCGAGTTCCTGCACAATCTGCCGTTCTACGGTTTGGCTGTCGTATGCAACGACGATCCGGGCGTCAACGAGGTGCTCGGCGACATCGGTCGCTCGATAACGACATACGGTACGAATGAGAGCGCCGACATCCGTGCCGTGAACGTCGAGTTCAAGGAAAATATGACGGAGTTCGACGTCGTTCGGTCCAGCAAGGCCGAACAGGAACTGGGGGACACGCAAAGCGTGTACCAGCTGCTGCACGTAAAGCTGCGCCTGCCCGGCATGCACAACGTGCGCAATTCGCTTGCGGCGATTGCCGTGGCGGATGAGCTGCAGATAGGCGATAACGCCGTCGTCGCAGCGCTCGAGAAATTCGAAGGCATCGACAGGCGTTTCCAGAATCTCGGTGAAGTGAAAGCGGCGGCCGGCAGGGTGCTGGTTATCGATGACTACGGTCATCACCCGACTGAAATCGAGGCAACGCTCGCCGCGGCGAAATCAGGCTATCCCGAGCGTCGCGTCGTGCTCGTGTTCCAGCCGCACCGCTATACGCGCACGCACGACCTGATGGACGACTTCGCGACCGTACTGTCGGCAGCCGACGTGCTGGTCCTGCTCGACGTCTATGCGGCAGGCGAGGAGCCCATTGCCGGTGCAGACGGCCGTTCTATGGCACGCGCCGTACGGACTCGCGGAGCAGTGGAGCCCGTCTTCGTCGAGTCGCTCGACGACCTCAAGCCCGTGCTCGAGGATTTGCTGGCAGACGGCGATCTCGTCCTCACGATGGGCGCCGGGGACATCGGCGCCTACGCCGCCGGACTTCCGGCGCTGCTGTCCGTCGGGCCGTCCGTGAAGGTGCACTCATGATGGCTGCCGCGACGGAACTCGAAGTGCGGGGAGAGCTACGTAGCAACGAGCCGATGAGCCGCCACACGTCATGGCGTGTGGGTGGCCCGGCCGAGACGTTCTTCGTGCCCGACAGCATCGCTGATCTATCCGCTTTTCTTGCCGGCCTCGATGCCGATACGCCGATTTTCTGGCATGGCGTCGGCAGCAACCTGCTCGTTCGCGACGGCGGGCTGCCAGGGGTGGTGATTTCGGCAACGAAGGTGCTCAGGAAGCTCGAGCGCAACAGCGACGATACCGTTACGGCTGGCGCCGGCGTTCCGTGCACGCAGCTTGCGCGACAGTGCGTTCGCTGGGGTCTCGGTCCATCCGAGTTCTTCGCGGGTATACCCGGTACCGTGGGCGGTGCGCTGGCGATGAACGCCGGCGCACATGGCGGCGAAACCTGGGAACGGGTTGCATCGGTCCATACTATCGACCGCGCCGGGCTGCTTCACGAGCGCTCTCCACAGGATTACACGGTCGGCTATCGCAGCGTGCGAGGGCCCGACAACGAGTGGTTCGTCGAAGCGACGTTCTACTTCGACCCCGATGTGACACCGAGCATGGACGCAATGAAGGACATGCTCGAACGACGCAAGACGACACAGCCCCTGGGCCTGCCCAGTTGTGGGTCCGTATTCCGCAATCCGCCCGGCGACTACTCGGCGCGCCTCATCGAAGCGGCTGGCCTCAAGGGGCACCGCATCGGCGGCGCCGAAGTCTCGACGAAGCATGCGAATTTCATCATCAATCGGGAGGATGCCACCGCCAGCGACATCGAAGCCCTGATTGAACACGTACGACTTACGGTGCTCGAAGTGCACGGCGTCAGTTTGCAGCACGAAGTTCGAATCGTCGGCGAGGCAACAGTATGAGCGGCGCAAATTTCGAACGACGCCACGTTGTAGCCGATGCCGCGGAATTCGGTCGCGTTGCCGTCATGCTGGGCGGCGACTCGAGCGAGCGCGAGGTATCTCTCGACACAGGTGCCGCGGTCCTCGAAGCGCTAACTGTGGAAGGCGTCGACGCTCATGCCTGGGATCCGGCCGAGAAAACCATGGCGCAGTTCGCATCCGCCGGCTTCGACAGGGTGTGGATCGCGCTGCATGGCCCGGGCGGAGAGGACGGCGCCTTGCAGGGTGCGCTGCAGTGGCTGGATACACCGTACACAGGCAGCGGTGTCATGGCGTCTGCGATCGCGATGGACAAGGTCCGTAGCAAGCATCTGTTCCGGGCTGCTGATATTCCGACACCGGACTACGCGGTTGTACGTTGTCAGGCCGATGCGTCGGCGGCAGCCGAACGGCTCGGCTTCCCGCTGATCATCAAGCCGTCGGGGCAGGGATCGAGTGTCGGCATGTCGAAGATTTCCGAGCGTGCCGAGCTCGATGCGGCTGTCGATATGGCCTTGCAGTTTGGCGATACCGCATTGCTCGAGACCTGTATCACGGGCGACGAATTCACGGTTGCCGTATTGCAGGGGCGCACACTGCCGAGCATTCGTATCGTGACACCCCGTGTTTTCTATGATTACCGCGCCAAGTATGAATCGGATCGCACCGAGTACATATGTCGCGGCACGGAGAGCGATGCTGAGGAGCAGCGTTACGCAGACCTTGCGATCGCGGCATTCGACGAACTCGGTTGTACAGGGTGGGGCCGCGTCGACTTTATGACGGGCGCTGACGGCCAGCCGCTCGTGCTCGAGGTCAACACGGTGCCGGGTATGACAAGCCACAGTCTTGTGCCAATGGCCGCGCGTGAGGCTGGTATCGATTTCAACCAGCTCTGCTGGCGCATTCTCGAAACGAGTTTCGACGCCAGCGTTGTCAGCGACTACGCGGAGGTTGCAGCCAATGGCACGTAAGCAGGCGAAGCGGCGCAAGCAGAAGAAAACGCAACGTATGAAGATGCCGACGATTCGGGTTGGTCGCCTGATCGCGCCAGTCGCGGCCGCCGGCATCATATTCGCGACCTACCAGCTTAGCCTGGCCTTGCTCGATCGGCCGATCTCATCGATCGAGATCAGCGGGCCGTTCCAGCGTGTTTCGGCCTTGCAGATTGAGGAAGCTATCAGTACGGAAATCGGCCAGGGCTTTGTCGGTGCCGACCTCGATCACATCCACGCCGAAATAATCGCGCTGCCGTGGATCGACCAGGCGCGGGTCGCGCGCCGCTGGCCGAGCCGAATTTCAATTACGGTGACGGAACAGATCCCTGCAGCCGTCTGGGGAGAAAGCGGGCTACTGAATACGCGCGGCGAATTGTTCGTCAACGCAGCACGACACCCGCCGGCCGAGCTGCCGCGCCTGAGTGGGCCCGACAGCCGCTCCGCCGACGTCGCGACGCGTTACCTGGAGGTACGCGACCGCCTGATTCCGGTCGGCCTCGACCTGCGCAGGGTGCATCTGGATGCGCGCGGGTCCTGGGAGATGACCCTGCAGAACGGAATCGAGGTCCGATTGGGACGACGCGATGTCGCCGCACGCACCGAGCTGTTTCTCGATGTCGTCGCCAACATCATTACGAGTCGCGCGAAGGATATCGACCATGTCGATATGCGCTACAGCAACGGCTTCACGATTGGATGGAATGGCGGATCGCAGACTCCGGTTGGCGACCCGCAACGGACCAAGCAGGAAATGCTCGCGGCGCGAGGTGGGGAGTGAATGTCGAAGCGTCCTGACAAGAACCTGATTGTTGGAATGGATGTCGGAACGTCCAAGGTCGTTGCGATCGTCGGCGAGGTCAATGAAGACGGTAACATCGAGGTCGTCGGCATCGGCACGCACCCGTCGCGCGGCCTGAAGAAAGGCGTGGTGGTGAACATCGAGTCTACCGTGCATTCGATTCAGCGTGCGGTCGAGGAAGCCGAGCTCATGGCCGGCTGTGACATCCACTCGGTGTACACGGGAATCGCGGGCAGCCATGTGCGTAGCCTGAACTCGCACGGCATCGTTGCAATCCGTGACAAAGAGGTCAGCGCCGGAGACGTGGATCGTGTCATCGACGCGGCGCGTGCAGTGGCGATACCGGCCGACCAGAAAATCCTGCACATCCTGCCGCAGGAATTCGTCATCGATAACCAGGAAGGCATCCGCGAACCCGTGGGCATGTCGGGCGTCAGGCTGGAGGCGAAAGTGCACATGGTCACGGGCGCCGAAAGCGCCGCGCAGAATATCGTCAAGTGCGTGCAACGCTGCGGTCTCGAAGTCGATGACATCGTACTCGAGCAGCTTGCTTCCAGTTACGCCGTGCTCACCGACGACGAGAAGGAGCTCGGTTCCTGCATCGTCGACATTGGCGGTGGCACGACGGACATTGCGGTATTCCTCGGTGGTGCGATACAGCATACGGCTGTGATACCGATCGCGGGTGACCAGGTGACCAACGACATCGCGGTGTCGATGCGTACGCCAACGCAATACGCCGAAGAAATAAAGATCAAGTATGCCTGCGCGCTGTCGCAACTCGCGAATCCCGACGAAACAATCGAAGTACCGAGCGTCGGTGACCGGCCGCCGCGTCGACTCGCGCGACAGACGCTGGCCGAAATCGTCGAGCCTCGATACGAAGAATTGTTCGGGCTCGTACGCGACGAACTGCGGCGCTCGGGCTTCGAAGAGCTAATCGCCGCGGGCGTCGTCATCACGGGCGGCAGCGCGAAGATGGAAGGCGCCGTCGAGCTGGCCGAAGAAGTATTTCACATGCCCGTGCGGCTAGGTGCTCCGCAGTACGTCGAAGGACTCATGGACGTGATTCGCAACCCGATTCACGCCACGGGCGTCGGCTTGCTGCTGTACGGCAATGAAAATCTCTCGCGGCGGGACCGCCGCAGCACGCCGATCGGCGGCAACATGGGAGAAGTCTGGGAGCGTATGAAGAGCTGGTTCCAGGGGCATTTCTGAGAATTTTTTGTAAACCGGGGTTCAGTGAGTACCCCACAGGGAAAGACAACAAGCGGAGGAAGACTCAATGTTTGAATTAATGGATGCGCATAGCTCAAGCGCGGTCATCAAGGTCATCGGTGTCGGTGGCGGCGGTGGCAACGCCGTCGGGCACATGGTGGAGACGGGTATCGAAGGTGTCGACTTCATCTGTACCAACACGGATTCGCAGGCGCTCAAGGGCTCGCGGGTGCGTACGTCGCTGCAGATCGGCTGCAATATTACTAAGGGACTCGGTGCCGGCGCCGATCCGGATATCGGCCGCCAGGCTGCGATGGAAGATCGCGATCGCATACTCGAGGTTGTCGAAGGTGCCGACATGCTGTTTATTACGGCGGGCATGGGTGGTGGCACGGGTACGGGCGCCGCACCGATCGTCGCGCAGGTGGCCAAGGAGCTTGGCATCCTGACCGTCGCAGTTGTCACGAAGCCGTTCCTGATGGAGGGCGGCAAGCGCATGCAGATTGCTGAGCACGGCATCGGCGAGCTCGGCAAATACGTCGATTCTCTGATCACGATTCCAAACGAAAAGCTGTTGACCGTGCTGGGCGGTGAAACGACGTTGCTGGACGCTTTTCGTTCGGCAAACCAGGTCCTGCAGGGTGCCGTTCAGGGCATCGCCGAACTCATTACGTGCCCGGGCCTGATCAACGTCGATTTCGCGGACGTTCGGACGGTCATGTCGGAAATGGGCATGGCAATGATGGGTACCGGCGTATCGTCCGGCGAGGACCGGGCACGCGAGGCTGCCGAAGCGGCGGTGTCGAGCCCGCTGCTCGAGGACATCAACCTGGCCGGCGCCAACGGCATACTCGTCAACGTAACGGCCGGCATGGACCTCTCGATCGGCGAATTCCAGGAAGTCGGTAACACGGTCAAGGAGTTTGCGTCGGACGATGCGACGGTCGTAGTCGGGACGGTCATTGACGCGGACATGACCGATCGAATTCGCGTTACCGTGGTTGCGACCGGACTGGGCCAGCATGCCGCCAATGCCGAGTCGCCGATGCGTATCGTTCGTCGTCCCGAGGCCCAGGCGGAGCCTAATTACCACACGCTGGACAAGCCGACCGTACAGCGCAAGCGTGCTGTCGGTGACGGTCTCGAAGGCGCCGGGCTGCAGGAAGAATTGCTGGATATCCCGGCATTCCTGAGACGGCAGGCCGACTGACCAAGAGAGATGCAGCCCGGGGTGCCACTCACACACCGCCGGGATCTCTCCTCCGCACTGCCGGCCCGGGATCGACCGGGCCGGCACCCTTCCTGCCCCACTTCGACGGACCCTCCCAAGCTGCCTCATGGGAGTAGCCTAAGATACTGAATTCTTGAAGAGTTTTTCGTTTCCGTGCTAATCTTGCGCGCGTCATGCTAAGACAACGTACCCTCAAGACGACGATTCGTGCGACCGGCGTCGGCCTGCATACGGGCGACAAGGTCTACATGACGCTGCGTCCGGCCGCCGAGAATTCGGGAATCACCTTTCGCCGCGTCGACCTCGAAAATCCTGTCGACGTCCCGGCTGACCCGCGCCTGGTTGGCGAGACGATGCTGGGCACTACGCTGGTCAAGGATGACGTCAAGGTCGCGACGGTCGAGCACCTGATGTCGGCGCTGGCCGGGCTCGGCATTGACAATCTGCACGTCGACTTGTCGGCGCCCGAAGTTCCGATCATGGACGGCAGCGCCGGTCCTTTTGTATTCCTGTTGCAGTCCGCCGGTATCGAGGAACAAAACGCAGCCAAGAAATTCATCCGGATCAAGAAGAAGATCAGGGTCGAAGACGGTGACAAATGGGCCGAACTCGTGCCCTTCAATGGTTTCAAGGTTAATTTCGAGGTGTATTTCAACCACCCCGTTTTCAACAAGCTGGCGCAGCGGGCGACGATCGATTTCTCATCGACTTCGTTCCTCAAAGAGGTCAGCCGTGCGCGGACATTCTGTTTCCTGCGGGACGTTGAGGCACTGCGAGAGCGCAACCTGACGCTTGGCGGTAGCATGGACAATGCCATCGTGCTCGACGACTACCGTATCCTCAACGAAGACGGGCTGCGCTACGCCAACGAATTTGTTATTCACAAGATTCTCGACGCTATCGGCGACGCCTACCTGCTGGGCCACAGCCTGATCGGCGAACTGCGCGCCTATAAGTCGGGACACGATCTCAACAACAAGCTGTTACGCGCGATGCTCGATGATCCGTCGACCTGGGAAGAGGTCACTTTCGCCGACTCCAGGAAAGCGCCGATCTCCTACGCAACGCCTTCATACGCGTAAAGCCACCACTCAGCGCAACCACCTGGTAATAAGGCACACGCGATCGCCCAATACCCCGAGGGCACGTAGCATGATTCGTTGGCGGACTGTCTCGCTGCGCTCGCTTTATGTCCTGCCAACGAACATCTTGTCCGCTCGCTTACGGCCCATGACACACACGATTGCGGCGAGCGCGGAGATATCACATCAAGCGAGTTATCGAAG
>Ga0265309_10001264_pt1 | contig 11017 bp, 14 predicted proteins | sample Helome_FD_192492 | JGI IMG/M metagenome (GOLD analysis project Ga0265309, IMG submission 192492) | Marine sediment microbial communities from subtidal zone of North Sea - Hel_20160524 (Illumina Assembly) | ecosystem: Environmental > Aquatic > Marine > Subtidal zone > Sediment ...
AAAGTGCTGCTACTTCAATTTTAGGAAAAGAAGGTATTATACATGGAAGTAAAACTTTATTGATGCAAACTAATGATGGACAAATAACAGAACCTTATTCGATTTCGGCCGGTTTAGATTATCCGGGAGTTGGGCCAATGCATGCTCATTTGTTCAAGACTGGCAGAGCCGAATTCATTGCAATCACAGATGATGAAGCAATGCATGCCGGACTAGAACTTTGTCAGTTGGAAGGTATTATTCCTGCCATTGAAAGTTCACATGCATTAGCCATTTTTGAACAAAAGAAATTTCAACCAGATGACATTATTGTTTTGAGTTTGTCTGGACGTGGAGATAAAGATCTGGAAACTTATATCAATCATTTTAAATTAACCTAATGGAAAACCGTATCAACGAAAAACTAAAGGAAGACAAAAAACTCTTGTCCATTTATTTTACGGCTGGCTATCCAAGTATTAATGATACAGTTCCAATCATTAAAAATTTGGAAAAAAGTGGTGTTGATATGATTGAAATTGGTTTGCCATTTAGTGATCCATTGGCTGATGGACCCACTATTCAAGCAAGTTCCACACAAGCACTTAAAAATGGAATGACGACTTCCCTGCTCTTTCAGCAATTAAAAGACATAAGATCTCAAGTTAAAATACCATTAATAATTATGGGTTATTTCAATCCAATTCTTCAGTTTGGTGTTGAAGCTTTTTGTGAAAAATGCAAGGAAGTTGGCATTGATGGCTTGATCATTCCAGATCTTCCGGTCGACGTATATAACGAAAACTATAAAGATCTATTCGAATCTTATGGACTGATCAATGTGTTTTTGATAACGCCACAAACATCAGAAAAACGCATTCGATTTATTGATTCTATATCCAATGGCTTTATTTATATGGTAAGTAGTGCAAGCACTACCGGCGGACAAAGTGGATTTGGTGACGACCAAATGGAATATTTTGAGCGTATATCTAATATGGCCTTAAAAAATCCGCAAATTATAGGCTTCGGAATTAATAACCAAACTACATTTAATAAAGCTACCAACCGTGCTAAAGGTGCCATAATTGGAAGCGCCTTTATTAAATTTATTGGACAAAAACCTTTAGATCAAATACAAGATTTTGTATCATCCATTCGATAGATAAATCTATTTAAATCATGAAAAACAACATCAACGCTATTTTATTCGCCTTAGCAATTATCATTGCATCTGTAGTTCTCGGAAACGCCTATCTTAATAGGAATAAAACCCCTGGAACTATATCGGTGACAGGATTGGGACAAACCAACTTTACTTCAGATCTAATTGTTTGGGAAGCGCGATTTTCTCAAGTCAATAGCAATCTAAAACAAGCTTATTCAGATCTTGAGAAAAACAAGGCAGCCATCTCGGATTATTTACAAGCTAAAGGATTGAACGATAGTGTCGTAGTATTCAACGCTGTTTCGACTCAAAAGAATATGAAACAAAATTATGCAGCAAATGGCAATTATTTAGGCGAGGAATTCACAGGATATACTTTAAGTCAAACCGTTCAGATAGATTCCAAGGAAGTTGAAAAAGTAGAGAAAATCTCCAGAGAAGTCACTGAATTACTAAATAAGGGCATTCAATTATATTCTTTGTCGCCACGCTATTACTACACAAAACTGGACGATCTGAAAATAGAAATGATATCACAGGCTACTGAAAATGCGCATTTACGTGCCAAACGTATTGCTGAGAATTCGGAAGCAAAATTAAGTGATCTGACTTTGGCACGCATGGGAATATTTCAAATAACCGGACAAAACTCTAATGAGGATTATTCTTGGGGAGGTGCCTATAATACATCTTCAAAGGACAAGACAGCTTCGATCACAATGAAATTAACCTATCAGGTAAATTAGATTATATGGCTTTTAATATTGTTCTTATCGAACCTGAAATTCCCAATAACACAGGCAACATCGGACGATTAACTCTGGCAAGTGGCTGTCATTTGCATCTTGTCAAACCATTTGGTTTCGAAATTGATGACACGCGTTTGAAACGGGCTGGACTCGATTATTGGCAATATATGGATCTTACCATTTATGAAAATACGGAGGAGTTCTTCACTAAAAATAAAGATGAAAAAATGGTGTTTTTGTCGAGTCATGGACATCAAGATCATTGGGATATTTCTTTTGTAGATGGTCTCTTTTTGATCTTCGGAAAAGAATCTGTTGGCTTACAAAAAACGCTTTTGAAGCAACATTCTGAAGCCATTTTTAAAATCCCTCTTTACAGCAAACATATTAGGAGTTTAAATCTCGCAAATGCTGTTAGTGTTGTGGTTTATGAAGGCTTAAGACAATTAAGTAATTAGCGCCTACGTTTACTGAGCATTTCCAAATACATATTTTCGACTTTTGTTCTTGCCCATGGCGTTCTGCGTAAAAATTTCAAACTTGATTTAACAGAAGGATCGTGTGTAAAACAACGAATATTGATCATATAACCTAAATATTCCCAGCCATAATGCGCAACAAGATCATTGATGATCTGTTCCAGCTTTATTCCATGTAGTGGATTATTGGGCTGATCACTCATTGTATGCTAATTACGTCGATCTCTTGAACGTCGATTTTTATTTCGTTTCTGCCTTCTTTTATTTTGATTGCCTTCTCTTTGTTCATTTGAACCTCTGGAATTGGAGTTTCTAGAATTACGTGGCCTTGAAGATCGATTTTGTTTCTTTATGGGTTGGGTGGATGCATTTGGATCAGGCTCAAATCCTTCAATAATTTCTTTCGGTATTTTGAATCCAACCAATTTTTCGATATCTCTCAAATAAGTGGTTTCATCGGCACTCACCAAAGATATGGCTTCACCACTTGCACCTGCTCTTCCAGTTCTACCAATGCGATGCACATAATCTTCCGGAATATTGGGTAATTCAAAATTTACAACATGGGGTAATAAAGGAATATCTAAGCCACGTGCTGCAATATCAGTGGCTACTAATACGCTGATGTCTCCTTTTTTAAATCCAGCTAACGCTTTGGTTCTTGCGCCTTGACTTTTATTTCCATGAATTGCAGATGCCGTGATTCCGGCATTAATCATTTTTTTACAAAGCTTATTGGCACCATGTTTAGTTCTATTAAAAACTAATACCTGACTCCAATTTCCTTCAGAAATCAACTTTATGATCAAACCAGTTTTTAATCCCTTGGCAACACGATACACTTTTTGATTTATAGCATCAACAGTTGAATTTTCAGGTGTCGCTTCAACATGTACAGGATGATGTAAAATGCCATGCGCCAATTTTTTTATTTCTTTCGAAAAGGTAGCAGAGAACATCAAATTTTGACGTCTTGCGGGCATGACACTCATAATACGCTCAATATCACGTAAAAATCCCATGTCTAACATACGATCTGCTTCATCCAAAACCAATATTTCTATTTTTGCCAATGACAAAACACGTTGGTTATGCAAATCAAGCAAACGACCTGGTGTTGCCACCAAAATATCAACACCTTGACGAAGTTGTGCTACTTGAGGTTTTTGGTTGACACCACCAAAGATCACGGCAGATCTTAAATCTAAAAATTCACCATATTCCCTAACGTTGGCGTAAACTTGTGCTGCCAATTCTCGCGTAGGCGTTAAAACCAATGCCCGAACAGGTCGATGCCTTAAGTTTGGGCCCTGAGATAATAATTGCAACATTGGCAAAGTAAATCCTGCTGTTTTTCCTGTTCCGGTCTGTGCCGAAGCCAGTACATCTTTACGTTCAAGAATAGCCGGAATTGCCTGTAATTGTATAGGTGATGGATCTGTATATCCTTTTTTGCTGACTGCTTTCAACAAGGCTTCAATTAAGCCTAATGATTTAAATGACATAAAAATTGCGTATCAAATGACAATCTATCGTTAGCGTCATTTCTAATTGTCGGCAAATGTACGTCTTATTTTATAATCGCTTCTTTCTTTTATCAACTCGGTTTCATATATTTAAAAATGAAATACTTTAAAGCTTTTTTCTTGATTGTTATTGTAACCTTTATTTCTTGTGAAAGCAAAAAAACTGATAAAGCATCTCAACTAACTATTTCAATACCAACGGCAGGGAATAGTTGGACAATAAATGACATGAATCAATCTTCTGAGGTCATTTCAAAAGAAGGTATTACCAATTGGAATGATGGTAACCAAATAATTCGAACTTATTTTTATGTGGAGCAACCGATGGTGATTCCTTTTGGTATAACTGCCAAAGGAAATTCTGAAATCAAATTTTCTTTTGGTTCAGAAGAAGAAAATTTACATATATCCAATTCCGAATTTCAAAAGATCTATATCAACGATTTTAATATTGAAACCAAGGGTTATCATTATATAGATTTCCAAGGTGTAAAAAAAGTCGATAGTACTTATGCTACTATTAGTGATCTTCTTCTTGGTGTAGAAAGTGATTCAGTATTAAAATTTGTGAAAGATGACTTTTATTTCGGTAGACGAGGTCCTTCGACGCATTTAGTTTTTGAAACACCAACAGATGACATCGAATGGATGTATAGTGAAATTGAAATTGATAAGGATCAGGATGTAGAAGGATGTTATTTTGTGGCCAATGGTTTTGGAGAAGGTTATTTTGGCATACAAGTAAATTCTGAAACTGAAAGACGCATTCTTTTTTCTATTTGGAGTCCTTTTAAAACAGATGATCCGAACAGTATTCCGGAAGATCAAAAGATCAAACTACTTAAAAAAGGTGAAGGTGTTACTACCGGAGAATTCGGTAATGAAGGTTCCGGAGGACAAAGCTATAAGGTGTTCCATTGGAAATCAGAAACGCGATATAAATTTTTAACAAAGGTGCACCCGAATGAAAATAATACAACCGATTATACTTCTTATTTTTTTGACCCTGAAACTTCTAACTGGCATTTGATAGCAAGCTTTAGAAGACCAAAAACGAAGACCTTTTTAACAAGACCATATTCTTTTTTAGAAAATTTTATTCCAAATACCGGAGCTAAAATGCGTAAAGGTGGATTTTACAACCAATGGATGAGAGATAGCAAAGGCCACTGGTTTGAGATCACAGAAGCTAAATTTTCAGCGGATGCAACAGCTAGAAAAGATGCGCGATTCGATTATTCAGGTGGCATTGCAAACGATGGCTTTTTTCTGCAAAATTGTGGATTTACCAATGACAACTCACCTATTGATACCCTATTTAGAAGAACCGAATTACGACAACCACCAAATATCAATTTTGAAGATCTTGAACAAAAATAATCTGATGAAAACTATTCTAATCCTTTCCCTATTTGTCTTTGTGGTACTATTATCAAGTTGCAAGGAACAGGAACAATCTGAACAAATTAACAATGATACTGACCAAGTGCATGGCCGACTCGAAATAAGTCAAAATGATGATGAAAAGTCTGAACTATATTTATTACTAAAAGAAAAGGACAGTATTATGTTCGAGTTATCTTACAATCAATTAGATACCAGTGTTTTAGAAGAATTAGCTACAGACGATATAGAATTCTATCATGATCAAGGAGGTGCTACTTTTACCAAAAGAGAATTTATTGATGGCATGAAAAGTCTCGGAAATCTATCTTATAAGGCCAGAAGGGAATTGGTAACTGGAAGTACTGAGGTCTTTCCGATGCATAAAAACGGCGAATTATATGCTGCCATTTTAAAAGGTGAGCATAATTTTTATGCTAAAGAACCCAACGAAAAATCAGAATATTTTACGAGCAGTGCCAAATATACTGTGCTTTGGATCTTGCAAGATGATGAGTGGAAAATGAGCCGTATTTATAGTTACGATCATCAAGCACCAAATTAAAATGATTAGGCCTAAATAAACTCTTTGTATTGCAAAACTCTAAAATCGAAGGTTGTAAATTCCGGATTTTCAGCTTTCATACGCTTATAATCAGGATGACTTCCAATACTTATATTGGCTGCTCCTGAAGACGAGGTTAATGTTACTGTTTTAATAGTTCGGTCATCGATTTGAAATTGATGAATTCTTGGAACTTTATCCGCAACAACTTCAAATTGGATATCGTTAGCTCTCAAATGCTTTCTAAAAAAGAATTCCGGACCATTCTTACTTCTACCTCCAATAAAAAGGAGCGTGTCAATTAATGGAAACGCTTTTAAATATCCTATAACATCTCTTAGAATAATATTTTTCATACCGAGATCAGAAGCGTCAATTTTTTCTCGTTCTGCACTTTCTACAATATCGCAAACACCAATATTATGTGCTTCTAAAAATTGCTTCCTCTCTTCTATCGCATCTTGGGAATTGTCATAGCGTAAATTCAAATTATGAATTGTATCAATATATAACCACAAAGAATTATGACAACTTCCATAGCAAAAATCCACATCTTTTTCAAGAAGCTTTCCCATTGAAAAACGTGGTGGTGGTAAAGTGCCAATGATCAACTTCGTGGTTTCCTTATTAAGAAACGGTTTATAGGGATGCTTATGTATAAACATATTCATTTTGAATTCGTTGTTAAAAATAGTACTTTTAAAAAACTAACTACTAAAAAAAATACTTGATGGGAAAAGGCGATAAAAAAACGAAACGAGGTAAGATTTCAATGGGAAGCTTTGGTGTAAGACGACCACGGAAAAAAAATAAGGCTGTTGTAGTTTCTAAGCCAAAGAAAAAAGCACCTGCCAAGGCCAAACCAAAAGCAGATCCTAAACCTAAAGCCGTCGCAAAACCGAAAGCGGACCCTAAACCAAAAGCAGCCGCTAAGGCAAAAGCAGATCCTAAACCAAAAGCCGAACCAAAAGCAAAAGCAGAACCAAAAGCAAAAGCAGCACCAAAAACCAAAGCGGAACCAAAGCCTAAAGCTAAACCTAAGGCCGAGCCAAAAGCAAAAAAAGAATAATACTTAAGCGAGGAATTCCTCGCTTTTTTTATCGTGTGAATACCAGGTTGTATTCTGTCGAAAGCTCTTCGCTATAACCATAATCTTCGTAGTTAAATCCTTTGACTTCCTTTATGGATTGGGCATTGGTATCTAAAACATATCGAGCCATCAAACCACGTGCATACTTGGCAAAAAAGCCGATCATGACAAACTTTCCTTCCTTAAATTCCTTGAATTGGACATTATAAATTGGGACTTTCAATGCTTTACTATCTATAGCCTTAAAATATTCGTTACTGGCAAGATTTAGGAATACTTCGTCATCTTCCAATTCATCATTCAATGCTTGCGTCACTTTTTTCTTCCAAAATGCGTAGAGGTTTTTATTCTTTCCAACCGGCAGTCGTGAACCCATTTCCAATCGATAAGGCATGATGACATCGAGAGGTTTTAATAAGCCATACAATCCGGAAATAATGCGAACCGTGTTTTGAAGTTGATCGATTTTGCCCTTGGGAAGTTCATAAACATTTAATCCTCTATATACATCTCCATTAAATGCATAGGCCGCTTGTCTCGATTTATCAGTAGGAAATGGAAATTGCCATTCCTGATTGCGTTCGTAATTGAGCTGACCTAAGGCAGGAGAAATATTCATTAATTTAGAAAGACTTCGTGCAGACTTCTTTTTCAACAGTCTATTAAGTCGTTCCGCTTCCTTTTGAAAACAAAATTCAGAAGATTGAGGAACGGGCACTTTACGCTCGAAATCAAGTGATTTGGCAGGTGATATGACTAGTTTCATTACGGTATTTCTTTGGTTCAAAGTTACGAACTTAACTTTAGCATTGAAAACATAGAAAACGTAATTATCTATTGTCTAATCAACAGATTTTATTATTGATTCTGATGCTTAGAATAGCCACGCCATTTCTCAATGCATTGTTGCATGTCCTCAGGAATTTCCGAAGTAAACGACATTTTTTTACCAGTTTTTGGATGTACAAATCCAAGGGTCTTCGCATGCAACGCCTGGCGTGGAAGGATCTTAAAACAGTTCTCGACAAACTGTTTGTATTTGGTAAAGGTCGTGCCCTTTAATATTTTCTCACCACCATAACGTTCATCATTGAATAGTGTATGACCAATGTATTTCATATGAACACGTATTTGATGGGTTCGACCTGTTTCTAATTTACAGGTCACAAGGGTTACATATCCCAGTCGCTCTAACACTTTAAAATGCGTGACTGCAGGTTTTCCTTTATCAGCGTCCTCATCTTCAAAAACTGTATTTTGTAATCGGTTCTTGGGATGACGCCCAATATTACCTTCAATGGTTCCTTCGTCTTCTTCAACATTTCCCCAAACTAAGGCTACATATTCCCGATCACTCGTCTTATTAAAGAATTGCTTGGACAAATGAGTCATCGTCGCTTCGGTTTTGGCAACAACTAGCAACCCACTTGTATCCTTATCAATACGGTGTACAAGGCCAGGACGTTCGTTTGAATTCTTTGGTAAATTTTCGAAATGAAAAGTCAATGCATTGATCAATGTCCCTGAATAATTTCCATGCCCTGGATGAACAACCATACCTGAAGGTTTATTGACAACCAAGAGTTCATCATCTTCATAAACAATATCAATTGGAATGTCTTCCGGAACCAATAAAAATTCATATGGTGGATGCGCTAATAATACACGAATATGATCAAACGGTTTTACCTTGTAATTTGATTTTACCGGCACCCCATTAACAAAAATGCTTCCATCTTTAGCGGCAGCCTGAATTTTAGTTCTTGTTGCATTTTCGATGAAATTCATCAAATATTTATCGATGCGCAGAGGCTGTTGACCTTTTTCGGCGGTAAAGGAATGATGTTCATAAAGATCATTTTCCTCTTCCGATTGACTTTCATTTTCAGGAATCATGCGTTTAATTTGAAGGACGTTTACCATTTCCTAAAACAAGATCGATTTTTGAAGTTTTTGGCAACATATCGCCTGGCTTAATTGTTTTGCCGTTGTGTCGAATAGAGAGTACTTCATTTTTACCAATATCATCAATAAAAGTGATCTTGCCTATTTGAAACTCTAAAGCTTCAAGTGTAGGCCTTGCTTGACGAATGGTACGACGAATTATTTTTGGAATGGCCACTTTTCGATAACCAGATGGATTGAGAGTCAGATAAATTTTACGATCTTCTTTTACCAGCGATCCTGCTTCAGGCATCTGCTCAATAACTGAATATTTTGGATAATTTGGATTATAATTAGCCGAATCCTGAACAACCATTAGAAGATCATTATCGTCTAATTCAATTTCGGCCACATCCAGAGTTTTCCCCTGTAATTGAGGCACCTCAACAAATTCACCATGATTGGTTGAAAACTTTAACCATTTCAACATTAAAAAACAAAGTACAACAACAGCCACTATTGCCAGTCCTAATTGCTTTAAGAATACTTTGCTGGTTATAAATTTAATAAGGCTCATCCTGGTTTTTAATTAAGTAACAAAACTAAACAATTTTAACTTTTTTGAATAAAATTGAGATACATTAGTTTTATATACGCCATATAAACTTAAAAAGTTTTTTGTTAGTATAAATAAATTATATTTTTATGATTCTAAATGTATGTATTTTAAATGAAAAAAAACATCGCCATCATAATGGGAGGTTACTCCAAGGAATATGAAATTTCATTGAAAAGCGGTAATGTTGTTTATAATGCATTGAATAAAGAAAAGTACAACGCTTACCGTATACATATCTTTAAAGATAAATGGGTGTATGTCGATGCAAATGACCATGAATACCCTATTAATAAAGATGATTTTTCAGTTATTCTGAATGACTCCAAGATTACATTCGATTGTGTATTTATTGCGATTCATGGGTCTCCCGGTGAAGATGGATTTATGCAAGGATACTTCGAACTTATAGGTTTGCCTCATACCAGTTGTGGTATGTATCAGGCGGCTCTTACTTTTAATAAAAGAGATTGTTTGAGTGTTTTAAAACCCTATGGAATTAAAACCGCGGAAAGTTATTATTTGAATAAAGGTGATGCTGTTGATGAAATTGCAATAATAAATAAGGTTGGCCTACCTTGTTTCGTCAAAGCCAATAAAGCAGGTAGTAGTTTTGGTATCACAAAGGTTTATAAAAAAGAAGCATTACAGGATGCAATAGATACCGCCTTAGATGAAGATGATGAGATCATCATCGAAGCTTTTCTTGATGGCATAGAAGTTTCTGTTGGGGTTATTTCTTTTCAAGGTGAGGTCAAGGTTTTACCAATAACGGAAATTGTTAGTGAGAATGATTTCTTTGATTATAAAGCAAAATATTTGGGTGAGTCTCAAGAAATCACACCGGCTCGAATCTCACAAGAGATGGCTGATAAGGTTAATGTTGTTGCTAAACATATTTATGAGATCTTAAAGATGAAAGGTTTTTCAAGAAGCGAATTTATATTCAAAAATGGAGAACCACATCTACTTGAGGTAAATACAGTTCCTGGTTTAACAAAAGCAAGTATTTTACCTCAGCAGGCAGCGGCAGCAGGAATATCATTAGAAGCTCTGTTTGGTAACGCAATTGAAGAGGCCTTAAATTAAATGTGTATTTTTATAATATGAAACGAGCGCTTTTTCCTGGTTCTTTTGATCCGTTAACCTTAGGTCATTACGACATTATTAAACGAGGAGTTACCCTTTTTGACGAAATTATAGTGGCTATAGGAGTCAATTCTGTGAAGAATTACATGTTCACTGTTGATGAACGTAAGGAGTTCATTGTAGATGCCTTCATTGACGAACCAAAGGTAAAGGTCATGACCTATGAGGGATTAACAGTTGACTTTTGTGCTGAGATAGGTGTTGAATTTATTTTACGAGGCTTAAGAAATCCAGCCGATTTTGAATTTGAAAAAGCAATTGCACATACCAATCGTGATCTTGCTCCAATAGAAACCGTTTTTCTATTGACCTCAGCTGGTACATCTTATATAGCATCGTCTATTGTTAGAGATGTCATTAGGAATAATGGTGATTATACAAAATTAGTTCCTAAAAGTGTTCGCATAAAATCATAGATATGAAAATAAA
>Ga0265309_10001267_pt1 | contig 11007 bp, 9 predicted proteins | sample Helome_FD_192492 | JGI IMG/M metagenome (GOLD analysis project Ga0265309, IMG submission 192492) | Marine sediment microbial communities from subtidal zone of North Sea - Hel_20160524 (Illumina Assembly) | ecosystem: Environmental > Aquatic > Marine > Subtidal zone > Sediment ...
TTTCTCGATGCCGAGGCAATTCGTCGCAATCGACCAGCCGGTTTCTGTCTGCCACCAGTGATCGATGACGGGAATACCGAGCTTCTGCTCGGCCCAGTGCAGCGTATCCGGGTCGCAGCGTTCGCCAGCAAGGAACAGGGCGCGCAGGGCCGACAGATCGTACTGTCCGGGCAGCAGCCCGTGGGGATCCTGCTGCTTGATGGCGCGGAACGCGGTTGGCGCCGTGAACATGCAGGCGACGCTGTGTTCCGAGGCAACTCGCCAAAACGCGCCCGCATCGGGAGTGCCGACAGGCTTGCCTTCGTACAACACCGTTGTATTACCGTGCAACAGGGGTCCGTAAATGATGTAGGAGTGCCCGACGACCCAGCCGATGTCCGACGCCGCCCAGTAAACCTCGCCGGGTTTCACGCCGTAGATATTTCGCATGGACCAGTGCAGCGCGACGGCGTGGCCACCATTGTCGCGCACGATGCCCTTGGGCTGGCCGGTCGTGCCCGATGTGTACAGGAGATACAGCGGATCGTTCGCGTCGACGATGACGCAATCGTGCGGTGCCGCGGAGGCGATTGCATCCTGCCAGTCGACGTCTCTGCCCGGCAGCAGTTCGGCAGGCGCCTGCGGTCGCTGCAATAAAATGCAGTGCGCGGGCTTGTGCGAGGCCATTTCGATTGCCTGGTCCAGCAGCGGCTTGTATTCAATCAGGCGCGCAGGCTCGATACCGCAGGAAGCGGCCACGATCAGCTTCGGGGTTGCATCGTCGATGCGTGTTGCGAGTTCGTTTGCAGCGAATCCGCCGAAGACCACGGAGTGAACGGCACCAAGGCGCGCGCAGGCCAGTACGGCGACGACGGCCTCGGGGATCATGGGCATGTAGATGATCACGCGGTCGCCCCGGACGACGCCGTGCTGCGCCAGGGCGCCGGCAAACAGCGCGACCTCGTCGCGCAGCTCGGCGTAAGTGAGCTTGTGCTGGCTGTCGGTCAGCGGACTGTCATGAATCAGGGCGGTCTGTTCGCCGCGGCCGCCAGCGACATGACGGTCCAGTGCGTTGAAGCAGGTATTGAGACGACCGCCCGGGAACCAGCGGTGCTGATCGTCGACGATCTGGCTAAAAGGTGAGTCCCAGTCGATGCCCTGGGCGGCCTCGGCCCAGAAATTCGCGGGATGGTCGATCGATGCGCGGTAACGCGCGGAGTAGTTGCTCATTGGTTGATCCGTGGACTGCCTGCCGCCAGTTTAGGCAACAGCCAAAGGGCAATCCATTGGACCAAATGCGTATTGTCGGCCTCAGGCCATAGCGGGCAAAACAGGCAAAATCACGAGGTCGCCGTCGACACCGATGAATTTGCGGGCGAGGCTCGACCGCCGCTCGGACCGTGCCTCGAGATACACCTCGCGAATGCAGCCCGGCGCCGTGCCGCGCAGTTGTTCTTCCACGGCGACCTCAAAATGCTTGCCATTGCTGCGAAACAGCAGTGAGCGGTTGGGGCTGTGGTGGGACCAGCCCTTGAACTGCCGTGGCTGCTGCAGTCCAACCTTGCGTCCGTCCCTGAGCACAGCGAGACACTCGGCGTAGCGCATCGGAATCTCGACACTGTATTCGACAACATCGGCATGGCTCGCGCCTTGTAGCGGAATGGCTTCGTCGAGGGCTTTGACCATGTCGGCCTCATCGCCAATGCTCGCGCCAAACAATGCGTTGATCAGTTTTCCGCAGAGTGAAACTGGCGTCTGTAGCTGTTGCTGCGTCATGTCGGTCTCCTGTGCTGCTGTCGGTGCTGGCCGGGTGTCTACGTGACTGACAGTCTACGGGCGATTAGGATGAAATTTTACACAAAAAATTTCACAGTGTTAATTTCACAAAATGCTCTTTTTTGGTGCTATAAAGTAGTAGAGGGCCTCAATTGGGGTGAGGTCCCGCGTTGATTGGGGAGATGTCATGAAAAATACAGTCATTGCATTGGCCGGCGCGACATTCCTGCTGCTCGCAGGCGGCGTCGCCGCACAGGACAGTCAATACGCCTACGCGACCTATTTCATCTGTTCGCCGGACGGCGAGTCGCGTGCTGACGAGATCATCAATTCCAGTTACCGGCCGCATTACGATGCTGCCGTGGAGCAGGGCGACATCGAGTCCTGGACCTGGATGCAGCACTACGCCGGTGGATTATGGCGACGTGTACTCGTCGTAGTCTCGAATGATGTTGAATCCATGCTCGATGCGTCCGGTGCGCTTGGCGAAATCATCAGTGAGCGTACCCCGGAAGCAGGGCGCGCTTTCTCTGCGGTCTGCTCGTCACACGTTGACTACGTCTGGCAGACGATGGACGGTATCGGCAGTGGCAGTGCTTCTGATGAGCGCGGCGATGCGGGTTTCACCGTGTACATGCAGTGCGACATGAATCGCGAGGAAGAAGCCGACAAGCTGATGCGTCAGACTATCGGCCCGGTGTTCGACCGGCATACGGGTGAGGGTAAGCTGACCTCATGGGGTTGGTTGCGGCAATACCTGGGTGGCAAGTACCGGCGCATCCTGACGATGGGTGCAAAAGATCACAAGACGCTGATGTTGACTCGGGAGGCAATACACGCCGAATTCAAGGACAGGAAGGTGTCGCGGGCCGTTTCGGAGATGAATGAGATCTGCCACACGCACCAGGACTATATTTGGGACATCCTGATTCAGCAGCCCTGAAACAAAGACGCGGGCCACCGCAGCGCCTCGCTAGCCGGTGTTGTCATTTTCGAACCGCAGGAAGACCGCCGGTACTTCGGCGTAGTAGGTCGTGCCTTCTGCGACGACGGCAACGCGAAGTGTAGAATTGCCCCCCGCGGGCCGCGAAATCGCGGCCGTCCAATGCAGGGCGGTCGAGTCCGTGGCCGCGAGGGCGGAGGGTGGTGCGCCGGTATCCGCCAGCCCAATGGTGGCGCTTTGCAGTGAGTGCTTCGAGACCAGTTCGATGTTGATGCTCGACGCCGCCATGTCCATGGGCCGAAGCGTCAGCTCGAAATCGCCATTGACGAGGACACACTGGCCACTGTCATAGCGGCAGTTGGAGCGGGCGAGCAACGAGTAAGCCTCGCCGGGTTTCGCCACATGTGGCTTTTCGCCGACGAAGTGATCGACGGCGAACCAAGCCATGATCGCCAGTACGGGCGCGACCAGCATCGCGACGACAACGTGTTTGTTCTTGAACATGATCATATTGTATCGCAACGCCGTTCCCGCACATCCCTGTGTGCCGCGGCATACTTCCCGGGCGAAAAAAAAGGGGGACCGAATCGGCCCCCTCCAAGGGTGAGCTTGCCCTAGTGAGATGTAGCCGCGCCTGCGCCCGCCGGAACGCGGATGTCCTCGACCAGGTGCTGGATATGCTCGGGGGGCGCTGCCGTCATGCGGGACACGATCATCGCGACGGCGAAGTTGAATATTGCGCCTACCGCGCCGAAAGCATTGGGTTCGATCCCGAGGAACCAGTTTTCGGGCATGTTGCCCAGGAACGAAGTACTCGCGATAAACATGATGCCCTTGTGCTTGAATACTTACATCAGTGTCACGCCCAGTCCCGCGACCATACCGGCAATAGCACCTTCCTTGTTCATGCGCTTGTAGAAGATGCCCATCATCAATGCGGGGAAAATCGATGATGCCGCAAGCCCGAATGCGAGGGCGACGGTGCCCGCCGCAAAGTCGGGTGGATTGAAGCCCAGGTACCCGGCCAGAATGATCGCGCCGGCCATGGCAAAGCGGCTTGCACGCAGCTCCTGTTTCTCGGTGATGTCGGGTTTGAAAACACCTTTCAGGAGGTCGTGCGAAATCGCCGATGAAATGGCGAGCAATAATCCGGCGGCCGTGGAGAGTGCCGCCGCGAGACCGCCGGCCGCAACGAGTGCGATCACCCAGTTGGGCAGGTTCGCAATCTCCGGGTTCGCCAGTACCATGATGTCGCGGTCGACCTTTACCATCTCGTTGGTGGCGGCGTCTGAGGTGTACTGAATGCGACCGTCGTTGTTCTTGTCCTCAAATGCCAGCAGGCCAGTTGCTTCCCAGTTGCTGACCCAGTCGGGACGCTCGTCGTACACCATGTATTCGCCCGGTGTCGGTTCGATCGTCTCGATCAGGTTGAGTCGCGCCATAGCGGCAACCGACGGCGCCGTCGTGTAGAGAATTGCGATGAACACAAGGGCCCAGCCCGCGGAACTGCGCGCATCCTTCACCTTCGGGACCGTGAAGAAACGGATAATGACGTGCGGCAGGCCTGCCGTACCGATCATCAGTGACATCGTGTACATGAACATGTTGGTCAGGCTGAGTCGCACATTGGTCGTGTATTCGAGAAAACCGAGATCTCTGAGGACCTGGTCGAGACGATCGAGCAGAAACACGTCGGTACCGACCATGGTCGAGCCAAGGCCGAGTTGCGGTATCGGGTTGCCCGTCAGGTTCAACGAGATGAAGATCGCTGGAATCGTGTAGGCGAGAATCAGCACGCAGTACTGCGCAATCTGCGTGTACGTGATGCCTTTCATGCCGCCCATGACGGCATACACGAAGACGATGCCCATGCCGATCGACAGGCCAATGTCGTAGTCGACCTCGAGGAATCGAGAGAACGCGACGCCGATGCCCTTCATCTGGCCGATAACATAGGTCACCGACGCGAAGATCAGGCAGATGACCGCAACGATGCGGGCCGCCTTGGAATAGTAACGATCGCCGATAAACTCGGGCACCGTGAACTTGCCGAATTTGCGCAGGTAGGGCGCGAGCAACATGGCCAGCAGCACGTAGCCGCCTGTCCAGCCCATCAGGAACACGGATCCGCCGTAACCCATGAATGCGATCAGTCCGGCCATCGAGATGAACGAGGCCGCCGACATCCAGTCGGCCGCTGTTGCCATGCCGTTGGCAATCGGATTGACGCCGCCGCCCGCGACATAAAATTCTTTCGTCGTGCCGGCGCGAGCCCAAATGGCGATACCGATGTACAGCGCGAAGGTCGCGCCGACGACGATATAGGTCATTGATTGCAGTGTCATGGTCAGCCCCTAGTCGTCGTCTTCGTGCACGCCATGCTCTCTGTCGAGCTTGCCCATGCGTTTTGCGTAGAAAAATATCAACACTACAAAGACGTAGATTGACCCTTGCTGCGCGAACCAGAAGCCGAGCTTGTAACCGCCAAGCCGAATGTTGTTGAGTGGCTCGACCAGGATGATTCCGAACAGGTAAGAAACGACGAACCAGATCGCCAGGCAAATGGCGACCAGTTTCAGATTCGACTTCCAGTAGCTCTCGTTTTTAGACATGCGTCCCCCCTTTTGTGCGGCCAATCTAGCAGACTTTGGGAGACCCGCGGGATAGGGCATTTTCCGGGTTGCGGTAATCCGAGAGTCGGCTACGACTATCAGCTATATCAACTGGGCGGCCGCTCAACGAGTATGCAAACAGCCTAACCATGCTCACGCCGAGTACCAAAATGACCAGAAAACTCTCCCGGCGGCTGGGGATCGCAGCCGCTCTCGTCTTGCTGTGCGCGCCAGTATTTGCTCGCGCCGACACGTCGGAGATAGCCGCGCTCGAAGCGCGCGTCGCCGAACTCGAGGCCCTCGTAACGCAGCTGATGGATCAGAGACCTGCGCGAACACCCGAAGCGAACGCGAACCCGGCCCCGCAACCAATAGCTGCATCGAGCGGCTACAAGTTCGGCGGCTACGTGAAGCTTGACGCCATGTTCAGCGACTACGGTGACGGTGACCTTGAGCCCGGAAGCCTCGGCAGCCAATTCTACGTCCCGTCCACTATTCCTGTAGGTGGTATGACGAGCGAAGGGCCCGACATGGATATGCAGGGACGCGAGACTCGTATCAATTTCCGCAGCGATCATTGGCTTGCCAACGGCGGCAAGTTCGGGTCGTTTCTGGAGATGGACTTTTTTGCGGGGTCGGACGGCAATGAGCGGGTCAGCAACTCCTACAGCCCTCGCCTGAGGCACGCGTATTTGAGTTACGACAACTGGCTGTTGGGCCAGACCTGGTCGACATTTCAGGATGTCGGCGCGCTCGCCGAGAATCTCGACTTCATCGGGCCGGCGGAGGGCACGACCTTCGTTCGGCAGGCGCAGGTGCGCTTAACGAAAGGTCCGTGGGAATTTGCCGTCGAAAATCCGGAGACGACGATCACGACATTTGGCGGCGAGAACCGCATTGTCGCGGACGACGGCGGCATTCCCGATTTTGTCGCACGGTACACCGCAGCGGTCGGCAACGGGTATGTCAAAGCCGCGGCGCTCGTCCGGCAACTCGACTGCGAGACTGACATTGTCGACGATACCGAAACGGCTTTCGGCATAAGCATTTCGGGCAAACAGATGTTCGGCGAAGATGACTTTCGCTGGATGGCCACGGCTGGCAAGGGGGCGGGACGCTACCTCGGACTGAACACGTCCGACGACGCCGTACTGGATGGCAATGGTAATCTCAATGCGATTGAGCAATGGGGCGGTTTTGTCTCTTATCGACACTTCTGGGAACCCGATTGGCGCTCCAACCTGACGCTCAGTTATCTCAACAATGACAACGACACGGCATTGACGGGCCTTTCAGTAACAGAAGATGTGTACAGCGTGCACGCCAATCTGCTTTACCAGCCCATCGAAAAGATGACGGTCGGTGGCGAGATCATGTACGCGGAACGCACCCTGGAATCGGGAGATTCGGGTGATATGACCCGCCTGATTCTGTCGGCCAAATACGCATTCTAGGCGGTGTTACCGTAGCGAAGGGCGTGTCAGAATCCCTTCATGAAGGAAATACCGGAGATCGTCCAGTTTCTACGCGGCTTGCAGGCGTTCGACGGCCTGCAGCCCGCGCAGCTGGGCGCTGCCGCCCAGGCTATCGAGATTGCGTACTACCGCCAGGGCGACGACATTCTCGAGATCGGTAACGACAACCCGCACCTGCACATCGTTCGCAGCGGGGCCGTGGAACTTCGCAACGAAGACGGCGAAATGATGACGCGCCTCGCCGAGGGCGACTGCTTCGGATTCCCGTCACTGATGAATGGTGCCCCTGCACGTAATCACTCGGTTGCGATAGAAGATGCGCTGATCTATCACTTGCGTAAAGACACGTTCTCGACGCTGCGCCGCGAGAACAGTCACTTCGATACGTGGTTTATTCGCGCGCTGTCGGATCGCCTGCTGTTGCAGCCGAGTGGGCAGGCCTTCCGCGGCGTGGCGGGCCAAACCGTACGCACGCTCGTAGGGCGGCCGCCCGTGACGATCGACCGCGACTCGACCGTGCGCGAAACGGCAGCGAAGATGGTTGCTGAACGCGTATCGGCAATGCTCATCACCGATGCGAATGGCGTCTGCGGCATCGTCACGGACCGCGATATTCGATCGCGCGTTGTGGCCGAAGGGCATGACGGCGAAATTGCCGTTACCGAGATCATGTCGCCATCGCCGATTACCCTGGACGGTGCTGCACACGCTTATGAGGCGGCGCTCGTCATGATGCAGAATCATATCCACCACCTGCCAATTACGATCGACGGCGAATTGATAGGCATGGTATCGCGCGGCGACTTCATGCGCCTCGAAACCGAGCATCCCCTGTATCTCGTCAGCGACATCGGCAGGCAAACAACGGCAGAGGGCATCGCTGAAGCGTGCCGGCGCCTTCCCGGACTCATCATTGGTCAGATTGAATCGGACGCCAGCGGTGAACAGCTCGGCAAGTTTATCACGACGATCACCGATACTGTGACGCGCCAGCTACTGCGGATCGCCGAACAGGAACTCGGGCCTGCGCCGTGCGACTACGCCTGGGTTGCGCTCGGCTCGCAGGGGCGCTTCGAGCAGTCGGCGAAAAGCGACCAGGACAATGCACTGTTGCTGTCCAACGAGGTGTCGGAGGGCGACGACGAGTACTTCGAGGCCATGGCCAACATCGTCAACGACGGGCTTGATGCCTGCGGCTACGTGTACTGCCCGGGCGACGTCATGGCCCGCAATCCCAAGTGGCGACAGCCGCTCAGGACCTGGAAAAAGTACTTTCACAAGTGGATCACGGTGCCCGAGCAAAAGGCGCTGATGCATGCCAATATTTTCTTCGACCTGCGCTGTGTCAGCGGCGACGGCGCGCTCGTCGACAAGCTCAAGGAAAGTATTCGCGAGGACGCGCGCAAGAACGAGATATTCCTTGCGCTGATGGCGAAGAACGCCATGCACTACCAGCCCCCGCTGGGTTTCTTTCGCCAGTTCGTGCTCGAGAAATCGGGTGAGCACAAGGACACGCTCGATCTGAAACTGCATGGCATCATGCCGATCGTCGAAAGTGCACGTATTCGTTCTCTCGCGGCCGGCGAGCTGCGTGTCAATACGCGTAACCGCCTGCGCGCCGCCGCAAGCGCGGGAGAAATCACCGAAGCCGATGCGGCGAACCTGGTCGATGCGCTGGATTTCATCGAAAAGCTGCGCGTCGAGCACCAGAGCCGCCAGCTCAAGGCAGGAAAAGCGCCGGACAACCACCTGGCGCCGGATGACCTGTCACCACTCGCGCGCCAGAATCTCAAGACGGCGTTCTCCCAGGTCAGGGTCAGCCAGTCCGCATTGCTGAATCGCTTTCACCTGGCATGAGCGGGCCGTGGCTCAGGTTCAAGCGCTGGCGCTATGGTCGCCGCGACTTTCGTCAGCCCATGAAGCGCCTGCTGGGCACCGAAATGCCGCAGACGGCCACTCGTTTTCTGGACACCGAGTTCGTTGCGCTGGACATCGAGACGACGGGACTGGACGCGATGACGGCCGAAATGCTGAGTGTGGGATGGGTCATTGTGCGGCAGGGCAGGGTCGACCTCGCAAGCGCCGAATCGCACATCGTGCGCCCCAGCGGCGGCGTCGGCAGCAGCGCGTCGGTCCATGGGCTTACAGACACGATTGTCGAGGCAGGCGGAGATCGTGCATTGGTTCTGGACCGGATCGTGAAAGCGTTGACCGGTCGTGTCTTGCTGGTGCACCATGCCGATCTCGATAAGCGACTCCTGGATCGTCTGTGCATCGAGCAGTTCGGTGCGCCCTTGCTAGTGCCGGTCGTTGATACGCTGGCCCTGGAACTGCGCCGCCAGCAGCGTCGACATCACGTCGACGAAAAGCGCTCGTTGCGACTCTCCGACCTTCGGGGGGCTTATAACCTGCCCCGATACAACGCGCATGACAGCCTCGTGGACGCGATCGCGACAGCGGAACTGCTCATCGCCATGGTTTCTCACAACGGCGGCAGGAAGACTACTCACGTTCGCGACCTGCTGACGGCCTAGAAGGTACGCTTCGCCTCCACGAGTATCTGCACCGTGTCGATCGAGTCATCGCCATCCAGCGGATAGGCGACGTCCACGTGCACGATTTTCGACGTAGAGAAGCGGGTCAGTGCGATGCGAAGCCCAAGGCCGATGTTGGTCAGCCAGCCGAGGTTTTCCTCGCCGGCAGGATTGGTTCCCCAGGCTCTGCCGGCGTCGACGAAAACGGCGCCGCCGATGCGCATGAAACGAAACGGGTACCAGTCGGTAAAGTAGCGCTGCTCGAGCGACAATAGCATCTTCGCGTCACCGCTCTGGTAGCGCAGCGGGTACCCGCGAAGTCCTGTGTCTCCGCCGATCTGCACCGGGTTGTCGAGATCCAGTGCGTGTCCCTTCGTGGCACTCAGCGTAGCAAAGAACAATCGCTTTTCGGACTGCCTGTGGTAGTAGCGAACATCTGCTTCGATTACGGCGTTTCGGGTGTCGCCGGATTCGACGCGGCCGTAGGCGAGCGCCGACGTCAGCAGCGCCTTCTTGTCCAGCGAACCGAAGGCGCGCCGCGCACGGGACACGAACATCAGCGCATCGCGATCGGACCCGTAGGACTCGTCAGCCCAGCCAACCGTGGCGAACAGGTGGGTCCCCATATAGAAATCCTCGGTCTTGCCAATCTGGTCTCGATTTTTCGCGACCTGGAATTCGTCTTCCAGCAGTTCGACGCCAATGAACGGATAAACCAGCTCGCGATCTTCAGGAATAGCTGCCGGCAACGACGGGTCCGGAACCTCGGAGAATTCGTTGTAATCGTAGATGAAGCCCGCCGTCCATCGCCTGACCCATCGACCCTTCAAACCCCGCGACCAGCCGCCGAACGCCGTGAAGAAGTCGCGGTCGTGCTGGAATTCGGCGGCCTCATCGCCGAGCGAATAAAGCGCGGTTCGATGTTCATCCTCGAAGACCGTGCCGCCCGCGGACCAGCGTGTGTCCAGGGCGTAGAAAGGCCGAGTGGCGGACAGCAGGTTGAATTTGCCATCGGAGTTGTCCTCGATCTTCAGGCGAGCAGAAACCCAACTTCTGCCGAGATGCCGGTCCGCTATTTCGACCCTGTCGGAATCACGATCGACGTCTTCGGTGTGTGAGATGTTTATTCGCTGCCCGCGACCGAGGAAGTTATCGTCTTCGATCCCGATCCTGTAGGTGTTTTCGCCACCACTGCGGGAGACGTATACGTCCGGCAACAACGACCAGGTGTCCTTCGTCTTCACCTTGAGGTCGACAACGCCGTTCGCGTAGCTGATCGGCTCGATATCCGCGTCGAAGAGGTAGTCGTTCTGGCGCAGGATGCGCTCGGATTCCTCGACCAGGCGAGGTGAGTAACGATCACCATTTCGAAACAGCAGCTGCTTACGGATCACCTTGTCTCTCGTGACGATGTGGAGACGGTTGGCGAGCCGATACAGCCAATTGTTCTCCTCGGGATTCGTCAGGTCGAAGACGTTGGATTTCTCGAGCGTGATTTCGCCGATGATGGCGCCGTCCTGCTGCAGTGTTTCGCCATCCGGAAGATCGTCGGCCAGGCTGGTACAGGGTATAAGCAAGGCCAGGAGTGTTGTCGAGAGTCTGTTAATAATGGCGAGCTTACACGAACAGGGTCTAAGGTTCTGCGGCCGCCGGCCGATAATCCCCCGGAATACGCGAGAGAATTTCCG
>Ga0265309_10001268_pt1 | contig 11006 bp, 14 predicted proteins | sample Helome_FD_192492 | JGI IMG/M metagenome (GOLD analysis project Ga0265309, IMG submission 192492) | Marine sediment microbial communities from subtidal zone of North Sea - Hel_20160524 (Illumina Assembly) | ecosystem: Environmental > Aquatic > Marine > Subtidal zone > Sediment ...
CCCATTTTCATCATACCCATCTTTGTATCCTTTTTTATCATATCCTTTTTTGTCATAACCATTTTTGTTAAACCCATTTTTGTTGTACCCATTTTTATCATATCCTTTTTTATCATAACCATTTTTGTTGTACCCTTTTTTGTCATAACCATTTTTGTTAAGCCCGTCTTTGTCATACCCGTCTAGGTCATACCCATACTTGTCAAATGTACGACTAAATCTATCCAACAAACCCATAACAGAATTTTATGCATTCAATTCAGATAAGCATTTTCACACCTATCTGCGTCTATTTTCATCCCCAATTTGGTAGGTGAATCCCCCGTGGGTCTATTTTATGCCTTATTTTGATTAAATATTATGAAACAGAATGAATTGTAGATGTCTGAGAAAGAATTTCCAATTGAAGATATTACAAATAAAATAAAAAATATTTTACTTGAACCTGAAATCAGATTTTGTGGCTTAATTGATAGTACTGGCGAATTAATTACAGGTCAATTTAAGAGTGGAATAATTCCTCTTGAAAGTGATTCAAGACGACGACAAATGTTTCAAGAGTTAGCACATAGAGTTGCAAATAGAACTGGATTTGATGCTAATTTGGGTAGGGTAAAATATTCTGCTTCCAGGCGAGAAGAAGTAGTTATCATGAGTTTTCCTATTGGGAAATATATCATAATGGTAATTGCAGAACCAGGTGTTAACATCGATAGACTTGGTTGGAAAATTATTGACAAGTTAGGAAAACAGTGGTCTGAATTTCAGGGATTTTAATTAAAACCAAGAATTAATTTGTAGGATTCATCAAGGCTGCACGTTCTTTTATTTTTTGATCAACTAAGGCGTTAACATATTGGTCTGGCTCTCCATTACAATCACCGATATTTACTGAAAAACCATCCATAGTTTCAGCAATACATCCCTCATTTGTAACTGCAATAATCTTAACCATCTCCATTTTTTCTGCTGGTGCAGTATAGAACATCAAATATGCAAAAAGAAGGCCTGCTCCAAGTGCGATAACTCCAGCTATGATGAAAGTGGAATTTTTACCTGATTTTTTATTAGAACTGTCCCCTAATGACACATTTTATTCCTCAAAATCTTACTTAAAAATGATTTTAAGTTTTTCAAAAATGATTTAGTCCTTTATTGATTAACATTAATGTACTATATCTTTAGGAATAAAATATGGCAAGTTATGCAGCACAAGTGAATACAATTCACAAAAAATTTACCAATGCAATGAAAAAGGCAAAATCAAAACAGGCCCTAAACAAAGCATACAGTACACACAAAAAAGATCATGAAAGATTGCTCAAAAAACATCTAGCTGAAGAAATAAGAGATATAAAAAAAGCCAAAGCAAAACTAGACTGAAAAATTTTTTCATTTGTTTTTTATTTTAATGAATCAGATCTTATGCCTATCTGTGTCATTACTGAACCCTAATTTGGTGACTTAATCCTCGTGGTCTAATTTTTATCCTATTTTACAACAACTTTTACTTTGTAATCCTCTAGCAATCCACCAAATTGAGAAAATCAAAACTCCCACTGAAATGAATTTCAATTCTAATCCTTGCATTGGAAATAATGATAATCCTCCAACTGCGCCCAAAATTACTGCTAAAGGTGCAGTACATGCTGGACAACCCGGAGTGAATGCTGCAAATGCTCCACCTAACACGGCTGAAGAATTTGTTTTTACAGAATTCATCATTTTCATTCTCTTTATCTTAAATGCCATCATTGCAAAGTTGATTCCAGCTAGTGCTGAAATCCCTATTGTTAATCCAACTGATGTTACAATGTAGTAAGGCATTATTTCCATTGTAGTATTCAAGTGAGATGGTAGCATTGACATTGTCAAAAAGTAATAGATTATTCCTAACACTGTACCGCTAATTATTGCAATGCCGGCATATCTTTTTGTTGTTAAAACATTTGAAATTAATTGTAATTTACTTGTCAAGTAAGTCCATTCACAATTCATCATATTTTAACTATCTTTGATTAACCAAAGACTATTAGCCATAAACTACTCTTGAAAAATATGACCGAGTTTTCATCTGAAGAAAAAACTATTCTTGTTCAATATGGGATAAAAAAATATGAAAATGAAGCAATTGTGAATGAAAAGCTAAAGACCATTCTATCTGAAAAAGATATTCAAAGAAACATCGATACTCTGATTGGAACTCAACGAGTTAGACGGATTGGACCTGAAATTCTTCAAAATAATGAAAGCCATACTGAATTACCAGATTTACCAGAAAATCTAAAATCTATAATTGACACTCTTTGAATGAAGAATTCTTAAATTACTCTTACTTCTTGATTTTAACATGAACAAGTTTGTTTTATTTTCAAGTCTTTTGACTTTGACATTTCTATTGACATTTTCTATAGATTCTGCTTTTGCACATCCACATTCTGGCCAAGTTCTAATCAATGGCCATACACATGAATCTCATACTGAAATTACTCCATTAACTGGAATGATAGGTCTTGAAAAATCAACCATCTTTTTCCATTCCCCTCAAGAAAACTCATTACCATGGGCATTTGTTGAAGGAAATATTGCAAATCATGTTGAAGGTTATCCAGTAATAATTCAAATTTTTAAAGAAAATGATGCTGTTCATTTTGCTCAAACTGATGTGAGTGCAAGTGGTAATTATGAATACAAGTTTAGAGTTTTAAATTCTGAAAATGGTGTATCAAGCAAAATCTTTGATGGTGATTATTCAGTAAAAATCTTTAAAGTAGTATACATGTATCAAGAAAATCTAATTTAGAATCCACGTAATCCTTCTGGACGTACAGTTTCTGGATGCTGTTTCATCCATTCTACTTTATCTAACATTGCTTGTTTGTCTTGAGGAAAAGTCCCTTTGACTGTATATGCATTTGAACCATGATTTACTCTAAAAACAATCTCTTCCTTGGTCTCAATTTGATTTATCAAATCATATAGTTCTTCTAATGATTCATCATCATCAATTCTGGTAAATTCTCCTTCATACTTGTCGATAAATTCTTGTTTGATTCCATTTTCTAGATAGAGGGTTAAGGCGCCAACATAATGTGGTGAACAAGCACTAATGACTTCTGCAGTACCTTTGATATGATCTTTTGAGTATTTTTTCCCACCTAATCCTAGAATTACCATACATGACATTACATATCCTGCTTCTTTTGCTTTGTTTACTGATTTGATAATTGTTTTACCTATTGCTCCCTTGGTTACTTTTTTTAGAACAATATCAGATCCACTCTCAATTCCTAAGTAAAACATGTTAAGACCTGCTTCATTCATTTTCTTTAATTCTTCAGATGTTTTCTTTAGAATATTCATAGGCATTGCATAACATGATATTCTTTCAATGTTTTGAAACTTTTCTCTAATGTATTTTACAATTTTAATCATATACTCTGAATCAAGATTTAATGCATCACCATCTGCAAGGAATACTCGTCTTGTATCTGGTAGATAACCTGCCATCATGTCGATTTCTGCTTTCACATCTTCCCATGATCTTTCGGAATATTCTTTTGATCTATACATATCACAAAATGAACATTCGTTAAATGAACAACCTAATGTTACTTGGAAAATTAAAGATCTAGCTTCTGATGGTGGTCTATACAGAGGTGCATCATAATTTAACATCATATTTTTGTCCATTCAAGTTTGCCTGATTATGTTTTTTATACTTTCTACTTATCGCAGAATACCTTTTAGTAGTAAATGAGAAGGAATTTCATAACTTATGGCCAATGATCCTGATGCAAAAAGACTCCTGTGGTTTGTATTTGCAGGTTCTAGAGGTGGATTAAATCGATTAAAAATAATTTCTAAACTAAGGGAAAATCCGTTTAACACAAATCAATTAGCAAAGGAGCTGAGTCTTGATTACAAGGCTATTCAGCATCATATCCGAGTATTAGAAAAAAATAACATGATCACTAAAATTGGTGAAAAATACAATGTGACTTATTTTATCTCAACCTATCTTGAAGTCAATATGGAGGCATTTGAAGAAATTGAAGGGAAATTGGACAAAAGTAAATAAAAGCTCTAGAGGTGTTTTACACTAAATGGAATCTACTTCTCTAGTACTATCTATTGTTTCAATTGCCAATATGGGTATACTTGGAATTCTAATCTGTATATTTGGAAAAATGTATGGAAAGACTAGAGCCCAGCTTCCACTAGGTATGATAGTTGTTGCAGGAATGTTGTTTTTGCATAATGTAATTGGTGCATTAGCTTATTTTTCCATGGAGGAGATTTTCTCACATGAAATATTCCCATACATGTTAGGAGTAGGAATTGCAGAACTTGCAGGATTGATAATATTTTTAAAAATCACTTTAGACTAATCTTAGTTTATTTGTAACAACCGAGAATCAATTACATGTTACAAGAATATCTAAAATTAAACAAAAATATTCTCATAGCATTTACTGCATCAATAATTATTTCAGCTATTATTGCTCAAATTTTATCTGACCAAGATGATCTTCTTAACACAACATATACTACAATTGCAGATTATGTGATTTATTTTTCAGTTTTTAGTAGCTTGTTTTATCTAGATAATCGAAAAAAATATCAATTAGAATCTGGCAAGACAGATACTACAAAACTCAAACAAGATTTAAAAAAATTGATTACTTCACTTGGAATTGCTGAGGTTGTATACACTGTAGCAAGATGGGCATTACAATATTATTTTCTAACTATAAACTACGATCCATACTTGGCATCAATTGTATCACAAGGATTATCTACAATTATTTACATGATAGTACTAAATCTAACTGTGAAAATAACGAGGTTGTATAAAGATGGGAATTAGTGTTTATGTTGATGGTTCTGGTGGAACAAATAGCGGTTATGGTTATTTTGTTAAAGAGACAGGAGAATCATTTTATGAAAAAAAACCTGATCTAACTAATAATCAGGCAGAGTATATGGCAATAATTTCTGCATTAAACAAATATGTTGATTCTAATGAAGAAATTATCATTCACAGTGATTCTAAAAACACTGTAAACCAACTAAACCATGAATTTGCAATAAATAACGAAGCGTTACGAAATCTAGCTCGAGAAGCATGGGGAATTATTGGTAAATTTTCTAATTTGTCCATTGTTTGGGTTCCTAGAAAAGAGAATTTGGCTGGAAAAATGCTGGGAAGCTAAAAACTAGAGATCAGAAATTTCCGAGAATAACTTTATTATACAAAATCTCAGATTCAACTTATCATGGCAGAATCTGTTATCTTATCACCAAAATCTATTGCAGTAATTGGTGCATCTGATAAGAGAGGAAGTGTTGGTGCCACAATTACATCGAATATTATGAATGGTTTCAAAGGAATCGTATATCCAATTAGTCCATCTAGAGACACAGTCTTTTACAAAAAAGCATACAAGTCTGTTTTAGATGTTCCAAAATCAATTGATCTTGCAGTTATTGTTATCAAAAATACATTGGTTATACCAGTGTTAGAAGAATGTGGAAAGAAAAAAGTCAAAGGTGTCATCATTATCACCGCAGGTTTCAAAGAAGTTGATGAAGAAGGAGCAAAACGAGAACAACAAGTCATAGACATTGCTAAAAAATACAAAATGGAAATCATTGGACCTAACTGTCTTGGTGTCATGAATCTTGATCCAAAGACAATGATGAATTCTACTTTTCTCAAAGTTACACCAAAGTCTGGAAAAATTGCACTTGTTTCACAAAGTGGTGCTATTTGTGCAGCACTAGTTGAAGATGCTAGTGCGCAAGGAATTGGTTTCTCAGCAGTTGTGAGTCTTGGAAATAAAGCTGTGATGAGTGAAGTTGACATTCTAAAAATTCTTGCAAATCACAAACAAACCAAATTTATTGTTATGTATCTTGAAGACATGGGAAATGGTCAAGAATTTCTTAAAGTTTGTAAAAATATTACTAAAAAACTCAAAAAACCCGTTCTTGTATTAAAATCTGGACGTAGTCCAGAGGGTGCAAAAGCTGCAATGTCTCATACTGGAGCTTTAATGGGCTCAGATGAAATTTATGATGCATTACTCAAACAATCAGGCGCAATTAGAGTAGATACGATGGAAGAGCTATTTGATTATGCTACTGCCTTTTCTAAACAACCACTTCCAACAGCAGGTGGTTTAGTTATTGTATCAAATGCAGGTGGACCTGCAATTATTTCCACTGATGCCTGTTCTAACGCAGGAATTAGAATGGCCAAAATTGATAGTATTCGTCCAAAGATAGATGCAGTAATTCCTCCTTGGGGAAGCTCTGCAAACCCTGTTGACATTGTAGGTGATGCTGATTTTAACAGATTTCATAATGTGCTGGATCGTGTACTCAAACATCCAAAGGTAGGATCTGTAATTACAATGTGTACTCCTTCTGGAACATTAGATTATGATAAACTAGCTGAAGTAGTTGTTGAAATGTCAAAAAAATACAAAAAGACAATGCTTGCAAGTTTAATGGGATTGGATGAAGGTATTACAAATAGAGAAATTTTAGCAAAGGGAGATGTTCCTTATTACAACTATGCTGAAGGAGCAATTAGAACTTTAGCTTCAATGATAAAATTTGCAATTTGGGTAAATACCAAAGAAGGAAAAATTACTAAATTCAAAGTAAACAAAGCTAAAGCCAAGAAAATTTTTGACAAGGTCAAAAAAGAAAAAAGACCAAATCTGTTAGAAGAAGAAGGACAAGAAGTTCTCAAAGCATATGGTTTACCATTACCTAAAAGTGCACTTGCCAAAAATGAATCTGAAGCAATAAAAATTGCCAAAAAAATTGGTTACCCTGTTGTAATGAAAATTGCATCACCACAAATCATTCACAAGTCTGATGCAGGTGGTGTCAAAGTAAATTTGACAAATGATTCTGAAATAAAAGATGCTTTTAAAACAATTATCAAAAATGCCAAAAAATACAACAAGAAAGCCGAGATCAAAGGTGTTTTGATAGTTGAGATGGTAAAAGGTGGCAAAGAACTCATCATTGGCTCAAAATTAGAGCCTGGATTTGGTCCTGTTATCATGCTTGGAATGGGAGGAATCTATGTTGAAGTTCTCAAAGATGTAACATTCAAGCTTGCTCCAGTTACTGATAGAGAAGCAGATGACATGATTGCATCAATTAAGACTCAGAAATTACTTCAAGGAGTTAGAGGTGAAAAGCCATCGGATATTGTAAAATTATCTGAATGTATTCAAAGATTATCTCAACTAGTTTCTGACTTTAAAGAGATCAAAGAATTAGACATGAATCCTGTCCTTGTAATGGAAAAAGGAAAAGGATGTAGAATTCTTGATGTCAGAATTGGACTCTGATCGCAATTCATTCCTAGAGTTTAGTCTGATTTAATTTAGAATATTTATACAACTTCAAAATGAATAATATTACATGGCTAATGTCTTGAAGACAATTAGAACAGGTGATGATTATATTGAAAGTCTTAGAGGACGCGATCTCAAAATTTACCTTTTTGGAGAACTAGTAGAAAATTATGTTGATCATCCAATTATTAGACCTTCAATTAATGCAGTTGCAGAAACTTATGATTTGGCAGTTCGTGAAGAGGCATTAGCTTCTGCTGATTCATCACTTTCTGGATTGAAAGTTAATCGATTTTTACACATTGCAGAAAGTGCAGAAGATTTAGTTTTACAAAATAAAATGCAAAGAAAACTTGGACAAAACACTGGAACATGTTTCCAAAGATGTGTTGGAATGGATGCAATGAATTCTTTACATTCTACAACATTTGAAATTGATGAAAAACATGGAACTGATTATCATAAAAGATTCTTAGAATTTGTAAAGATGGTCCAAAAAGAAAATTTTGTTATTGGTGGTGCCATGACTGATCCTAAAGGTGATAGAAGTAAGGGCCCATCAGAACAAGATGATCCTGATCTATTCACTAGAGTTGTAAAAACTGATGAAAATGGAGTTTATGTTTCTGGAGCAAAGGCTCATCAAACTGGGTGTATTAATTCTCATTGGATTCTCTTGATGCCAACCATTAGATTAACTGAAGTTGATAAAGACTGGGCTATTGTTGGAGCAATTCCAGCTGATGCAAAAGGAGTCACTTACATTTACGGTAGACAATCTTGTGACACAAGAAGTATGGAAGAGGGTGACATTGATGACGGTAATGCAAAGTTTGGTGGTCAAGAAGCCTTGATAATTTTAGATAATGTGTTTATTCCATGGGATAAAGTATTCATGAATGGAGAATACGAATTTGCATCAATGCTTGTAGAGAGATTCACATGCTATCACAGACGTAGTTATGTATGCAAAACTGGTTTAGGTGATGTATTGATTGGTGCAGCCGCAACAATTGCTGATTACAATGGTATTCCAAAAGTTTCTCACATTAAAGATAAACTTATTGAGATGACTCATCTTAATGAAACAATTTTTGCAGCAGGTATAGCATCATCTTACCAAGGACAACAGATGAAGTCTGGTGTTTTCTTAAATGATGACATGCTTGCACAAGTTTGCAAACATAATGTTACTAGATTCCCATATGAGATTAGTAGACTAGCACAAGATATTGCTGGTGGATTAGTGGTAACATTACCTTCTGAGAAAGACTTTAGACATCCAGAAGCAGGACCACTACTCAAAAAATATCTTGCTGGAAGAAAAGGTGTTGACGTTGAAAATAGAATGAGAATTTTAAGATTAATTGAAAACATGACTTTGGGTAGAAACGCAGTTGGCTATCTTACAGAATCAATGCATGGAGCAGGCTCCCCACAAGCACAAAGAATCCAGATTCAAAGACAAATGCAAGTAGGCTACAAAAAGAACTTGGCAAAGAATCTGGCAGGAATTACAAACGATATTGAAGAACCAAAAGAACCATCTGAATACTTTAAGCGAGTATTCAAAACAAAAGACTCTGTTCTTTAAAAATTATTTTAAATTTTAAAACTGATTTTACTAATTCATTAAATTCTTAATCTTAGTGTGACATTGCGATCTAGCTTGTTAATTTTTAGCTAACAGTTGTTTAATTGTAAATTTCACTTGTGTTTATCAATGACTTTTTCAAAAACAAACTTTCGAAAACCACTTTTAATACTTCCAGTATTACTAGCAATTGGTTTTATGTTTGCAACTCCAATGATTTTGGATGCTGCAGCAGCTAAAGGCGGTAATGGTAATGGTAATGGCAATAATGATCAAACAGTGATACCTGGTGATGCATTACTTCCAGATGTAACGCCAGGAATTCCAAAACATCTTCAAATTCATAATCAACAACAAAAAGAATTTTTAAGATTTACTAATGTTTGGGCTAATTTGGGTCCAGGAACTTTAGAATTCCAACCCTTATTCCCAGATCCTGATGCTGATGAAGGAACAACACAAGATTCTTTCCAAAATCTCTATGACGATGAAGGAAATTTTGGATTGCCCGAACATAATGTTTGGAGTGACACAGTAAGCCGATTCATTTTCCATGATACCCATAATCACTGGCACATTGATAATGTTGGAGAATTTTCAGTACGCGTTGATAACAATGGTGTTCCGGGAGAAATAGCACCTGGTGCTTCATCCATTAAAGTTGGATTCTGTATTACCAATGTCTTCAAGTATAATGGCGATGAATCTCCAACATCTCAGAGAATTTATTGGGATTGTGAAGTTGGATTACAAGGAATTCAGCCTGGTTGGGTAGATCAATACCATCAATCAGTTGAAGGAAATGAAATTAATATCTCTAAAGTTCCAAATGGAACTTATTTCCTGGTACACAAATGGAATCCAGCAAATGCATTTGTTGATGGCGATGATACCAACGATGAATCTTGGATGAAATTTGAACTAGTAGATGATGGAAAAGGAAACCGAAAGATCATAGAAATCGAAGGATTCGCTCCTGAATGTCAAACTGATGGTTCCACTCCTGGAATATGTGGTGACATTAGAAAGAACTCATAGTTCTTTTTTCTTTTATTTTTTATTTGATTAATCAGCATAGCTGGTATAGCTACATACATTCCTAAATTCATTAGAATCACACCCACTCCATATCCTAATACTTCAGATTCTGTTTCTGCATATGACATGATCGACAGAGTTGATAACAATGGTGTAATTCCAATCTTTACCATTTCTTTGAATATTGGACTCTCTCTCTCCAAATCTGCGATATATGGTGAGAATGAATAATACAATTGATTAAATCCGCTCATAAATGACACTCCTGATTGGGTACTCATTAATTGGTTATCCCGAATTTCTCTGAGTAATTGAATCTGTGGTGCCATCTCTGAACCATACGTGGCAGTTGCAATGAGACAACCTCCACCTTCAGAACTATCAATTGGGTTTTCAACAATTTGTGGCTCTGTTACTTTATTTTCAGATTTTTGTATGCTTGTTTCTTCTATCTCTTTTTGCTGCTGAGCAATCTCTTGAGGGATTTCTTCAATGTTTACAGATTTTGTATCTATTTTACCTATTTTGGCTTCTGTAGCACTTTCTTGAATTTCTAGACTATAGTACGCCCTACTTTTTTCAATTAATTTTTGATACCTATCTGATTCTGAATACAACCATAAATCATCATTATACAAATTTCCACAGAGTCTTGATTCAATTGAATGCTGATGATGCTTAAAAAAATCATTTCCCATAAAATTATACAATTGATAGTTTTCTTCACACCACTCTATTCCATTTACTGTCAACCCTGCTGTATCACGAAATGGTGTTTGCGCATATACAGAACTGACTAGAAAAAATATTGAAAAAACTAACAAATATTTCAATTAGAAATTTTCTTTTCTGCTACTTGATAAGTGATACTACTCTTCAAACTAATAATTTCTCAGGATCCTTTTTTAGTGATTTTGACCTAATCACAGTACCAAGCAAGCAGGACGATCTATTGTTCTTGTCATACGGCATATGTGAACCTGTTGCCTGAA
>Ga0265309_10001270_pt1 | contig 11001 bp, 11 predicted proteins | sample Helome_FD_192492 | JGI IMG/M metagenome (GOLD analysis project Ga0265309, IMG submission 192492) | Marine sediment microbial communities from subtidal zone of North Sea - Hel_20160524 (Illumina Assembly) | ecosystem: Environmental > Aquatic > Marine > Subtidal zone > Sediment ...
GCATCAGATCCCGAAATCGCTTTGCAGTTCAGAGATAACTTGCAGCACATCTTGTTTTAGCACAGGGAATTTTGTGTTTATTTCATCAAAACTTCCCTGATTTTTACCAAGGGTTTCAATATCAAGGGCCAGGATACGAGTTTGCTCCATGCCCAGAATGTCTACATTCGGTTTTATTTTATGTGCTAATTGGTACGTTTGTTCATGATCCCTGTTATTTACTGCTTCTTCCAGATCTTTCAGGTCCTGTGGGATCTCTTCGAGAAAAACGGTGACGATAGATACGATGAAATCTTCATCCCCAGCTGCCATCTCATTTATTTTATCCAGTGTATATATCATTATTTTACTTTTATGATAAACATCTCATTACTTTCAAGATGCCCCTTGAGCGTATCATTGGGCGCAATCTTGCCAACACCGGCTGGTGTTCCGGTAAATAGTATATCTCCTTTTTTTAACATAAAAAACTGAGAGACATAAGCAATTAGTTCATCTATTTTCCAAAGCATATGTCCGGTATTACCTTCCTGGACAAGCCTGTTATTAACACGTAACGAAAAATTTAGGTTATTTATATCTGAAAATGCACTTTTTGGTAACCATTTGCCAATGATAGCAGCACCGTCAAAGCCTTTAGCCTTTTCCCAGGGCAGTCCTTTTGCTTTTAATTCCTCCTGCAAGTCGCGTGCCGTAAAATCAATTCCCAGCCCTACCTCATCATAGTAAGAATCGGCAAATTTCTGGTCGATATGTTTGCCCACTTTCTTGATCTTGATGAGTACTTCTACTTCATAGTGAACATTTGAGGTAAACTCAGGGATGTAGAAATCCTGTTCCTTAGGCAGAACTGCCGAATCTGGTTTAATAAAAACCACCGGATCCTTGGGTCGTTCATTGGCGAGCTCATCAATATGAGCTGCATAATTCCTGCCAATACAAATGATCTTCATGTATTATTCAATTAGGTATTTCAGGCTGATCGCCGGAATAAAACTTTTGTCATTACCTCTGGACACCACTTTGAACGGACTCCAGGTTCCCATGCCATAAATCATCGCCTTATAATTAAAATTGCCGCTGTACACACCCCCAAAGGTCGGTGCAAACCTATCCTCTACATATTTTTGCTTTGTGATCGGATCTTCTGTGGTGGACCTGTACCAGTTATAAGGGATAAATAGCCATTCCAGGCCAATGTATACCCCATCCCTGGGCACTACGATCTTGTATTCGGAAAGGTCTACATTAATATGTGTATCGCCTTCCTGTGTATTTAGAATAACGTTTTCCCTTAACAGGTCTTCCCCCGGGGCTCCGGTATCCGGATCAATATTATAAACCCGCAGCCTGAATTTTGATTCAGATTTCAGGTCCCCGGATTGTTGCTGTAAGAATACCATCACCTTTTCAATGACCTTTTGATTGGCGCCAATATTTGGAAAATACAAGGCCAGGACCCATGGTGTGGACGAGGAGGAGAATCCACTGGTCAGGCTATAACTACTTATCGGGTTGAGCACTTCGGAATCGCCCCATACTTCTGAAAGTACAACTTCATCCAGTTCAAAACTCTCTTCGTCCAAATAGATGTTTGTAGTCTCTGATAAGATTTTTCCTTTCAATACTTTTTCTTCATAGCCCAAAGAGGAAATATGTACATCTTTTTCCAACAGTACTTCGGGAATATCTATAAAGAAATGCCCTGACTCATCTGTTGATGTACCTTTTAATGTATTTAAAAAACTGAGGTTCACAAAGGGAATAGGCTCTTTGGTATTAGCATCTAATACATATCCTTCTACCCGTATAGATTGCGCGTTAAGCGAAGAAGCCACTATAAGGCAAACAAAAAAGAAGACACCTTTAAGGCACATCAATTGAGTTTTGAATTAAGTCCGCGTAATTTGATCTGTGTGAGCACTTTTTTTGTGTAGCGAGGGAATTCTGCATTGAGTATCCATCCAAAATAGCCCGGTTCTTTTTCCAGAATGTCGATCACCCTTTTACCCTTATGTTTTCCAAATGAGAAAACCTCCTCTCCATTTTCATCAAATAAGATAAAACCGGCGAAATCTGCCGTATGCTTTCTTTGAGAAAATTCAGATAAGCTTTTCATTGAATTTTCTAATTCCGGATATCGGTCTAATTGAGCTTTTAATACTTCATAAGTCGCTGTCGTATCTGCTGAGGCGCTGTGCGCATTTGTCAGATCCTTGTCACAATAGAATTTAAAAGCAGCCTCCAGGGTTCGTTTTTCCATTTTATGAAAAATGGTTTGAACATCTACGGAATTCATGTGCTTCATATCAAAATCAATTTCTGCCCGAAGCATTTCCTCAGCCAGCAGTGGTATATCAAATCTATCAAGGTTAAAACCACCAAGGTCGCTATCCCGGATCATGGCGTAAATTTCTTTGGCGATCTGCTTGAAGGTAGGGGAATCAGCTACTTTTTCATTCGTGATGCCATGTATGGCAATGGATTCTTCCGGAATGGTCATCTCAGGGTTCACATACCAGCTGCGTTCTTCCTTACTTCCGTTAGGTTGTATTTTGAGGATGGCGATCTCGACAATCCGATCCGAAACGACATTCGTACCGGTCGTTTCAAGATCAAAGAAACAAATAGGTTTAGAAAGGTTTAATTCCATAGCTAGGTAACTAAGTGGCGACTTTTTATATTTCTCTGTTGAGATCCCAGTTCTCCAGGATATCGGCAATGGTCTTAACAAATGCTCCCCCAAGAGCACCATTCACTACGCGATGATCATAGCTATGGGAAAAGAACATTTTATGTCGCACGCCTATATAATCTCCATCCGGAGTTTCTATCACAGCTGGCACTTTTCGTATAGCCCCCAAAGCCAGGATACCTACCTGAGGCTGGTTAATGATCGGGGTGCCCATAATACTGCCAAAAGAGCCTACATTGGTTACCGTGTACGTGCCATCCTGAATTTCTTCTGGTTTCAGTGCATTGTTCCGTGAGCGATTGGCCAGATCATTGATCACTTTGGTCATTCCTACCAAATTCAGTAGGTCTGCATTTTTAATAACTGGCACGATCAAATTGCCATCTGCCAGGGCTACAGCCATCCCAATGTTTATATTTTTCTTGACGATCACGTTATCGCCATCGACAGAAATATTCATCATAGGATGTTGTTTCAGTGCTCTGGCAACGGCTTCCATAAATATCGGGGTGAACGTAAGCTTCTCCCCTTCCCTTTTCTCAAAAGATGCTTTTACCTCGTTCCTCCATTGAACAACGCCGGTAACATCGGCTTCCACGAAGCTCTGAACATGAGCAGAAGTAGCAATCGAGTGCGACATGTGCTCTGCGATCAATTTCCCCATACGGGTCATTGGGATTATTTCATCCTTTGCTCCGAGGATAGGAGACGTAGGTACCTGTGTTTTTGGTTCAGGAGGGGGTATCACTTCAGGAACTGGTTCTGGTGTGGGAATAACCGGTTGTGTCTGAACAGGAGCGGGTGCCGGTTCGGGCGTACTTTCTTTGACTGTTTTTGAGCGTCCATTGCTCAAATAGGCCATAATATCATTCTTAGTCACCCTTCCTTCTTTGCCCGATCCGATAATGGCATCAAGTTCAGTCATCGATATCCCTTCTTTTTGGGCAATATTTCGTACCAAAGGCGAATAAAACCTAGCCGTAGAACTTGGAGTTGCTGCAGGAATTGAAGTAGTGGTTTCCTTGGCCGCTACTACTGTTTTTTCTACTTCCTCGACTACTTTTTTAGTTTCCTCTTCAACAGCTGCCTCTACTTCAGGTTCAGGGGCGGATACAGGCTCTTCCCCTCCTTCAGTTTGTATTATGGCAACCGTCTGGCCAACCTTAATGACATCATCCACTTTGAATAATTTTTCCAGTAATACCCCTTCGACCTCGCTTGGAACTTCTGAATCTACTTTATCTGTGGCTATCTCAAAGACAGCCTCATCTAATTCAATAGTATCTCCAACTTCTATTAACCAGGCAGTGAGTGTCGCTTCGGCTATACTTTCGCCCATTTGGGGCAATTTCATTTCAAATTTTGACATATGATCAAAAAGTGGGTTTCTAAATACCTTGCAAAAGTACTAAAATTTAGTAGCCTTGACCTCCCAAAGAACTGCCCTTTTTACGAGTTTGCTTTTAACGAATTTTCGAAAGGGATCCTATTCAGAATGCTCCTGCCTAAAGTGACTTCATCTGCATATTCCAGTTCATCCCCTACAGGAACACCCCGTGCCAAGGTAGATGTGGTGATGTCTTCGCCCTGAAGTTTTTTATACATGTAGAAATTTGTAGTATCCCCTTCCATGGTAGCGCTCAAAGCAAAGATCAATTCGCGGATGCTCCCGGTTCTCACTTTTTCCAGTAAGGAGTCTATCGTGAGATGCTGCGGGCCGATACCTTCTACAGGAGAGATCTTCCCTCCAAGGACATGATACAATCCTTTGAACTGGCCTGTGTTTTCTATGGCCATGACATCGCGAATATCCTCAACAACGCAGACTACGCTTATGTCGCGCGCGGGATTAGCACAAATTTCACAGATTTCAACATCCGAAATATTATGACAATTCTTGCAAAACTTAATCTGACTTCGGAGTTCACTGAGCGCTTCAGAAAGCCTAGAGGTCTGGGCTTCTGGTTGCTTTAATAAATGTAATACGAGTCGCAGTGCAGAACGCTTACCTATTCCTGGTAATTGAGACATTTCATAGACTGCATTCTCCAGTAATTTGGACGAAAATTCCATAAAAGCAAAAGTACATCATAATTTAAGTTTTCGTACTTTGGGCGCAATTTTCTTCCTATGTCTGCAAGCCTTATTCTTCTTATAATCGCGCTTTATTTTGGCGTTTTAATGTTGATATCCTATCTGACAGGGAAGAATGATTCTAACGTAGATTTCTTTCAAGCCGGGAAAAAATCACCCTGGTTTGTGGTCGCATTTGGCATGGTGGGGGCGTCCTTGTCCGGGGTTACTTTTATTTCCGTTCCGGGATGGGTAGAAGATTCACAGTTTAGCTATATGCAAGTAGTCCTGGGCTACCTCGTGGGCTATTTCGTAGTGGCTTATCTTTTGCTGCCGCTCTATTACCGACTCAATGTAACATCAATATATGAGTACCTGAATACCCGCTTCGGCCCTACGAGTTATAAGGTGGGCGCTGTTTCCTTTTTTATCTCCAGGGTATTGGGAGCTGCCTTCAGGCTTTTTTTGGTAGCCATTGTCTTGCAGCAATTTGTATTTGATGCCTGGAACGTCCCCTTCGAGATTACGGTTATCCTTTCCATCCTATTGATCTGGGTCTATACCTATAAAGGTGGGATTAAAACCATTGTCTGGACAGACACCTTACAGACACTGTTTATGATCCTGGCTGTACTACTCTGCATCTTTTTTATCAATGACCGTTTGGATTGGACCTTTGGAGAGTTCCTGGCCTCGGAAGAACTAAAATCTTATAGTAAGTTTTTAGTTACGGATAGCTTTCAAGCCAGGAATCATTTTATAAAATCATTTGTAGGCGGGATGTTCATTACCATTTGTATGACGGGTCTAGACCAGGATATGATGCAAAAAAACCTGACTTGCAAGAATATTGGGGATGCAAAGAAAAACATGGTGACATTTAGTATCGTACTCGTCATCGTTACCTTTTTATTTGTCTTGCTGGGCGCCTTGTTATTCATCTATGCAGCAAAGGAAAATATTGCCATTCCTCTTATGGATGGGTCGCCAAAATCTGATCTGTTATTCCCTGAGATCGCCTTAAATAGTGATCTGGGTATCTGGGTAGGGGTCACATTCTTACTCGGATTGATCGCGGCTGCCTATAGCAGTGCAGATAGTGCCTTAACGTCGCTCACTACTTCTTTTTGTGTGGATTTTCTTGGGATTGAAAAGAAACCATCAGCTGATCAAAAGAAGATCCGCAAGAAAACCCATGTGTGGATGAGTGTTGTATTGGTGATAGTGGTGATAATTTTTAAATATGTATTAAACAGTAATGTCATTGATGGATTGCTTACCGTCGCCACTTATACGTATGGACCTTTACTAGGCCTGTTTGCATTTGGTATTTTTACGAATTACCGGATCAAAGATCGCTATGTATGGATCGTTGCTGTCCTATGTGTGAGTATTATCTATATTCTCGGAAATATCCCTGCAGAATCTCTGGGCGGATATCAGGTTGGCTATGAATTGTTACCGTTTAACGGACTTTTGACTTTCATAGGTTTGTGGATATTGAAGGAAAATAAAACAATTACAAAATAATTTACTGAAAATACTGTTTTCTCAAATATCTATTTTAGAGGCTATCACTCATTCTTTCTTAATACATATCTAAAGCAAGCATTGTCAAAGTGCATCCAATTTCTACTTCTATATCATTAGCCCTGAGAAGTTTATAAAATTCAGGATTTTCAGTACCCGGATTAAATATGACGCGATGTGGTTCCAGGGATAAAACCTTATCAAAATATTCGGGTTGATTTGGCGGTGAAATATATAAACTGATTGTATGGACGCTTTGTAATTTATTCAAATTGGTTATAACTTGTACACCGTCTATATGACCTTCCTCAACCCCAAATGCACTAGTTTTAACTTGCTTTGATTGTAATTTTATTACAACCTGATGGCTGATTCGATGTGGTTTTAAGGAAGCACCAAAGACGAGTGTTGATTTCATACACAAATGTGCTGTTAATTACTGTTAATTGCAGGCATGAAATTAAAATAAATCTCGTCCTTTGAATACAAAATAGCGATTAAGAAATTGGTAATGCTATATTTTTTTATAGTTAATGGTTAGTGTTTAGTATAGCTTATCAATAAACGAAACCCCGGCATCTTTGCCGGGGTTTTATGTTACACTGATTTGCTATTACTTCAGATATTATTTAAAGATCCCAGTTTGGTGGCCATCGAGGCTCGTGACATTTTTTTCTTCCCAGTACTTCTCAAGTCCCTCCTTGCCTTTTTCAGCTGCCCATGGACCGAGTAGATCCCGTTCTCCTTTGTATTCCATAAAGGGAACTCCAAATCCACAGCTGGTCTGTACCAGGTCAATATCCATCACAATGAATTGCCTGCTTCCCACTGCATCAGGAAAATAAGGTTGAAAATCTTGCCAGGCAGCATCACGTTCATGATATACCTTAGCTGTGCCATAAAGTCTGAGGATCATAGGATTGCCTTCAAAGGCGCAAAACATAAGTGTCATTCTATTTTGAAACCTCAAGTGGGTCGCCGTTTCATTCCCACTACCCGTGAGATTCAACCAGAGAACTTGTTTTTCGGATAACACCTTTAATGAATTAAGACCTTTTGGTGATAGATTTATCCGGCCTTCCTTCATTGCAGTTGCCACAAAATAAAGGGGTTGCTTCTCAATAAAGGAGATCAATCTCGGACTTAGCTTTTTTAGACGTTTTCCCATGAGTAAAGATCGGGCTAAAAGATTACCACCTGATGACTACACTGCCCCAGGTAAATCCGCTACCAAAGGCTGCAAGGATCACGAGATCTCCATCATTGACCTTTCCTTTTTCAACAGCCTCTGCCAATGCTATGGGTATAGAGGCTGCCGTAGTATTGCCATAATACATAATGTTGTTATATACCTGATCATCGGACAGTCTGAATTTCTTTTGTATGAATTGAGCTATTCTCAGATTGGCCTGGTGCGGAATTAGCATATCTATATCCTCAACACCCAATTTGTTTTTTTCCAGACCTTCTTTGATAACCTCTGAAAACCGTACAACGGCATTTTTAAAAACGAACTTCCCATTCATGTACGGAAAATAGGAAGTGTCTTCAGGATCGTTTTCTTCGAGAATTTCTGTTACCCAACGAGTCCCCATTGCCGGGGCAATTACTGAAAGTTCTTCAGCATGCCGGCCTTCCGAATGTAAATGGGAGGAGAGAATACCTTTTTCCAGGTTTTCTTCCCTTGTAAGAACAACGGAACCGGCTCCATCTCCAAAGATTACAGATACATCCCGGCCTCTTGTAGTCATATCCAATCCTGTTGAATGCACTTCAGATCCGATAACCAGAACATTTTTATACATCCCGCTTTTGATATACTGATCTGCAAGTGACACGCCATAGACAAATCCAGAACATTGATTCCGGATATCCACAGCTCCCACCGTATTCATTTCCAGATCGCGCTGAACCATAACACCGGGACCGGGAAAATAATAATCGGGGCTAAGGGTGGCAAAGACTATAAAGTCTATATCATTAGGAGTAAGCCCGGCATTTGATATGGCCATTTTGGCAGCTTTTACGCCCATGCTGGAAGTAGTCTCTTCCCCTTTAATTATATGCCTGCGTTCCTTTATACCGGTACGTTCCTGTATCCACTCGTCACTGGTATCCATTAATTTGGACAGATCATTATTTGTTACCACGTTTTCGGGTACGTAATATCCCAACCCTGCTATTCTTGAATTGTACATATGTTTTTGGATTTTGGGTACTCCTATACCCGCATTTTACAATGGAATAGATCCACTAATATTCTCAATCGAATATAGGTAAAAAATGCTTGAGGATGCTATGGCCAGGCTAACTCCGGTTCTATTTCAAAAGGGTATAAAAAAACATGCCCCCGATAGATACGAGGGCACGCTTACAATCTAACTAACCATTAACTGGTTACAACTAACCAAAAAATCTTTTTCATAACAAGATTTCATATCAAATATAATTATTGTTTAACTTTTATCCTATTTTATTAAACATTTTTAACATTATTTTAATTTGGCTCTCTTGCCAGATCTGTGTCAGTTTGTCAGCCTGATCATTTTGGTATTTTTTTTGACATATGGAAGCAACTCTAAAAAATTAAAACTATGCCCAGCGGTAAGATCAATGTATCCGTCGAAAATATATTTCCTCTCATTAAAAAATTCCTGTATTCAGATCATGAAATTTTTCTGAGGGAACTTGTCTCAAATGCCACCGATGCCACGCTAAAACTACAGCACATGGTTTCTGTTGGCGAAATAAAAGAAGATATCGGAGACCCGATGATCGAGATCAAGATCGACAAGAAAGGAAAGAAACTCCATATCCTTGATCAGGGTATTGGAATGACAGAGAATGAAATTAAAAAATACATCAATGAAGTTGCCTTCTCGGGCGCAGAAGACTTTTTGGAAAAGTATAAAGACGCTGATAAAGATTCAGGTATCATTGGTCATTTTGGGCTAGGTTTTTATTCGTCCTTCATGGTGGCCGATAAAGTGGAGATCATTAGTAAGAGCCACAAAGATGAGCCCGGCGTACATTGGTCTTGTGATGGCACCCCAAAATTCACTTTGAAAAAATCCAAGCGTGAAGAAAGGGGCACAGAGATCATCTTACACATGGCAGATGATTCCAAGGAATTTTTGGTGGATTCCAGGATCCGTGAATTGCTTAACAAATACAATAAATTCATGCCTGTTCCGATCAAATTCGGAACCCGGAAAGAGGCGCTACCCAAACCAGAAGATGCCAAGCAGGAAGACCCGGCGCCTACTAAAGAGGTAGATGACATTATCAATAATCCAAATCCGGCATGGACTAAGAAACCTGCCAAATTAAAAGAGGAAGACTATAAGGCCTTTTACAAGGAGTTATATCCCATGCAATTTGAGGAACCTTTGTTTAATATTCACCTCAATGTTGATTATCCTTTCAACCTGACGGGGATCCTTTATTTTCCAAAACTTTCCCAGGACCTGAATATTCAGAAAGACAGGATTCAATTGTACCAAAATCAAGTCTTTATTACAGACAATGTGGAGAACATTGTACCTGAATTCCTAACCATGCTCCGAGGCGTTATTGATTCTCCCGACATTCCATTAAATGTGTCGAGATCCTATTTACAAGCCGACGGGGCCGTTAAAAAGATAGCCTCCTATATCTCACGGAAGGTAGCTGACAAGCTGAATTCTTTGTTTAAAAAAGACAGGGAAGACTTTGAGAATAAATGGAATGATATTAAGATCGTCATTGAATACGGCATGCTGACCGAAGACAAGTTCTTCGAGAAAGCTGAAAAATTTGCGTTATTCCCATCTGTTGATGGCTCTTATTATACCCTGAATGAATTAAAAGAGAAGATCTCAGCTAATCAAACAGATAAGAATGACAAGCTGGTTGTACTGTATGCCTCAGATACAGAGGCACAGCACAGCTATATCGAAGCGGCTAAAGCCAAAGGATATGAAGTCCTGCTAATGGACTCGCCTATCATCTCACACCTGGTTCAGAAATTGGAATCATCCAATGAGAACCTCACATTTGCCAGGGTAGATGCTGACCATTTGGATAAATTGATCCAAAAAGAAGACAGCCAGATCAGCAAGCTCTCGGAAGAAGAAACCGAAAAATTGAAAACGCAACTGGAAGAAGTGATCGGGGAACAAGGACTCGTCCTGCAGCTGGAACCTATGGATAGCAAAGAGGCTCCATTTATTATTACCGAACCTGAATTTATGAGAAGAATGAAAGAAATGCAGCAGACAGGAGGCGGAGGCATGTTCGGTATGGGCCAAATGCCGGAGATGTATAACCTTGTCATAAATACAAATCACGAACTGGTAAATGAAATCCTGAATACTAGAACAGCGAAGAAAAGAGAACGATTGATCAATCAATCCCTGGATCTGGCCCGACTCTCAAAAGGCTTATTAAAAGGCGAAGCTTTGACAGAATTCATTACTCGCAGTTACGGTATGATCAAATAAAGAATCCGTTCAAGTATCAGAAGGCCACAAAGACATTGTGGCCTTTTTTGTTTTATATGCTCAGCGATCTGGTATGCCATTGTTTTAACAAGTAAACCTGAACTGCCAGGCAAAAAAGCAGGGCCGTAATTCCGTACGTCAAATTTTCTGAAAATAAACTAGCTGGAACAAGATCCAAATTACTAAACTCAGTACTCCAACTAGTTACTTTTTGAAATAACC
>Ga0265309_10001271_pt1 | contig 10997 bp, 13 predicted proteins | sample Helome_FD_192492 | JGI IMG/M metagenome (GOLD analysis project Ga0265309, IMG submission 192492) | Marine sediment microbial communities from subtidal zone of North Sea - Hel_20160524 (Illumina Assembly) | ecosystem: Environmental > Aquatic > Marine > Subtidal zone > Sediment ...
TTTTGCCTGCTGCCCATTGATGCTGCCATTACGAATGGTGCAGAATGTAGTAAAAGCCCATCCAGCCACTAGTTTAGGATGAACCAGGGCAGTAGTGTTGTATAGGGCCCCGTATATTTTTGGGAGAATCTTTTGGATTAATGGATGCATTATTTGCCCAAATTAAGGAGCAAAAATACATCTTATTCTTCTTTCCGTTTGATGCATACGATCTTCCAGGTTGGATAAACGATAGACTCATCAGGATTTACCCAATCTCCGGCCCATTTAAAGCCGTCTTCAGTCATTTCTGAAAAGGTGATCCTATAAAACCCCTCCATGCCATTCGGGGCTTTTTGCTCCTTGTAAAGGACCATAGTGCTGTCATTTCTGTTCCCCTCCCAGGCAGGCAAGGTGGTAGAAGGAAAATTAGTACTGTAGTAATGTACATACCAACGGGTACTATCAGCGATAAATTGCCGTATGCTGCCACCATGGGTGCCACCTTCATGCAAAGCATCATCCTGGACAGCCGTTCCATTCAAAATATACTTGAAGCGCCAAAGCATCTTTTTGGGTTCGTCCCAGGATTGATCCGGTTTGCGCCTTACTGAAGAACAGTCGCATTCTCCGATCAAGGGGGCGTAATCTTTTATTTGATCAGGTGCTTCCGGATTGGGTAGGCCAAATGGGTGTTCTTCAGAGGCTTCGTATGCAAATTGGGCTTGTGCACTAGCCAGACCAAAGATCAAGGAAACTAAGAGTAAAATAGATTTCATACAGATGAGCTTTGTCTCAAATTACAATTTAAAAGAAAATCCAATTCCCTCTGGCAGTTAAAGCTTTCCTAAAATCTCCAGATTTACCAGCCTACCATCATGTATTTGAGTTTAGCCTTATCGGGGATTTGCACGGCTTCAATAGAAAGGCTTGGATTGTATCTAAGACTGCCCGGAAGCTCTTCCTTAGATATGGTGAAGTAGACATCACTGTTCTTTACAAAGATGACCACGTTATTGATGGAAGTCACGATTTTCCGGATCTCATAAGCCTCCTTGATATCCTTAAAAGTGCTGTTGACACTAATGTTTCCGGCTGTTTTATAGCGCGGATCATGGATTTGAATATTCTCAACCACTGCCGTACTATCCTTGGAGGGTGTTATGGTGAGGAGCAAGTCGCCCCCTTTTTGGTATACGCGGATCTTATTTTGAGAGCTTCCCAAAATACTTGTCGACGTATCTCGAATAATGGAATCGTTACTAAAGAGACTCTCAATATCAGCTGATGGGGTCCCTTTTGTCAGAAGTCCTACTTGCTCGGATTGGATCAGGAAGGTCGTGTCCTTTTCTTGTTTACATTGGGTCAAGCAGCCTATTACTGCTATCCCAAAAATCAGGTTTCGAATCATCTGCATCTTATCGTATCACTTTTTTCAGTACGCCGAGGACTCCTCTTATAAAAGTAGCCGATGTTAGTACCTTGATAACGGGATTTTGGCGAGTACTTCGCCTCCTGCTGCTTGTTCGCTTGGAAGAGGTTCGCTTCGATCGCGTCTGCTCTTTCTCCGCCAATTTTTCAGCTTTTTCAATTTTTTCAGATAAGATCTCATAGGCGCTTTCACGATCGATCTCCTTATTATATTTCTTAACCAATTTAGACGCCCCAATTACTTCTTTGAGTTCGCTATCAGATAAGATATCCATCCTGCTCATAGGTGCTCTGAGCATCGTTGCAGCCAAAGGAGTAGGGCGACCCTTTTCATCCAGGACAGTAATAAGGGCTTCTCCAATTCCGAGGCTGGTAAGCACTTGCTTAGTGTCGTAGTAATCCGAAAGCGGATAATTTTCGGCAGTGAGCTTGATGGCCTTTCTGTCTTTAGCCGTAAAGGCTCGTAAGGCGTGCTGCACTTTCAAACCTAATTGCGAAAGAACAGCTCCGGGTACATCTGTAGGATTTTGGGTCACGAAATAGAGCCCTATGCCTTTGGATCGTATCAGTTTAACAATACTTTCTATTTGGCCCAGCAGGGCTTTCGAGGCCTCTTTAAAGATCAAGTGGGCTTCATCAACAAAGAAAATAAGCTCCGGCCTGTCACTATCGCCTTGTTCCGGAAAAGAATCATATACCTCAGCAAGTAGACTGAGCATGAAGGTCGAGAATAATTTAGGTCTGTCTTGTATATCGGTGAGTCGGATTATATTGATGATACCCCGCCCATTTTCATCGATCCGGGTGAGGTCGTCCACATCGAAAGATTTTTCCCCAAAAAACAGGTCTGCGCCTTGCTGTTCCAACTCTATGACTTTCCGAAGTATCGTTCCGGTAGAACTGGTAGAGATACGCCCATAATCTTTGGAGAACTCTTGCTTGCCTTCCCCTGTCGCATATTGCAAAACCTTTTTAAAATCTTTAAGGTCGAGCAAAGGCAGTTTATTGTCATCACAGTATTTAAAGACGACAGCTACGATCCCCTCCTGCGTAGTAGACAGATCCAGAATCCTGGACAAAAGAACCGGCCCGAATTCAGATACTGTGGCTCTTAATTTAACCCCATCCTGTTCGGAAAGCGATAAAATCTCAATAGGGAAATCCTTGGGTGTAAATGGGATCCCGATCTTTTCATGCCGCTCATCGATCTTCGGATGCCCGGGTGAAGGCTCAGCAATACCACTAAGATCCCCTTTTAAGTCCATCAACAATACGGGGATGCCTTTTTCGGAGAGATTTTCAGCGATGATCTGGAGGGTTTTTGTCTTTCCTGTACCCGTGGCTCCGGCGATCAGACCATGCCGGTTTAGGGTTTTCAGGGGGACTTTCACATGTGCGCCGGTGACCGTTTCGCCCTCAAGCATGGCAGCGCCCATGGTGATGAAATCGCCCTTGGTTTTATATCCCTCTTCTATATGTGCAAAGAATTCTTCTTTGGTACTCATCAATGTTTAATTTCGATAAAAATAGGGTAATTTTAAGCAACTCAAAAATAGTATCAGCTTATGAAAATAATGCAAAGACTCTGCGTAATAATCGCATTTTTTATCAGTATAATCGCCTGGTCTCAGGAGACGAACCAGATCCTATTTCACCCTTCTCATGAACCCTTAAAAGCGAATGCACCATTCAGTGATGTTGTAGAATACGGCAATATGTATTTCCTGGCCGGACAGATTGGGATGGACCACTCGACAAGAACAATGGTTGAGGGCGGAATAAAGGCAGAGACGAAACAAGTGATCATGAACATTAAGGATGTCCTGGCCCAACGTGGCCTTACTCTTGACCATGTTGTAAAATGTATGGTCATATTGAGTACTATGGAGGATTTTCAGGCCTTTAACGAAGTATATACCCAATATTTTACCAAGAAACCTGCCCGAACTACTTATGCGGCAAGCGGACTTGCCAGGGATGCTGCCATTGAGATCGAAGTGATCGCGATCCGACCCGAATAAATGAGGGCATGGCCGAGGAAATACTATCTTTGACGCATGGCTGATCCTATCGTACTTGACGCTGTTGAAAAAGGCACTATGCTTCCGCTTATGGAAGAGTTTTATACGATCCAGGGCGAGGGATATCACAAGGGTACTGCTGCTTATTTTATTCGTATTGGTGGATGTGATGTGGGCTGTCATTGGTGTGATGTAAAGGAAAGCTGGGATGCCAACCTGCACCCGGCAACTGCGATAGCTCCCATTGTAGAGAATGCGTCTACTTACTCTGATACAATTGTGATTACCGGGGGAGAGCCTCTCATGTGGAATATGGATCCGTTGACAAAGGCGCTAAAAGAAAAGGGGGTGAGTACCCATATTGAAACTTCAGGAGCCTACCCATTTACCGGTCATTGGGATTGGGTTTGTCTTTCCCCTAAAAAAAATAAACTACCGCTGCCCGAGATTTACCCTTATGCAGATGAATTAAAAGTGATCGTATACAATAAACACGATCTGGTTTTTGCAGAAGAGCAGGCGTCTAAGGTGAAGGAAAATTGTCAATTATACCTTCAGCCAGAATGGAGCGTTCGCGAAAAGGTTACCCCAATGATCGTGGATTATGTGATGGCCCATCCTAAATGGAAGGTGTCCCTGCAAACACACAAATACCTCAATATTCCTTAAGCATTTTATTTACCGCCGTTGGCTTGAAGATCCAGGATACATTCTGCATCTAAGGCTGGGGCAGGATTCCCTTTTGAGGCCAGAGATTCTAACATACCCATCATACCTCCGCCAAATTGGATCTCTGCCAGCATCAGGCAATTATCGACCACACAATGATTGGGAGCTATCGGATCCTGATGTTGATTTACCTGGGGTGTGCCCAGGTCAACCAATCCAAAGAGGTGTCCGAATTCGTGCATGAGGGTGGCAGCTTCTATATCAGCCTCACTGATTGACGAACTCTGTGCTGCGAGCGATTTGATAGTTTTCTCGTAGATGATCATGGAAGTGTTTCTATATGACGCCCCCAAGGTGACGAGTTCATTTTCCGGATCATCTCCTTCTGAATTCGTATCAGAGAAATAAATATAGATCGCAATAGTATCGTCTTCATTGTACAAGGTTCTTACATCTGCTTCCAGATCTGCAGCCTGTTGTATGGAAAAAGTCTCTACACCTTCAGAAGGGATCTCTCGATACACTACGCTGATGTCATTTTTAAATGTCCTTTCCTCAATAAAACTCACAAAATCGGCCATGGCCAACGCCGTAGGCCGGAAACCGGGATTGTAGACGGCTTCTATTACCATATTACTATAGGTGTCATTAGCCAAAATATCGTTAGCTGAGTCACCAGTACCCAATAGGTTCGCCGCTTTAAAATCGGGGGTAGGCTCCGTAATCGGATCATCTTTTGAGCATTGGATCAATAGTAAGCTAAAGAGCAAGAATGGCAGGAATACAATCTTTTTCATACTAACAAGTGCGTTGTTTTGCCCTAAAATAACGGTATTTGCTGGTATTTTGGTATTAATACAGTGTTAAACGGGCTAAATAATCGAAATGAGGTCCATCCAGCACTTTTTCGGCTCGCAGGCCACAGCTATCAGCAACACCTTCGAGGGTATTGAAGTCAACATAGACCCATGGAAAAGAAGGTTCATATTCCCCTTCGTAATACAGGGCAAAGAGAACATCGCCGTAATACCCCTCCTTCTTTGGTAATATGGGCTCCCCTTTTTTATTAAGATCGAACATAAAACGAATATCACTTGAATCCAGCAGGATCTGACCTTCTGAATTCAGTAGTCTGTTAAGATGTAATAAGTAGGGTTTCAAATTGCTGAGGCTGCCCGCAATACCTATTCCATTCATAAGCATGAGGATGGTATCAAAGGTAGACCCCTCGTATTCGAGAAGTTCGGATTGCACGACGTTTTGTATTCCCCTCTTTCGGCAACAAGCTACAGCACCTGGCGACCTATCCATGGCAGTAACGTCTAAACCTCGTTCTTGTAAGATCAAGCTATGAGCCCCGGCACCTGCCCCAACGTCCAGAATGCTGCCTTTTGCCAGGTTAAGCGCCTTGATTTCCAATCCCGGCATGCTGTCTATACCCCTGAATAAATAGGAAACAGGGAGCACATCTTTCTCGCCTAGTGAGCTAAAAGTGATAATATCTGCATCCTTCGATCGCTCTAAATAATTAATTATAGCTTTTCCTAATAGAATTGACATAATGTGGTAATTAAAATAAAAGAAAAAATTTAAGATTGTGAATTTCATTAGATCAAAGGCGAAGAACGGATCCAGATGGAAATAAGAAAAGATCAGGTCATCATTGAAATCTTTGCTGATCTTGCCTCTAATTTCAGACAACAATTTATGGAAAATGAGACGACGGCCATTTCAAATTTCTATCTTAGCGAAACCGGTCAAAAGATCCTGGCAAATAGCACGGAATTGTATAGTGCCGGGCTAAGCATCCTTCAATTTGACAACTAAAGAACGTACCGATTTAACTGCACTTGCTGCAGGTAAGCAGAAAGAGAACAAGCGATTTTTTGCGCAGCTTAAGAAAAAGCCACCAAAAGGCCTGGACACTTTGATGGCCGATTTGCATGACGCTGAATTTCAAAAGACTGATTGCCTCGATTGTGCTAATTGCTGCAAGACCACCGGCCCGCTGTTTACCCAAACAGATATAAAGCGACTTTCCAAAGTATTCAAACTAAGACCAGCTCAATTTATCGACACCTATTTAAGGCTGGATGAAGACCATGATTATGTGCTTCAATCTGTGCCATGTCCGTTTTTAGGTTCTGATAATTACTGCAGTGTGTATGAACACCGGCCTAAGGCATGCAGGGAATATCCCCATACAAATCAGCGTAAATTTCAAAATCGCGGCCCCCTGAACCTTAAGAACGTAGCTATTTGCCCTGCCGCTTATAACATTGTGGAAGCCCTGAAATTAAGAGTAGATTTTTAGTTATTTTTGAGCTTCATGGAAGCAATCATCGAATATTTTGAAACGATCCCCTCTGCTCATAGAAGTCTTATTCTTGTGTCAGGGATCACATTTTTCTGGTTGCTTGAAGGAGCCGTACCCTTATTCAAATTTGACTATCGCAAATGGCGGCATGCCCTCCCTAATTTCTTCTTCACCTTAACTACCTTAGCCGTCAATTTTGGGCTGGCCTTTATTCTGCTGATGACGAGCGATTGGGCTGTAGCTAATGATTTTGGAATCATCAACTGGTTTCCTGAAATGCCTCTTTGGGCCTATGTGGTCATGGGAGTTCTCTTATTGGATTTTTTCGGGGCCTATCTTGCTCATTATGTAGAACACCAGGTGAAACCCCTGTGGATGATCCATCTGGTGCATCACACAGATCACGAAGTAGATACCACTACTGCGAATAGGCACCATCCTTTTGAAAGTGTTGTTCGTTTTGTCTTTACCACCCTGGGTGTTCTAATAGTAGGCACTCCCATAGGTATTATTATGCTTTATCAGTCACTTTCATTGGTCGCCACACAATTTGGTCATGCCAATATTCGCTTGCCGCGTAAAATTGACAAGGCGTTGAGTTGGGTGATCGTTTCTCCCGACATGCACAAAGTCCACCACCACTATGTGTTGCCGTATACAGATTCTAATTATGGAAATATTTTTTCTATTTGGGACCGCTTGTTTGGGACTTACATGGAATTAGACCGGGAAGTAATCATTTATGGTGTCGATACGTTTCCGGACAAGGAAGAGAACGGGAGTATCGTGGGATTGCTAAAACAACCCTTTCACAAATACAGGAAACCTACGACCGGAAAGCAGCTCGAAGTTTAAGGGTATAACAAATATTTTCCACGGATCTTCATAAAATCTTCAAGAGACTGAGCCCAGCTTTCTTTGATCTTGGCTTCGCTCCATCCTTCTATTATTTGCTCTTGAAGTTTTGCAGTGCCCGCATGTTTTGTAAAACCGGAGGTGTTAAAGAACTCTGATTTATCGGCACTTCCTTCATAGGCTTTTATCAACCACCGTAAACTCATTTCTTTCATAAATGGTATTTCCTGGAGGTCTTCACCATTGCAGCTTAGCCCATTAAATTTTGGCGACTTAGATCCGAAATTAGGTTCGGGCGTATACCGTAATTTAAACTGTGTTGAATCAAGATAGGGTGATCCATACCGTTGGAATTGAAAGTCAGTTCCCCTTCCAGCATTCATATGGGTGCCTTCAAAAAGCCCAAGACTTGGGTAGAGGTTGATGGCTATGTCATTGGGTAAATTAGGGGAAGGCCTGATCGGGAGAGCGTAGTTGCTTTGGTGAGTATAATTCTCTAATTCAATCACTTTCAGATCTGCCATTGCCCCGTTCTCCAACCATTGCTCACCATTGACCATCAACGCATATTCACCTATCGTCATACCGTATACCAGTGGGATTGCATTTAATCCCAGGAAACTTCGATTCTCTTCTTCCATAGTGGGTCCGTCTACATAATGTCCGTTTGGATTTGGCCTGTCCAGTACAAGGACCGGAACACCTGCTTCTGCACATGCTTCCATGACGTACTGAAGGGTGGCTATATATGTATAGAACCGTACACCTACATCCTGGATATCAAATACGACCACATCCAGGTCGGCCAGATGATTCTGTGACGGCTTGCGTTGAGCGCCATAAAGTGAAACGATCGGGATACCTGTGCGTTCATCTTTGCCATCCGTAACTTTTTCTCCGGCATCGGCTGTACCTCTGAATCCATGCTCCGGTGAAAAAACTCTTTTTATATCGATCTTATGTGACAGGAGGGAATCAACAAGATGTACATAGGACGCTTCTGAGTCTGAGTGGGATCTAAAGATCACGCTTGTTTGATTGGCAACAATGCCCACTCGTTTATTTTGAAGTTGTTTCAGATAGGCCGGTATCCTGTTCGCTCCCACTGTGATCTCGACTGTCGAATCTTTAGAGGAGGTTCGGCTTCCAGAGTCGCTTGAAGGGACTCGCTGCCCGCAAGAAAGGACTATCAAGACCCAACAGAAAAGTGTACTTTTGATAGGAGAGAAAAGAGGCATACTTGAATTTAGAATATTTTATCGCCAGGCGTTTAATAAGGGGTAAGGATCATAAAATTAACATTTCGGCCCCAATAATAAAAATAGCCATCGTTGCCATTGCCATCGGCTTGGTTATGATGTTAATCGCTATAGCAACAGGGCTGGGCCTTAAGTACAAAATTCGGGAGAAAGTCGCCGCTTTTAACGGGCATGTCCAGATCTATAATTATGACAACAATGCCTCCGAGGTTTCGGTAGTCCCTGTCTCTAAAACGCAAGATTTTTATCCGGAATTCAAAGGTATAGATGGCATTGATCATGTACAGGCAGTGGCCAGCAAAGGTGGGATCATCCGTACGGCAGAGACGTTTGAAGGTATTATCGCAAAAGGGGTAGGCCCCGATTATAATTGGACGGTCTTTGAAGAATTCATAGCCTCCGGCAGGGTGCCCGAATATTCTGGAAAACTCAATACAGAAGTACTCCTTTCACGCCTGATGGCAAACAGGTTGCAGCTACAAACCGGGGATACCTTCTTTGCCTTCTTTCTAAAAGATGATGATGCCTCCCAGACTCCGAATCAGCGAAAGTTTGAGATCGTTGGATTGTATGATAGCGGTTTTGAAGAGTTTGACGGCAGCTATGTTTTTGTCGATATCCGTCACATTCAGCGTATGAATAAATGGGAAGAGGACCAGATCGGGAATTTTGAAGTCTTTCTTAGCGACTTCGATGATATTGAAGAGAAAACCAATGAGATCTACGGTCAAACAGTTTCCATTCTCGATACACAGAATATCAGGACCAAGTATTACAAGATCTTTGAGTGGATCGGTCTATTTGATTTCAACATAGCCCTCATTATCGGGATCATGATCATTGTAGGCGGCATTAATATGATCACGGCCTTGCTTGTATTGATCCTTGAGCGGACTCCGATGATTGGTGTATTAAAAGCATTGGGGTCTACTAATTGGAGTATCCGTAAAATATTTCTGATCAATGCGGCCTACCTGATCGGCATTGGATTGCTTTGGGGAAATATCATCGGCCTGGGTCTCATAGCCCTTCAGGATAAATTCCGATTCTTGAAATTCCCAAATCCTGAAGAGTATTATATAGATTACATCCCGGTATATATTACACCTTTAACGGTCCTTTTGTTAAATTTAGGTGTGTTACTGCTCTGTCTGCTTATGCTGCTTATCCCTTCGAGAAGTATTGCCCGGATCTCGCCAGTAAAAGCCATTCGGTTCGAATAAGTAAATTTTCGTAATTCACTAGTTTTCTTAGCCCCGTTTTAAGTTTTACCTTAGCATCCCGAATGGAAAATGGTCTGTTAAGATCCATTTGATATACTATCTATGCAGTACGAAGACAATATCCTGGGCACAATCGGTAATACACCACTGGTAAAAATGAACCGGCTTACTGCTGAGCTCCCTTGCCTCGTTTTAGCAAAGTATGAAACCTTTAATCCTGGGAATTCAGTAAAAGACAGGATGGCTCTGCAAATGGTAGAGGATGCCGAAAAAGATGGTCGGTTAAAACCCGGGGGGACCATTATTGAAGGGACATCGGGGAATACCGGCATGGGACTGGCACTGGCTGCAGTGATCAAAGGCTATAAGATGATCTGCGTCATCAATGATAAACAGTCCAAAGAAAAAATAGATATTCTAAAGGCCATGGGCTGCGAAGTGCATGTGTGCCCTACGGCAGTTGCTCCGGAAGATCCCAGGTCGTATTATTCTGTTGCTGCAAGATTGGCTAAAGAAACACCTAATTCGGTTCATGTAAACCAGTATGATAATCCGTCTAATACGAAAGCTCATTTCTTAAGTACCGGACCTGAGATCTGGAATCAAACAGATGGGAAGGTGACTCATTTTGTTGTGGGTGTTGGTACGGGAGGAACGATATCAGGGGTTGGAAAGTATCTAAAATCCAAAAATCCTGATATTAAAATTTGGGGTGTAGACACCTATGGATCGGTGTTCAAAAAATACCATGAGACCGGGATTTTTGACGAAAAGGAGATCTACCCATATGTAACTGAAGGCATCGGTGAGGACATACTTCCTGCCAATGTGAATTTTGATATCATTGATGGCTTTACTAAGGTAACCGACAAAGATGCGGCCGTATATACACGCCGACTGGCACGTGAAGAAGGTATGTTTCTAGGGAATTCTGCCGGGGCCGCCATCAAGGGCGTACTCCAGCTAAAAGAACATTTTACAAAAGACGATGTAGTCGTCGTACTTTTTCACGATCACGGGAGTAGATATGTAGGCAAAATATTCAATGATGATTGGATGCGAGAACAGGGTTTTCTTGAATAGATTTGCTACTTTAGAATAAATTTTCGCTATGTATTCCAGATCTTATTTGGCAATTGCCATTTCACCTTATTTCTCACTACTTCTATGCTCATTACTCTTTTTTTCATGTCAGAGTGATGACGTTGATCCTGACCCGATCGACGAAGAACAGATCGATGAC
>Ga0265309_10001272_pt1 | contig 10996 bp, 8 predicted proteins | sample Helome_FD_192492 | JGI IMG/M metagenome (GOLD analysis project Ga0265309, IMG submission 192492) | Marine sediment microbial communities from subtidal zone of North Sea - Hel_20160524 (Illumina Assembly) | ecosystem: Environmental > Aquatic > Marine > Subtidal zone > Sediment ...
AGATCGTTACCGATGTCATAGTGGTGCTCGCCGATATGAAAAGCCCTGCGCCGGCTCTGCAGGTTGATGATTTTTGACCGCATCACCGGCAGCAGCAGTTTCAGTGGTGAAATGCGGTGTTCAAGATCGGCACGCAACAACTGGTAGATGAGATCATCCAGCGCCTCGCAGTCCCACAGGCCGTCCATGTAGGCCTCGCCCAGTCCAAGCGGACCAGAGGAGAGTACACGCTGGTAAAATTCCGGGTCGTGTACCTGGATATCACTAGGGCTGTTGCCGTTGATTTCGATGTCGGTCAGTGCCAACAGGTCACGAATGGTCTTTTCTGCCTTGCTCATTTTTCTTATCTCCCGACCAGCAAACCAGCGCACCCTGTCCCGCCTTTAAGCTAATCCTTATTTAGAATCAGTTCTTCGATCCGTTGTCGACCAATGGAATGCCAATCAGTAAAAACTTATTCTGATTCAGTCACTCGATCCATTGTCCTCATATTTTCATATAAAAACAACGGCAAACGAATTAACTAAAGCCACCGCCGGTGCAAAATTAACTGTCAACTTAATTCACCTTTCCGGAAAGTCGCTCGGGCCCTACCGTTGCTTTATCTCGACGTTGGAAATAGTATATTCGGGTTACTTTCCAATCCGGGAGACCTGAAAATGTTAGAACAAGGATTGAAATTTACCGTTTCGAAGGCTGTCACCGGCCTGCTGATCGTCAACCTGGTTTTAGTTCCCTGCACGGTTGCCGCAAATTCCGAGTCCCTGTCTTCCGGCGCGGACAAGAAACCGAAACTGATCGATCTGTGGCAGCCGGGCGACTCTGGCCAGCGCATGAATATCCGTGGCCGGGTCACCAGTCTCAACGGTACGCCACTTCCCGGCATCAATATCGAGATTCGTCAACCAGACGGTGACGGCGACTGGATCGAGCAGTACCAGACCACCCTAACCACCGATGCGAAGGGGCTCTACCAGTTCGGATCGGTCGTGCCCGAGAGTAATTATTGCGGTGCTCCGTTCGTTTACGTCAAGGTTTACCAGGACGGCTGGGAGTATTTCGATACGAACATCGTGTTCGAGGACGATACTGAAGTGTACGAAGAGGACGGTACGCCGGTTTTCCTCGAAGAATCCACCGTGAACGGAGAAACCATGATGTTTGGACGCTTCGACATCGTTTTGTCCCCGGAGTAATTCTTCCGGTATCTATGCTTTACACTGACAGGTAACTTAATTCGCCGTTTTTTCCGGGTTTCAGTTTTCTCCAGAGGAGACGCTCAATAAACCGGGGTGGGGGGCAATCTCCGGCCAACAGCGGTCGCTCAGCAGAGAAACGATTAATGTGTTACTAGATTAAAAACCTTATAGTTCTGCTGTCAGGAACTCGAGCTATCCAGTTTATGGAAAAAATAGTTGTACTAGTTGATGTGCAGAATATTTATTACACCACCAAGCAGTCTTATGATTGTAATTTTGATTACAATAAGTTTTGGTCGAAAGTCACCTCAAATAGGAAGGTAATAAAAGCAATTGCTTACGCCATAGATCGCGATGATGAAAAACAAAGACAGTTTCAAAATATACTTAGAGCGATTGGTTTTGAGGTAAAACTTAAACCATTCATCCAAAGGGTGGATGGGTCAGCAAAAGGCGATTGGGATGTGGGTATAACTCTCGACGCTATAGAGTATGCCAAATATGCGGATGTGGTCGTGTTAGCATCCGGTGATGGAGATTTTGATTTGCTGGTTGCTAAAATCCGGAAGGACCTAAATGTGATAGTAGAGGTCTATGGCGTACCTAAATTTACGTCTACTTCACTAATTAGTTCAGCATCAAAATATATCCCGATTGATAAGAAATTTTTATTGGGTGCATCGCAAAGATAAAAAATATTCTGCACAAGCGCATGCAGTCGAACCAACTATTTCCAAAGTTGGGGCGTCGATCGCCGCTGACACATCAAGGCTGAGCATCGATTCTCTCCAAAGCTGACGCTGGCGCGATTCATCTCAGAGACGACCTACGGCCAGTTCCTGTCATTCCGGCGAAAGCCGGAATCCAGTTCAATATTTCTGGATCCCGCGGTCAAGCCGCGGGATGACAGGTTCTAGAACTAATTATTATTATTCATCTTGAGGGTCAGTTGTGGGTCGTAAATCGCCGCTGAATTTTTAGGATTGAGCGGCTGTTTTCTCCAAAGCTGCCACTGAAATCGGATTACCGGGCTTCTCGAATCGGCCAAGAACGGACTCTGACAACAAGTTGATAATTTATCCGATTCGGGTGAGTATCCACCCATGACCCCCGAGACTCATTTTGCCGAAAACGATGGTGTCAGTATCGCGTACCAGGTATTTGGAGAGGGCCAACAAGACCTGATTTACATTCCCGGATGGTTGTCAAATCTCGACATATTCTGGGAAGAGCCGAGAGTAGCTCGTTTCCTTCTATCACTGGCACAATTTTCTCGAGTTATTGTCATTGATAGGCGTGGCACCGGGCTTTCTGATCGCGTTGCACCTCCAACCCTCGAGGTTCAGATGGATGACGTGACGGCCGTGATGGATGCAGCAGACTCAAAGCGTGCAGCATTTCTCGGTAATTCCGAAGGTGGGAGTATGTGTGCGCTCTTCGCGGCTACCTATCCAGACCGAACTACCGCTTTGATTACGGTTGGCGGCTACGCCAAATGGATTAGGTCCGACGACTACCCTTATGGTGCGAAACGAGAAGAAGCAGAACAGTGGTTCCAGCAAGTAGAAAAAGAGTGGGGAGGTCCCATTGCAGTCGAATTTACTACACCGAGTTTGGCAAACGATGAAAAACATCGACATTGGGTGGCAAAATCTTATCGGTCAAGTGCGAGCAAGGCGGACGCCATTGCGTTGTTAAAAATGGGTGCGGATATTGACCTGCGTGCGGTGTTGCCCTCTATCAATGTTCCGACCCTGGTTCTGCAAGCCAAAGAAGACCTTACAAATTCGCTTGAGTCAGGTCGAGACCTGGCAAGCCGAATCCCCAATGCAAAACTCGTCGAAATGGATTGCAAAGACCACGTGCCATGGGGTGACTGCAGTGAAGCGATTATTCGAGAGATACAAGACTTTATCGGTGAAAAAGAAAAGGTTCGTGTTACTAATCGAGTATTAACAACAGTGCTGTTCACCGACATTGTTGATTCGACGCAACTCGCGAACGACTTGGGTGATGAAAAATGGAGTGATCTCCTTGAAGGGCATCATGAAGCGGTCAGAAGAGAACTTGAAATATTCCACGGCCACGAGATAAAGACTACCGGCGACGGATTTCACGCCACGTTTGATGGTCCTGCGCGTGCCGTTCAATGTGCAAATGCAATACGGCAATCGACGCGCCAGTTGGGACTCTCTCTACGTATAGGTATACATACAGGAGAGTGTGAGATTCGTGGCGATTCGCTCGAGGGTGTTGCTATTCACATGGCGGCTCGAGTATCAGGAATGGCTGCTGGTGGAGACATACTTGTATCACGAACAATTAAGGACCTCGTTGCTGGATCGGGAATTGAGTTTGAAGATATCGGTACTCATACCCTTAAAGGCATTCCTGATGAGCACCAAATTTTCAGGGTAACATCAGCATAATTCCCAATAGCAGACGCTGAAATCCGCTTCCCAAGCTTCTCGAAACGGCCAGAAGCTGCCGCTTAGCCTTTGCTCTTTAACTTCTACCTTCGGCACACTGCGGCCGCCCAGATTCAATATTCCAGGGACAGAAAGCGCCACTTTCGGACCCTCGGTTCACACGAGAGACACCCCCGAAAAGCAACCGTAAAACGGGGGCGTGACAGTGGCGCCCGATTAAAGGAGCGGATTATCGAAAAGGCCGGTGCCTTCGATCCTGGCCATGATTACACTGCCTAGCCCTGTATGGTACCCAGTTGTATGGACTGCTCTTGAGCAGTCTGTCTCGCTGATCGGAGACCTGCCAATGTCAGTAAAATCAAGAGGTTAGGCTCATTGCCATGCTTCCTGAAAAAACGTGCCAACCAGGACTTCGGAGCATGTGAAATATTTAACATCGAAAACGGGTTTTTCTGTGATCTGGGTCCACCGGGATACCCACCAAAGCAGCTATATATATTTGTTCGATTTACAGGAGCAAAGCATGAAACTCGAATCTTATAAAATTCTTGGACGCGGTCTGATTGTTGCAATATTGACCCTGAGTACTGTAGGCGGCATTGTTTATCATGATACTGCGATCGCTGCTGCCGGTGGAAACGGCGGCGGAAACGGCGGTGGAAACGGCGGTGGAAACGGCGGCGGAAACGGCGGCGGAAACGGCGGCGGAAACGGCGGTGGAAGCGGCGGTGGAAGCGGCGGTGGAAGCGGCGGCGCAAGTGCGGCTGGAGCTGATGGTGTTGGACCTGGCAAAGGTGCGGCTGCGAGTAGCGCCAAGGCCGGAAATGCCTCGGACACGGGTAAGGAAAATGCTCACGATAACTCCGCGGTTGCTATGGCGGCAAAGGCCGAGGATGATGACGGTTCCTACGGGGGTACCGTTTCCCTGGACGGGAGTACCATTTCTCTGGGGGATACCAATCCTACTGGAGATGATGACGGTTCCTACGGAGGCACCGATTCCTCGGTGGATACTAATCCCAATGGAGAAGACGACGCTTACTAGGCCCGGTAAGCAAACGAAGAACAAGGGGCCGGTGACTATCGTTTAGTATTCGCGATCGTCACCGGCCTTTGCTATTAAAACCAGGCAGCAACAAGGTTAAATGACCTGTATCAAAATGTTTGCAAAGTCGAACGAACTAAAGACAATTTAGACCAATTAAGACAACTCGATAGCTGTTGTTAATGGTGGTTGAGCTGACAGTCGCTTATAGCCGCTGAGTTCTTGATAGCGAGGGGCAGTTTTCTCGTAAGCGGACCCTCACGGGGTCAAGGCAGGAGGCAATCTACGGCCATTAACGGACAGGTAATCGAATAACAATTGCTTTTACTCCTTCGCAAAATAGGGGTCGGTTCCCAGTGGTTGCCTCACTTTACTTTTTTACGATTTGACTCAAGCGTCAGTATGTCGATGCCGAGAGCATCGTTCAATTGCTGATCATAGCGACTGGTAGCGCCTACATTTTCCCGGCGAACATAGGGTTGCCAGCGCGGCGCGGCGGTGGCCTCAGGTTTGTCACCCATCACCGTGACCCGCTGGATAACACGTTGCTCGTCGAAATCGCTGACAACAAAGTGTTGTGTGCAGCGGTTGTCCCAGATCGCGATGGTGCCCTTGTGCCAGCGGTAACGAATCGTAAATTTCGGGCTGGCAATCCAGCGCACCAGGTAATCGAGCAACATATTGCTCTCTTCGTGACTCATCTCAACCAGGCGACGGGTAAAATGCTGATTGACGAATAACGCTTTGCGTTTGGTCGCTGGATGTATACGAACTACTGGATGAATTACGTTAATTTCGGGTTTGCCGTGCGGGGATGCATCGTGCAATGCGGTCAAACCTTCGCACAACTCCCGCAGCGGCGCCGACAGTGCCTCATAGGCTGCATAGGTACTCGCCCAAAGCGTGTCACCGCCCACTTCCGGACATTCGATCATGTTGAGGATGGAAATTTTCGCGGGATTGGCACTAAAGGAAATATCGCTATGCCATTCGTCGGCGACCCCACCGTGGCTAGCCGCAAGCTCAAATACATTTTCATGTTTAGTAAAAGGGTTATCTAGATTGGGATGCGAATCCAGGGGACCGAAGTGGCTACCCAGTGCAACATGCGACTCGATGTCAAGAAACTGTTGCGGGAAAAAAAGCACTAGATGCTGGTGCAAAAGCGACTCGATGGTAGCGACCTGCTCGCTATTCAGATTGACCAGTGGCAGGCCCTGAATTTCTGCACCCAGACTCCCGGTAAGGCGGTTAACCGATAGTTTATTGTTCAATGTATCTCTCAGACAGAAGCATCCTAACCAGGAGTCAGTATAACGATTTACAGGCAAGTAAAACAAAGTTAATCGGAGCTGTAATTTGATCAAAAATCGGTTTCCCACAGATCCCGAAGGGTTGACGCGAGGGTCTGTTTCGTGTCGTGAATCGCCGCTGAAATTTCAATTTTGAGCGGCGGCTTTCTCCAAAGCTGACGCTCAGATGAGCTTGCCAGACTTCTCGAAACGGCCATTTCCGGACGCACAACAATGAAGTGATAATATGTTGTTGAGCCAAACCCATAATCCTGCTGTTATGTGCCCAATTGCCTTGAGAGAAACCGTGTGGAAAAAACGTGACATCATCCGCGTCAGTGTTGTGATCATAGGGACCCTCATCGGCTGGGGGCTGATCCGACTTCTCTATCCCAGCTTCGATTATTATCCGCCAGAGAGCCTCATAAACAATCTTGAGCGTAGCTGGTTTGTCACCGCAGGAGTGCGCAAGCTCGCGATGATGGTTTACGCCATGGTGGCGCTCGTCGTCATGGCAATGCTCTTCAAAGTCGTGCAGCAGCGCTGGCCGGGACGAGGCGGCTTCAAAGGTATGGCATTCGGAGCGTCATTCGGTGTCGTGTGGTCTTTCGGGTTCCTCGGCGGCTGGGCATTTCTGGGGACGACGCTTCGTGCTGAGCTCCTGAACAGCGTCGTGGATCTGGTTCCGTTAGCGATCGCCGGATGGCTCATCGGCCTGGCGGTGGGACGCGATGTACCACAGTCGGGACAGCGGATACCGAAGCCGTGGCTGGCCGTTCTCCTAGTGGCTTTTGGATTCGTGGCGGTTCATGTGCTAGGAGCAACGTTTCTCGACGATCTTGTTGGGTCGGGGTCGAGTCTGTTGTTTGTCCCGACCAATCTACCGCAAATTACGCTGCTCACCGGTCTCGGGCTGTGGGTTGGGGGGATGTATATAGTCCTCCGCCAAGGGCTGCCCTGCGAAAGCACCTGGGCGCGGGTTGCCTTCTTCGCGTTCGGAGTCTTTGGATTTAGCTGGACGTGGTTTCACCTTTTCCTTGTGATAATCGATTTGGCCGGCTTACTGCATATGGGTTTGCTTGTCGGCCTTATGGGTGCCGTCGGTGTTTTCTCAGGCGCAATTGCCTACGAATGGCTCGCCGCGTGCGTTACCAGGGTAAATCGCCGCTGATGCGTCGATATTAAGTGACAGCTTTCTCGATAGCGGACCCTCGTGCAGCCCTGGTAGGAGGTAATCTTCGGCCAGGAGCAGACATTGGGATAAGGGCTATAATTCAAGAACAACCAACTCTGTTTTCCACCTTAACATGCAATATCGCGAATTAAATTGCCGCCCTCTAATAATTATTAAGAGGCCGTTGGCCGCTTAAATGTGCTGTTAGACGGACATCTATGCATCCAAATACTGTTATGAAAGCAAGTGGTCAATTAGGGAAATTTTTTATGGCCACTGCTGTTATTTGGGTGGGGCTTATTTTTGCGATTCTCGGAATCTTCAAAGGTATCTATTATATAATTTTTGGGTTGCTTTTTGGTTTACTTGGTTTTGCATATTGTTGCCTAGCTATCCGCTGCCCCAATTGTGGTCAACGCTGGTACTTACAAGTTTTAAAGGAGAACAAGTTTGGTTGGGTCAAAAGATTACTTTACCAACTTGAATGTCAATCTTGTGGATACGGCGGCACAGATGCCGCCTAACAATCGCATGCAGTCGGTCGCAGAAAAGCTAGGCTGCTGATGCGAGGCGTTAGAAGTTTATGATCAACTACAGGTGGCAGTGTTTGGTCTGTGAATCAGGTAACGAGCCAGATGCTGAGTATTGCGTTGAATGTGGGTGTCCAATTGATGCCGATACAGGAATCGTCGAAGGTTGGATATATTCACGATTCAACCCACCGAAAAATCCAAATAACATCGGGTATGCGTCAAGATGGGTAGAGCTACATTATAAATTTACCAGAACGGCTCCCTGCCCATTTTGCGGACTCCACATGTATATCTCGGATGCAGAGTGCCCTCACTGTACCTACGAGCTTTCACTGTTTCAAAGGCATGACCTAATTAAATGGCAACACCAAGAGCAAAGCTATGGTCGAAAACTGGCAATCAAGATAGTGCCTGGCTTTATCCTGATAATGACAATTTTGTTTTATGGAACAAAAAACTTCTAACAAACGCATTTAGCCGGACAAAGTGCCCCCTGCGCTGGCGATTTCCCAATAACAGACGCTGAAATCCGTTTCCCAAGCTTCTCGAATCGGCCAAATTCCGACACTCAGTAGAAATAAAAAACCTCGCACAGTGGCGGGGCTTCGCATTCAAATCTTGATTAGAGGTTAAGCCCTTTTTCTACGCTTGCTACATCCAACCAATCCGAGCAGTGCGGAGCCGAACAAGCAAACGGCTACAGGCACTGTAACCTCTGGTAGGGGTAGAGGTGGTGCTCAGGGCGGTGGCGGTTGACAACAGAAAGATTCATCCGGGCTTTCAAGCCGACTTCCGTGCAATTCATCAATAACAGCAGATAAACAAACCAGCAATTCGATAGAAAACGACTGTATTAAAGATACATAAAATGGAAGATGATCAACAACTTGTATGTCTACCCGAACTTTACAATTTTATATGTCAGGGGTATTGTTTTATTGTTAATAATTTTTCGAGAATAGTTGGCGCGCGCAGTTAATCTGCAAAACCGACTACTAACACGAGTACCTGGATGTACTGCGAGAACCCATAAATCTAGCAGTATTGTAGGTAAGGGGGGGGGGAGGACGCAATGGTCCCAGGGAAGATGAGATTCAAAAACAATGACCCGGTCGTCGACGATAACAAGAAGCGACAACCCTGGCCTATACCAAGCGGAAGACAGATGGATAGTAGCAAGGGCCATAATAGGCATTTATTCTGTTTTAAACTGCCGCTATTATGCTTCGATCACAGGGCATGTTTCCCCTTTTATTGTCGTATTTTAATGTCGTGAACGCCGTAACAAGAGATTTATGCAGTGGCTTCAAAATACTCTGGTATCAAATCGAGTCGGTAATAGGCCGCGGAGGCTTCGGCATTACCTATCTGGCCAGGGATGAGAATCTTGGTCAGTTGGTTGCCATAAAGGAGTACCTGCCCTTTGCATTCGCAGAGCGCAGCGGTGATAGCACGGTACAGCCGATTCTTCTAGAAAAACAGGGTATCTTTAGCCTCGGCCTGAAACGGTTTATGAACGAAGCGCAGATGCTGGCTAAGTTCAAGCACCCAAACATCGTCCGTGTGCTCAGCGTGTTCAAACACAACAACACCGGATACATGGTGATGGAGTATGAACAGGGTGAGACCCTCAGTGACGTCTATAAACGCAAAAAGAAACTCAAACAGCATGAACTAGAGGAAATTTTTTATCCTGTCATCGATGGCTTATCCTCCGTACATAAGGCAGGATTTATCCACCGCGACATCAAACCATCAAACATCTATATTCGAAGTGATGGCTCCCCGGTACTGATCGACTTTGGTGCAGCCCGACAGGCGATCGACTCCGTGCCTGAATCACTGACTTCGATATTCTCTGTCGGCTATACCCCGTTTGAGCAATATCACCAATCCTCGGATAAGCAGGGGCCATGGACTGATATCTACGCATTGTGTGCCACTATTTATCAGGGTATTACAGGTGAAAAACCACAAGAATCGACGATCCGGGGAATGGCTCTATTGCATCAGGAGTCCGATCCCTATAAACCTCTGTCAAAACTGGGGATAAAGTCTTATACACCTGCGTTTTTACAAACCATCGACCGGGCCCTGATGTTACGGATTTACGACCGACCGCAGACCCTTGACGATTTTCTGGGTATGCTCAAAGGTGATATCGGGCTTCCGGGTCTGCCCGCCATCCTGCCGGCAGACTACGTACCAATAGAGATCGGTAACAGACCAGTAACAGGACTGGATAAACAAAAAAACGCTGACGATGATACCCAACTCGAACTAGCCGAAGAGCCACCTGATCCAGAACCGGTGGTGTTGGAGCATTTTGGCGATGATACCCAACTCGATCTTACTGGACTACTAACAGATGATGAAGCAGATGAGGTGGAGGGTCCTGGCGATGATGCAGAACCCGACCAAACCGAGTACCAGACGCTTTATGAGCCGGACGAGGTGGAGAGTTCCGACGATGATGTCAATCAGCATACAACAGCCGAAGCTATTGCATACACGCGTAAAGATCAAACGCATATAGCCCATGCTGCAGCGACCAATGAGCAAGCTCTCCCCTTCCGTCGTTTGGTACGAGAGCGATTAAAACGTTCCGAGGTTCGCCTGATAGTGGCCGTTATCATAGCCGTTATTGTTGCCGGCGCTATGTTATCGCCAGGTGAAATATCACCCGAGAAAGAACGCCAACAGCAATTAGCCGTTTTGCTTGAAAAGGCCGATAAATTGATTTCTCTTGACAGGTATTACGGTGAGAACGCTACCGGGGCACTCGGCGTTTATCAGCAAATTCTTGCCAGGGACCCGGAAAATTCAGCCGCTAAAAACGGTATCAAAATAGTTGGCCAATATTACTTGCTGCAAGCCCAACAATATTTAAATGATGGAGACTTTAGCCAGGCAAGGGGCAGCATGGAAATTGTTAATGGTATCGATCCCGGATTCCCCGGACTAAAAATTGCGGAGAAGAGATTGGATGAAATTTTATCTAGCGACAAAAAAAATCTGCAGATAGATCTTTTACTTAGCCGGGCCGACGCTGCAATGAAAAAAGGCTTCGTATATGAACCAGATAAAAAGGCCGCCCTTTTTTACTATCAGAATGTTTTAAGCCTGAGCCCGAACAATGTAACCGCAAAATCGGGCTTGCTTGATATTGTAGATATTCTAATTGCCCGGGCGCAAAGCGCGCTTAATAAAGGTGATCTTAAACAGGCCGAATCAAAAGTAAGTCTTGCCGAATCGATAGATCCTGACAATTCGGCGATACGAGAACTTCGTCATAAAATTAACAACACCAGCAGACTTGACAAT
>Ga0265309_10001274_pt1 | contig 10981 bp, 7 predicted proteins | sample Helome_FD_192492 | JGI IMG/M metagenome (GOLD analysis project Ga0265309, IMG submission 192492) | Marine sediment microbial communities from subtidal zone of North Sea - Hel_20160524 (Illumina Assembly) | ecosystem: Environmental > Aquatic > Marine > Subtidal zone > Sediment ...
AGACCGTCGCGGCAGCGGTAAGCACCGTAGGGTGAAATCGTCGCGTGGTTAATTCCGACACGTGGTTGGATCTGGCCGGTATAGTCGTAATGCAGTAGCGGTACCGCTAGCCACTCCGCCATGCCGTCGAACAACGAGACCTTGATAATACAACCCTTTTTACTGTGTTCGCGCTCGATCAAGGCCTCGAGGATTGCGGCATAAGCTTGCTGCCCGCAATTGATATCACAGGCCGAGACCCCGATACGGCCCGGAGCCTCCGGAGTTCCGGTGATTGAGGCCATCCCCGATTCGCACTGCACCAGTAAATCGTAGGCCTTCATGGTGCTGTATTCGCCCTGGTCCCCGTAACCCGAAATATCACAACAAATAAGGCCCGGATAACGCTTGAGTAATTCGTCGCTACCAAAGCCGGCGCGCGCCGTCGCTCCCGGGGCCAAATTCTGGATAAACACATCGGCCCGGGCGAGAATGCGATGCAGCAACTCGGCATCGACTGCCACCTTAATGTCGAGCACCAGGGACTCTTTACCCTGGTTCAGCCAGATAAAGTAAGCCGACTCGCCGTGCACCACGCTATCGTAAGCGCGAGCAAAATCGCCTTCCCCACGTTCTATTTTTATAACCCGGGCACCCGCATGGGCGAGGCGGTTGGAACAAAATGGGGCCGCCACCGCCTGTTCCAACGAAATCACCAGTATGTCATTCAGTTTCAACATAACGTAATTGTTATGGGTAGCTTAAAAAGCGTAATTTTTTCGCGAGGGCAAGGCGGTCCGACGTTTCGGAGCACCGCGCGCAGATCCGCAGTGTATATGCGAATACATGAGGAATCGAGTGGGCGGCACTCCGTCACGGGGCTGACGCGGCCATCGTGAAAAAAGTACGTTTTTTAAGCTGCCCATTAAAAAGACTTGGGTAAGCCCAGTACATGCGTTGCAATATTCGAAAGGATCAGGTTAGTCGATATCGGCGCGACCTGGTAAAGCCGGGTTTCACGAAACTTGCGTTCGATATCGTACTCGACCGTAAATCCGTAACCGCCGTGGGTTTGCAGGCACATGTCCGCGGCAGCCCAGGAGGCATCAGCCGCCAGCAGTTTCGACATATTGGCCTCCGACCCGCAGGCTTCACCGGCATCGAACATGCGGCAGGCCTTATCGACCATCAGTGCAGCCGCTTCGGTCTGGACATGGGCGCGCGCGATTGGAAACTGGATACCCTGGTTCCTGCCGATCGGCGCGCCAAAAACTTCGCGTTCACGTGCATAGCTACTGGCACGGTCGATGAACCAGCGCGCGTCACCGATACACTCGGCCGCAATCAGGATTCGCTCGGCATTCATACCGTCGAGTATGTAGCTGAAACCTTTTCCTTCCTCGCCAATCAGGTTTTCTACAGGCACTCGCAGATTGTCAAAGAAGAGTTCAGTGGTTGCATGATTCAGCATGGTTTCGAGTGGCCGCACCGTCAAACCATTGCCGACTGCATCACGCAGATCAACCAGCAATACCGACATACCCTGGGTCGGTTTTGCAGCTTCGTCACGTGGCGTGGTGCGCACCAGCAATAACAGCAAGTCGGAGTATTCGACACGTGAAATAAAGACTTTTTGTCCGCTGACGATATAGTCATCGCCATCACGATGGGCACGCGTTTTAATACGCGTGGTATCGGTTCCGCTTGAGGGTTCAGTCACCCCGAAGGCCTGCAGTCGCAGTGCGCCCGAAGCTATATCGGGCAGGTACTTCTGCTTTTGGGCATCGCTGCCATGGCGTAGCAGGGTACCCATGATATACATCTGCGCGTGACAGGCTGCGCCATTGGCGCCGCTGTGCTGTATTTCCTCGAGCACGGCACAGGCCGCGGCCAGATCCATACCGGCACCCTGGTATTCTTCAGGAATCAGTACCGACAGGTAGCCCGCATCGGTAAGCGCCTGCACAAACTCGCCCGGGTAAGCCTTTTCGCGATCCTTGTCGCGCCAGTACTCATCTGGGTAGTCGGCACAAAGGCGCGCGACCGCTGCTCGAACTTCCGGATGTGACTGCTGTTCTGGCATATGACCTCACTTTATCAATAGTCGTCGCCCCAACTGATATCGTATCCACGATATCGCATACCCCCGCGTACGCGGGGTTGACGTATCGGGATGACGATGCTTATGCAGCGATGATATTGTGCTCAGGGCCGTAGGGGAAGCCGGTAATGTTTTCCGCACCATCTTCACCGACCACCAGGATATCGTGTTCGCGGTAGCCGCCGGCACCCGGCAGGCCCAGTGGCAGCGTCAGCATCGGCTCCATCGAAATCACCATTCCCGGTTCCAGCACGGTATCGATATCTTCGCGCAGCTCGAGTCCGGCTTCGCGGCCGTAATAATGTGACAGTACGCCGAAGGAATGTCCGTAACCAAAAGAGCGATACTGAAGCAAGTCTTTTTCTTCAAACAAGCGATTGATTTCGGCGCAGATCCCCGAGCAGGTCGCACCGGGCTTGATCAGCGATAATCCGAGTTCGTGCGCCTCGACGTTGGCCTGCCAGACTTTAAGCGAGGCAGCATCGGGTTCACCGAGAAAAAGCGTGCGTTCGAGCGCGGTGTAATATCCCGATATCATCGGAAAAGTGTTCAGGCTGAGGATATCACCTGCCTCGAGTTTCGCCGTGGTCACCGGGTTGTGGGCGCCATCGGTGTTGAGCCCGGCCTGGAACCAGACCCAGCTATCGCGTAACTCACTGCCCGGATAGGCCCTGGAGATCTCGAGCTCCATCGCGTCCCTGCCAGCCATCGCCACGTCGATTTCGCGGGTACCGACCCGGATCGCGTCACGGATCGCTTCGCCGCCGATATCGGCGGTACGCGCTCCACCCTTGATAAGTTCGATTTCTTCCGCCGATTTAATCATGCGCAGACCCATGATTTGCTGGTTCAGATCGATGGCTTTGATATCGCCCAGCAGGTCACTCATCACCTGGCGGGTTGCCAGGGTCATGTGATCGCCTTCGATGCCAATCCGCTTGCTGTCGGCTATGATGGATTTCACTGCACGCCAGTAATTGTTGCGCTTCCAGTCCGTGTAAATCAGGTTTTCAGCGTAGCAGCGGCGCCACGGCTGGCCGCCGTCGATATTGGCCGAAACGGTAACACAGCGCTCGGCGGTTACCACGCAGGCGTAGGGGCGACCGAAAGAACAGTAAAGAAAGCCAGAGTAGTAAGCGATGTTGTGCATCGAGGTCAGCAACATCGCGTCAACACCCGAACTGGCCATCAGTTGACGCAGTCCGGAAAGGCGGTTTTCATACTCGGTATTGGAAAAGGGTAGTTTTGCTTTCGAACCGTTTTGCAGTTCGAAGAAATCGGGACGTTGGGTTTGAGACATTGTACTCACTCCGAAAATATCCGGGCGTACAGGACTTGATTAGTCGCTTTATCGGCACCGACGCCATCGCTGCCAACGGACTGCGATTTTAGCCATCACTGCGATGCCAGGCAAGATATAATTGGCCAGTTTCCAACCAACCTGAACTACCCCGATGACATCACCTGACTATCAAGTAAGGCCGGCCACCGAATCAGATCGAAGCCAATGGAATCCACTTTGGCAGGGTTACCTGGAATTCTACCAATCGAGCCTGGCAGACGAAATTACGAATTTGCTATGGCAACGGATTATGGACCCCGCGCATGAAATCCAGTGCCGCGTGGCTGCAAGCGATGACGGTAATCTGGTCGGCATGGTCCACTTTTTCCCGCATGCTCATACCTGGAATGCGCAGTCGGTATGTTATCTCAACGATTTATTCGTACTCCCCGGTATCCGCGGCGCTGGGGTCGGCAAGATGCTGATCGACGCCGTTATCGACGTCGCAAGGCAACAGGAGTGGGCCGAAGTCTATTGGCATACACAGAGTCACAACTCGGTAGCACGTGGCCTGTATGACAAGATCACCGGGGGTACCGACGGATTTGTCAACTACACGATCGACGTGAAAAGCCAAAGCGCTCGATAACGAAACGCAGGTGCAGACAATCACGCGGTGGAATCGATACTCTGGTCCGGTAGCGCAAACCAGAAGGTAGCACCCCGGCCTTCACCTTCCGATTCGATCCAGATCCTGCCACCATGAACTTCGACGATACGCTTGATCAGGGCGAGCCCGACGCCGGTACCCTCGACCCTGGCATCGAGTCGTTCAAACAGATCAAAAACCCTGCCCTGGTATTCCGAGACAATACCGATACCATTGTCTCGCACGAAACAGTGAACCTCGCCATTTTTGCGATGCGCGCCAATTTCAATACGAGGCGATTTTTGGGAACCCATAAACTTGATCGAGTTATCGACCAGGTTCTGAAAAACCTCGAGTAGTCGGCCCGGATCGCCATAAACCGCTGGCAAATCGGGCGCAACCTGAACCTCGACTTTCTGATTTTCAATTTGTATCGCAACGCGCGCGAGCGCTTCCTGCACCAACTGGTTCAGGTCCAGGTTTTCCGGGGGATTCATTTGACGACCAATCCGGCTTAACTCGAGTAACTCTTCCAGCAACTGGGCCATCTTGTCTGCGGCATCACCAATCTGACCTGCATCGCGCTCGATTGCTTCGGGGTCCTGCGCGTTGATATCTTTTTGCAGCAAACCCAGGAATCCCTTGATGGTAACCAACGGCGCCTTGAGGTCATGTGAAACCGTGTAATTAAAACGTTCGAGCTCGGCATTCTGGCGCTGCAACTCGATATTCTTTTGCTCGATTTCACCGGCACGCTGTTCGAGTTCAATGTTCTTGGCCTCTATCTGGGTCAGCAGTTGCCGCTGGCGATAGTAAAAAAACGTCGTGGCGGCAATCAACAGGGTCGCCAACAGGGCAATCGAATATATATTTAGCTTCGCGACAGAGCTGGCTTCCTTAAAGTCATCGACCGATAGTCCAATCGCGACGATAAGCGGGAAGCCGGGTACCTCACGGTAGGCGTAGTGACGCGTGACATCATCAACGACACTGGTTTGCAGGTACTGCCCGGTCGGACTCTCGTCGAGTCGTTTCCAGATCTGTGATCCACTGATATCCTGGCCGGGTCCCCGGGGCCCGTAAGACGACCTTGAGCGAACGAACTTGTCTTTCCCGACCAGCGTTGCTGAACTCTGCGGGCCCATCTGCATTGTATTGAAAAAATCGGTAATGTGATCGGCCTCGAGTGCGAGAAACATGACGCCGCCGAATTCACCATCCGGCTTTTCAAAATGGCGCACCAGCCTGATGATCAGCTTGCCGCTATTGCGTCCCATGTGCATCTTTGACACGAATAGCTCGTCGCCCTTCGCATGCTTTTGAAACTGGAAGTAATCGCGGTCCCGGGCCGTCGTTCCAGCCTTGATTTTGTGACCTGAAACCATCAGGGGGGTGCCGTTTTCGTCGATAATCGTGATGTGGGAAGCGATCGATTTGTTGAGCGGAACTTCGGCCATCAATTGCTCAATCTGCGCAAGGTCGTAGTGCTGCACATATTCCCGGCGTACCAGTTTCAGGTAGGCGTCGCCATACTGGAAAATTCCAACGACATGCCTTTCGAAAAAGACTGCGATCTGGTGGGCCTGGGCCTCAGAGTCACTAAAACGCTCCTCTTCTTCCGTTACGACGAAGTTATACGACACAATCCAGACCAGCACCGATAGCAACGCGCCCGTGATCAGGTAGACGCTACCTGGCGATCTGGCAAAACCCTTTTCGTTAGCCCTGGACATAGGTTTTTAGTTCTAATCAGTCTGCGCTTCGATACGGCCTGGTGCCGAAAATCATACGCATGCTTAGACGACAATATAGCCCGAATCGCATGATCTTTCTCTGCTTTTCCGACGCGATCCTGATTGATTATCGCTATATCCTGTTCGCTTGGGCATGTCGTTTATATGCTCTGGCAAGTCGTTTACCGGTTGACTGCAATCCCTGCATTCTGTTTAAACTGATCGCACACGTTGAATACGCATAGTTGTCGGCAGATTCGCTGGCAATGGGTGGCTGTCACCGGGTATTCTTTACGCTGTCTCAACCAATAACAAGCTTATGCATTATTCAGGATTCAGCCTGCTCAAGCAGGCACTCACCGGAAACCGAGGCTGGACCAGGGCCTGGCGCAACCTGGAACCGCGCAAACGCTACGACGTCGTCATTATCGGCGGCGGAGGTCATGGCTTGGCCACGGCGTATTACCTCGCCAAGCTGCACGGCATAACCAACGTCGCGGTCGTGGAGAAAGGTTACATTGGTGGCGGAAATACCGGGCGCAACACAACCATCGTGCGCTCCAACTACATGCTCAACCCGAATGCACAGTTCTACGAGCATTCCATGAAATTATGGGAAGGTCTGAGCCAGGACCTGAACTACAACGTGATGTTCAGCCAGCGCGGTGTATTAAACCTGATTCATAATGATGCCCAGCGCGACGCTTTCGCGCGGCGCGGTAACGCGCTGAGATTAAACGGTATCGATGCGGTCATGCATGATCTGGACGGCGTCAGGAAACTGATGCCACACCTCGATTTCTCGAAGAACACGCGCTTCCCGGTACAGGGCGGCCTGGCGCAGCCCCGCGGTGGCACCGCGCGCCACGATGCGGTGGCCTGGGGTTACGCGCGCGCGGCCGACCGCCTCGGTGTCGAAATTTTTCAAAAGTGCGAAGTCACTGGCATCAAGCGCAAGGGTAACCAGGTCATCGGTGTCGAAACCACGCGTGGCCCTATAGAGGCTGGCCAGGTTGGCGTCGCGGTCGCGGGTAACTCGAGCCGTTTGTTCGATATGGTCGGCATGAAACTGCCGATCGAATCACACGTGCTGCAGGCCTTTGTCACCGAAGGCATCAAGCCGCTGGTAGACACTGTCTGTACCTTTGGCGCGGGCCACTTTTACATGAGCCAGTCGGACAAGGGTGGCCTGGTTTTCGGCGGTGATATCGACGGCTGGAATACCTACGCGCAACGCGGCAACCTGCCGACCTTCAATCATGTTGTCGCCGGTGGCGTGACCATGATGCCCTGCCTCGCGCGCTTGCGCGTATTGCGCCAGTGGGGCGGCGTTATGGATATGTCAATGGACGGCACACCGATCATCGGTAAGACACCGATTGATAACCTCTACCTGAACGGGGGCTGGTGTTATGGCGGCTTCAAGGCTACCCCGGCTTCGGGCTGGGTATTTGCACACACCATCGCAAACGATAAACCGCATGCGCTGAACGCCGAGTTTACGCTGGAGCGATTTCGCGAAGGTAATATCATCGATGAGAAAGGCGTTGGCGCCTCACCCAAATCACACTAGGAGGTATTGATATGTTAAGAATCGACTGCCCCTGGTGCGGAGTGCGCAATGAAAACGAGTTTTCCTACGGTGGCGACGCCACGGTCGAGCGACCTGCCGACTACGCGTCCCAGGACGACTGGTATCACTACGTTTATACGCGTCAGAATCCAGCCGGGCCGCATCGCGAATACTGGCATCATGTCAATGGCTGCCGCGCCTGGCTCGTGGTCGAGCGCGATACCGTGACGCATGAAATTTTCAGTACCGCCCCGGCCTCCCCCAGCCTTCCAGCTCCTGACAGGGAGGCTTGATAGATATGGGACAGCAATTCCGTACCAGCAGTAGTGGACAAATCGATCGCGGTCGCATGCTGAGCTTTACCTTCGACGGCAAGCCATACCAGGGTTACGAGGGCGATACCCTCGCCTCGGCATTGCTTGCCAACGGCGTGCGCCTGGTTGGGCGCAGTTTCAAGTATCATCGGCCGCGCGGCATTCAGACCGCCGGCTCGGAAGAACCTAACGCGATCGTCGAGTTGCGTACCGGTCCGCGCAAAGAGCCGAATACGCGAGCGACGACGATCGAACTGTTTGACGGACTGGTTGCCAATAGCCAGAATCGCTGGCCTTCACTTAGCTTCGACATCATGTCGATCAATAACCTGTTTTCACCGTTGTTATCGGCCGGCTTTTACTACAAGACCTTCATGTGGCCGCCTTCATTCTGGACCAATGTCTACGAGCACGTCATCCGCCGCGCGGCCGGTCTCGGGACCGCGCCCACCGAACCCGATCCCGATTTTTACGAACAATGCCATGAACACTGCGATGTGCTGGTGGTTGGCGCGGGACCTGCCGGGTTATCGGCCGCACTCGCCGCTGCCCGCGCGGAAGCACGCGTCATTCTGGTTGATGAGCACCCACGAGTGGGTGGGTCGCTCAACGATGAAAACTATTCCATCAACGGCAAAGCTGGCAGCGAATGGGTGGATGAAATCTATTCTCAACTCGAGGAGATGGACAACGTTCACGTGCTAACCCGCACCACGTTGTTCGGCTACTATGATCATAACGTGGTCGCGGCGATCGAAAAGGTCAGTGACCATATGCCGGTCCCGCACCTGGGTCATCCACGCCAGCGCATGTGGACCTTTTACCCAGGTCGGGTTGTCATCGCCACCGGCGCCACCGAGCGCCCACTGGTTTTCGGCAATAACGACATGCCTGGCGTGATGCTCGCCTCCGCCGCAAGAGCCTATGTGAATCGTTATGGCGTAAAACCCGGCAGGCGGGCCGTGATCGCGACCAACAATAACGACGCTTACCGGACTGCGATCGATTTACATCACGCCGGAATCAGTATCGCCGCGGTTGTCGATTCGCGCAAACAACCGGATGTAGCGTTAGCAGAGGAACTCGAAAACCTCTCGATTCGCCTGTTGACCGGTAGTACCGTTGGCTCTGCAGAGGGTCATCAACAGGTAAGCTACGCACAGATTGTCACGACCCAGGGGGACACCCTCGATCCCGAGCGCATCGATTGCGATCTAATCGCCTGCTCCGGTGGTTGGAATCCAAATGTTCACCTGCATAGCCAGTCGGGTGCCAGGCCGGTTTACGATGATTCGATCTTAAGCTTCGTACCGGGTAAATCACGCCAGTCGGAGGTATCGGTTGGTGCCGCAGGTGGCAGTTTCAGCCTGCAGGAGTGCCTCGCGCAAGGTGTCACCGCGGGAACCCAGGCCGCCAGGCAGACCGGATTCAAGTCCAGAAAAATGGCCGTGGCCAGGGCCGAAAACGAAGGCGACTACGCGGTCGAGGCTTTGTGGATTTCACCAACACCTTATAACAAGACTTACAAGCAGTTCGTCGATCAGCAAAACGACGTCAAGGCCAGCGATGTGGTACTGGCTTCCCAGGAGGGTTTCGATTCGGTCGAGTTACTGAAACGCTACACCACCCAGGGCATGGCGACCGACCAGGGCAAGACCAGCAACGTCAACGCACTGGCAATACTCGCCTGTCAGCGTGGTGAACCGCTACCTGAAGTCGGCATTACGACCTTTCGCCCACCCTACGTGCCGGTCGCGATGGGCGTTTTTGCCGGGCATACCGTCGGCTACGATTTCATGCCGGTACGTCGTACCGCGATTCATGACTGGAACACAAAACAGGGCGCCGTCTTTATTGAAGCCGGTTTGTGGTTACGCGCTCGTTATTACCCGCAACAACCGGCTGACACGATGAAAGATTGCTACATTCGTGAAGCCGAGGCGACCCGCAACAATGTCGCGATCGTCGACGTGACCTCGCTGGGTAAGATCGATATCCAGGGGCCCGATGCGCCCGAGTTTTTAAATCGCCTGTATATCAACAACTGGCTCAAGCTACCCGTGGGCAAGGTGCGTTATGGCGCGATGCTGCGCGAAGACGGCATGGTTTATGACGATGGCACTACATCACGCCTTGCGGAAAATCATTTCTTCATGACCACGACTACCGCCAATGCCGCATCGGTACTCGCGCACATGGAGCAGTATCACCAGATCGAGTGGCCCGAGCTCGACGTCGTGTTCTGCTCGGTCACCGAACAATGGACCGGGATTGCGGTCGCCGGGCCCAACAGCCGCAAGCTGCTGGAACAGGTAATCGATATCGACCTCAGCAACGAAGCCTTCCCGTTTATGAGCGTCGGCGAATGCAGGATGAATAATATTCCCGCGCGCCTGTTCCGAATTTCCTTTTCCGGCGAACTCGCTTACGAAATCAACGTACCCGCCGACTATGGCGAACAGGCCTGGCTGAAGTTACTCGAGGCCGGCGAGGAAATGGAGGTTTCGGTTTACGGTACCGAGGCGCTCGGCACCATGCGCATCGAGAAGGGTCACGTCGCCGGCTCCGAACTCGACGGTCGCACTACCGCGAAGGACCTTGGCCTCGAAGGCATGGCTAACCGTGCAAAGCATTTCATCGGTAAACATAATTCTGAGCGTCCGATGTTGGTGGGCGAAGGTCGTTTGCAAGTGGTTGGACTGAAGTCGCTTGAAGCGGACAGAAACCTGCGCATCGGCGCGCACCTGGTCGATCCAAAGGTCAAGCTGGAGACCGTGAGCCAGTCGCAGGGTCATGTGACCGCAACAACCTATAGCCCGCAACTGGGCTGTGGCATTGCGCTCGGACTGCTGCGCGATGGCGCTTCGCGACATGGTGAACAGATCGAAGCGGTGTTCCCGCTCGACGATGAGACGCTCAAGGTCGAGATCTGCCACCCTGTATTCATCGATCCCGAGGGAGAACTCGTCCGTGCCTGATAAACAAGACTTACCGGTGCGCGTATCGCCGCTGTTACCGAGCAACGGCGATTTCATCGTCGACTACAAGAATGTTCGCCTGAGTGAACGCAAGGCGTTGACTGCGATCCAGGTGCTGTCCTTCAATGGCAAACACCCGGATACAGCCGCGGCTATCGCTACGGCACTCGGTATAAAATGTTCGACCCGGCCCGGCATCGTCAATTCGGATGGCAAAACGCAGGTTTGCTGGAACGGGCCCAATAGTTGGATGATCGTGTGCAGCGACGCAGAAGCGGGACGCGCGCCCGGTGAACTATTCAAAGTGCTACAAGATGCGGTGGGTGATCCCGGGGCGACGGCTGATCCCGGGGCGATGGGTGATCTCGAGGC
>Ga0265309_10001275_pt1 | contig 10975 bp, 7 predicted proteins | sample Helome_FD_192492 | JGI IMG/M metagenome (GOLD analysis project Ga0265309, IMG submission 192492) | Marine sediment microbial communities from subtidal zone of North Sea - Hel_20160524 (Illumina Assembly) | ecosystem: Environmental > Aquatic > Marine > Subtidal zone > Sediment ...
GCACCCTGCGAAAATATTACCGGTGCACAAAACGTGTCCTGCGGATTCTTGCAGGTTGCGCTCTATGCACCAAATAGATTCTTAACGTTTGAAAACATATGGAGGTTCCCATGCAATTACCTAGCATCCTGATGGTCGGTATCGCCCTCGCGATCGGCCTGGTTGGCATCCTGTTCCTGTTCTTCCCGGAACGGATCAGGCGGTTGGAATCTATGCTCAACGCGCGCTGGGGCGACCGCGAGGTGGCCACTGTGCGCTTCGGCACCGGGGTTGAACAGGCCGTCGAGCAGTTCATGAATCGCGATGTCCTTCCGCAGCAGATCGTCTGGGACAGCTGGCTGCAGAAACACCCGCGCATTGTCGGCGCGGTCCTGTGCCTGCTGGCGGTGTGGCTGGCCTCGCAGGCCTAGAGGAGTCGTGTGGACCGGGTGTACATAAAACCGGTGCGCATAGCGCACCCTACGGTTTGGTGCGGCATTGCCCGATTGGGTAGGGTGCACTCTGTGCACCGTGCATCGGTGCGTAAAACGCACCCTGCGGTTAATACCGCCGGCTTTGCTTATGTGGAAGTCCTGATCGCCACCCTGCTGATCGTTGTCACCCTGCTGCCCGCCATACAGGCGCTCTATCCCGCGGTGGCCGGTGCCGGGATTCACGGATCACGTGTCGAGGACCACTACCAGCTGACCGGCCGGCTGGAGGAACTGCTGGCCGAACCGTTTGCCGATCTCGATGCAGCCGCGACCGCCGCGGGCAGCGAGACCACGCCGACGACCTATTCGGACACGGTTACCCACCCCGACGGCCGGCAGATCACGCGCAATGTATTCCTGTCGCGCTACGACGCTGATAACGGCGATAGCGACAACAACCCGTTCACCGGCACCGAGGATGACCTGCTATGGGTGCGGGTCGAGATTGCCGGCACCACGGACGGGCTGGAGACCCTGGTCAGTGTGTACGATTAAGCGCATGGATTCGGTGCGTAGAACGCACTCTACGGAATTATCCACGGAATCCGCAACGGTGCGTAGGGTGCACTCCGCGCACCTTGCCTTGGTGCGTAAAACGCACCCAACGAGAAATTACCCGGGTTGGGTCGGCGTGCGTAGGGTGCACTCTGTGCACCATTACACGGTGCGTAAAACGCACCCTACGAGAAATTACCCGGGTTGGGCAGGTGTGCGTAGGGTGCGCCATGCGCACCATCATGAATATCAACGCGGCTTCACACTGGTGGAACTGCTGCTGGCCCTGATGCTGGCGGCCATCCTGTTTGCCGCCATTGGCGGTGTGGCTGGCCAGGTGGTCAATACCCGCGAGCATGTCAGCGAGGTCAACGACCTCAACCGCCAGGCACGCTTTGCCATGGACCAGATGGTGCGCATGGTGGGCCAGTCGCGCCTGCTGATGGTGCCGCAGGCGGATCGGCCTGCCAGCAACTGGGCGGAACATATTCGTGAAGAAACCGTGCCACCGACCACACCGACGGATGACAGCATCAAGTACACTGCGGTACTCGCGGTGACGCTGCCGGCCAGTATCGATCTCGACGGCGACGGCTTTCCGGATGCCGACAATGACCGCGATGGACGCATCGACGAGGATCCGCCGGCAGACACCACCTTTGACAATGCCACCGGTATTTTCCAGGTCGATGACGGTGGTGACGGCAGTGTGGACGAATTTTCTGCCTGTTGTTACTGGGATGACGATGAGGATTTCGGTATCACCAATGAAGACGACATCAACAACAACGATGACGATAACGACGGGCGCGTGGACGAGGATCCCGGCAGCGATATCAACGGCGACGGTTGCCATGGCCTGTGTGGCGTGGACGATGACAGCGACGGCCTGATCGACGAGGGTTCCGGCAGTTCGAATGACGACGAGGACGGCCAGACGGATGAGGACTGGTACGACCCGGTGGTGTTCTACCTGGCTGGCGATACCCTGATGCAACGCACGCCGGTGCCATGGGATGAATCAGGGGGCGGAATCGTCTCCGGTTTGGATTTTATTGCCTCGTCGATTGCCGAGAACGTCACCCGGTTCCGTGTCGAGCGTGTGCCGGGAACATTGGATGGTATTCAGCTGGTGGACCTGACCCTGGAATTGACCAGCCCGGACAGCGGCGAGATGGTGAGCCTCAACACCCGCGTGCGGGTCGGGGGTGCGTTGTGATTAGAATCACACCCGTCCGAGGAAAAACGATGTCATCCCCGCGCAGGCGGGGATCCAGTCATTGTAAAGCGCGCGGTATTGAACGATTACTGGATTCCCGCTTTCGCGGGAATGACGAGAATATTTCACGACAATGGGGACTTGCCCGCCTGCGCGGGGATGACGACGATATTTTTAGCGGGGAAGAAAAATACAGGGAGCGCGGCTACATCCTCCTGCCCGTCGTCCTGCTCATTACGCTGGTCGCCGTAGTCGCCTTCCTGCTGAACAACGAATCAGCGTTGGATAGTGGTATTACAGAATCCGTTGCCGAGTCTGCGCAGACGGACTATGTCGCGCAGGCCGGCCTGCAGCATGCCCTGCAGCAGATCCGCAGTTCGGGCTGTGGCCCCTATACCGATCTGACGGATGAACCACTGGGCGATCACAGCTACACCACCGTCCTCACCAGCGGCCTGGGCAGTACCACCAGTTATACCGTTACCGTCGACCAGGACGCCTGGATCCGCAGCGACGTACCAACCGATAACAAGGCCGCCGATGGCCAGCTGCACATACGTTTTGAAACCGGCATCATCGAGCGGCCGGTATATCGCTATGATCTGTCCGCCATACCGGCGAATGCCGCCATCCTGTCGGCCACGGCATGGTTCTATGTCACCGACGAACACCCCGAGGGGCCGGTGGACATCCACCGGCTGACCGCGGACTGGGCCGAGAACGATGCCACCTGGGATAGCCTGGGCGACAAGCTGGACGCGACCGTGCTGGCGACCATCCCCACCCAGCCGGCCCAGGATGTCTGGGTGCAGGTCAATCTCACTGCCCAGGTACAGGCCTGGGTCAACGGCCAGTCCAACTACGGCATCACACTGAATTCCACCAGCGAGGGTACGCATACCGATTACGCCAGCAGGGAGCACGGCTCACAGCCCTACCTGACGGTTATCGTGGGTACCCCATCAAGTTCAACGACAAAACTGAAGTCGAAGGCTCTCCTCAGCAACGGCACCGACCACACTATCAATCGCCATGATTTAACGTTTTATCAGTACCCGCCTTCCCATGCCCAACTGAGACTGGATACGGGAGCTGGTCAGGATGCCATGTTGAGTTACTGGTACGACACCAAGAACTATGGCGACTACCGCCTGAGGGTGGTTTCGTCATCAAGTTCGCCGCGACACTCCCTGCTGCAATTCGATCTTGGTGCGATACCTGCCGGCGCCCGGGTCATGTCGGCTGAGCTGCAGCTCTATCACACGATCCTGGAATCACCGGGTACCGATGCCGGTGTCAACGTGCATCGCGTGAGCCGTGACTGGGTCGAAGGCACGCAGGGAGGCAGTGGCACTGCCGATGGTGCCACCTGGCTCACCTGGGACGCCACGAATGCCTGGGCCTCGGCAGGCGGCGATTACGATCCGGCACCCGTCGCGAACAGCCCGGTCACGGACGCGATCGGCGACTGGGAATCCTGGGATATCTCGACCCTGGTCCAGGGCTGGGTGGATGGCACCTTCGAGAACAACGGGCTACTACTCAAGGGTACCGGAACGATCGCCGTCTCTTTTGCTTCCAAGGAAGATGCCGATGCCACGCTGCACCCCAAGCTGAGAATCACCTACGCCTGCGAGTGCGGCAGCCCCTGCCTCGCACCGCAGGGCATGGGCAACGTGCTGATGGTCGTGGTCAGCCCGACCACGCTCGTGGAGGCGGATGCAAAGGCGAGAAGCCTGTTCGAGTCCTGGGGTTACACCGTCTCGGTGCTCAGCGAAAGCGCCAACCAGTCGAGTTACGATGCCGCTGTCACCGCGGCCGATGTGGTGTTCATCTCGGAAACGGTCAACTCTACCTCGGTCGGCAGCAAGCTTGTGAATGCCCCGATTGGCGTCGTCAGCCAGGACGGTGACTACAACGCGGATCTCGGGCTTGCCGCGGGCGCTGCCCTGACGGTCGGTGATTCGATCAACATCAGCGACAACAGCCACTACATTACACAACCGTTTGCGCCCGGAGATCTGGATATCTATGCCGCCGACATGGAACAGCTGACGGTTTCCGCGAGCCCGGGCGCCGGGCAGCAAACGCTGGCCGACAGCGCGGGCAGTGAATCGCTGGTGGTGCTTGATGCGGGTGCGGCAATGGAGGGTGGCGGCAATGCCGCCGGCCCTCGCGTGATGCTGCCGCTGGGTACACGCTACCGTTTCGACTGGGATCACCTCAATGCCAACGGCCATCTGCTGGTGCAGCGCGCGCTACAGTGGGGTACGGGCAATATCGGCCTGCCGCCGAAAAACCTCCTGCTGGTGGTCGTGGATCCCGCTAGCCTCACCGCGCAGGAGGCCGCCAAGCAGGCCCTGATCGAGTCCTGGGGCTATACCGTCAACCTGATCGACGAGTCTGACAGCCAGGCCAATTTCGATGCAGCCATTGCCGCCAACGATGTGGCCTACATACCGCAGGATATTACCTCCTCGAATCTGGGCACCAAGCTGGCCAATGCGACTATCGGTGTGGTCAATGAGGAGGGTGAGCAGGTCGACGAGCTGGGTATCAGCGCGGGCAAGCTGTTCAAGACCCGGCGCGAGATCGACGTGGTCGATAACTCCCACTACATCACCCAGCCCTTCGCCACCGGCCTGCTGACCTTTACCTCGGTTGACCAGTCCGTGCACATGCTCAGTGGACAGGTCGCGCCGGGACTGCAAACACTGGGGGAATCGTTCAACACGGGCAGCCAGTGGGAACCCTCCCTCGGCACGCTGGATGCCGGTGACACGCTGTCGGACGGTACGAGCACGGCGGTCGGCCGCCGTGTGCAGTTGCCATGGGGCGGCGGTACCTTCGATATCAACCAGCTGACCGATGATGGGCGCACCCTCATGCAGCGTGCCATCGAGTGGGCCGAGGGTGCGGGTGGTGCTTCTACCATGCCCATTGCGCACTGGACATTCGATGAGGGCAGCGGCCCGACGGCCTTCGACTCCGTGGGTGGCAACGATGCCACTCTGAATGGCGACACTGCCTGGACGGCCGGCACGATCAACGGCGCACTCGACTTTGACGGGGCTGGCGACTACATCAGGACGGACAATAACTTCACCCCGCCACCGGTCGGCACCACCACCTTCTGGATGCGGGTCCCCGGTTCGCCCGCCTCGCATGGACGTATCCTCGGACTCGACGATACCTGGGAGATACGGCATGTGACGACCGGTACGGCCGATGGGATACCCCACGGGCTGGTCTTCGACCTGGGTGTCACTGGCGTCAATGCCGAATTCGTTACCACGACGACTGTCGACATGCCCGGGAAGTGGTATCACATCGCGGCCGCTTACGACACCACCAGTGATGCGTATGCCGTTTATATCGACGGTGTGCTGCACAAGAGCGGTACCTATCCCTCCGCATTGGCGGTGCCTGCTGCGAACCTGCTGTCGATGGGTGTCCGCACCGGCTCGAGCAACTACTTTGATGGCCAGCTGGATGACGTCCGCATCTACGACCAGTTCCTGTCCGCTGCCGAGATTGCCGATCTCGCCAGTGGCGGCGGCAGTCAGCAGGAGATCCTGCTGGTCGTTGCGGATGCCACCAGCCTCACGGCCCAGGACATCGCCCGCCAGACGCTGATGGTTGACTGGGGCTATCGTGTGGCGACGATTTCCGCCAGCGATTCCCAGGCCAACTTCGATGCGGCGGTGGCCACGGCCAGTGCGGCCTATGTGGTCATGCAAGATTCGTCGACGGTGCTCGGGACCAAACTGCGCGATGCCACCATTGCCGTGATCAACGAGGAGGTCGAGCTGCGTCAGGACATCGGTTTCTCCGCCAACCGCGACTGGCCAACCACGCGGACGACCGTCGATATTATCGACAACAGCCACTACATTACCTCGCCATTTGCCACTGGCCTGCTCACCATCGCCACGGCTGCCATCGAGGTGGTCACGCTCTCCGGGCAAATGGCGGGTGGCCTGCAGGCGCTCGGGCAACAGGACTGGGGCGGTCCGCAGAACAGCCTGTCGGTGATCGATACCGGCGGGGCGCTCTACGGCGGCGGCAGTGCCGCGGGACGACGGGTGCAGCTGCCGTGGGGTCGCGTTGGTTTCGACATCAATAACCTGAATGCCGACGGCCTGACCATCATGCAGCGCGCCATCGAGTGGGGCGTCGCCGGTGGCGGTGGTGGCGGTGGTGGTGGCGGTCCCGGTACCTGCATCTTCCGCGATGAATTCGAGAACCAGAGCTACAGCAACCAGGATGGCAATGCCAACTGGGCCAGTGCCTGGCAGGAGGTCAACGACGGCGGGAGTCCCACGGGTGGGGACATTCGATTGGAAGGCGGCGGTGTGACCGGGGACTCGTTACGGATTCAGGACGACGACCGGCCGATTACCCGTGCCGCGGACCTCAGCGGCCACACCACCGCCACGCTGACGTTGGAGTACAAGCGCGTCAGTCTTGAAAATGGCGAGTATGTTGCAGTGAGCGTGTATGACGGCAGTACATGGACCGAGCTGCAACAGTTCGGCAACCCGCCGGTGGGTAATGACAGTAACTATCAGATCTACAGCGAGGATATCAGCTCGTATATTTCGCCGAACTTCGAAATTCGCCTGGCGTCGCCCAACGGCGGCATGGGCAATGCTGACGATGTGAAATTCGACAACGTGCAGATCGAGGCGAGCGGCGGCAGCTGCCCATAACAGGGTGGATGTAAGCCGGCTTCTGGGGCTTCTGGGGTCGGACCTCTATAAGCTTTTGATAAGTAATAAATTAAAGCGATAGAGCGCCTGATTTAAGGGCTTAGGCCGTACTTTTCAGGCCTCTTTTGGGGCAAATAACCTAATGCAGGTTACGCTGTGCACACCCCTATACGGAAACCAGTCAAGATAACGCACGCGTGACCGACACAAGTGAACGGGGGCAAGGCTGATGGATCAACCAACTAATGCACTCTGGGAAAAAGTCACCGCGGATGCGGAGCTGCTGACGCTGCCGGCTGTCTATATGCGACTGAGGGCAGTGCTGGATGATCCCGATTATGTTGTCTCGGATATCGAGGAAGTCATCGGCTCGGATCCCGCCATAGCCGCACGCCTGCTGCGCCAGGCCAACAGTCCCTATTTCGGCTTTGCCACGAAGATTGGCACCATCTCGCGTGCGGTCGGCCTGCTCGGTTCGCAGCAGGTGCATGACCTGGTGCTGGCGACCTCGGTGGCGCAGACCTTTTCCGGTATTCCCATCGAAGTGATGGATATGCATGCCTTCTGGACGCGCAGCGTCTACAGTGCGGCGGCTGCACGTCTGCTGGCGGTGAACTGCAACATACTGGATAGCGAGCGGCTGTTTGTCGCCGGGTTGCTGCGTGATATCGGGCACCTGGTCATGTACCAGTCGATCCCGGACGAATCAACCGAAGCGCTGCTGTATTCACAGTTGGAGAGTCGGTTACTGCACGAGGTGGAGCGTGACGTGGTCGGCTTCGATTATGCCCAGCTGGGCGGGGCCCTGCTGCACCAGTGGGGGCTGCCAGCGAGCCTGTGTGAGCCGGTGCAGTGGCACATTTCGCCCCGGCAATCGACCGACTATTTTCTGGAGGCTTCGATTGTGCATATCGCCGGGGTGCTCAGTGATGTCGGTCAGACCGAAGAGGATGCGAATGAATACTGTGAATCACAGGTACATCCGTTCGCCTGGGAGGTCACCGGTCTGACGCCCGCGCAGTGCGCAGTCTTCCAGGAAGAGGTCGAAAGTCAGCTCGATGATGTCATGTCCCTGATCTTTCCCAGCTCCAAGACCGTGCATGCCGGTTCGCGACTCGCGATCGGAACCTGATGATTGCGAGGTCGGACTTCCTCAATATACAAGTGCGTAGGGTGCACTGTGTGCACCATTTCCACTCTCTCGGTGCGTAAAACGCACCCTACACCCCTTCAGCACGCCGTGCACCATTTCCGGCCTCCCGGTGCGTAAAACGCACCCTACGTTTCATGCGGTGTCTCTGGTTGTGTAGGGTGCACTGTGTGCACCATTTCCGGCCTACGGTTTGTCGGGGTACTTTCCGATTGTGTAGGGTGCATTTTATGCACCATTATCCCCTGCACATCTCATTGAAATCTGTATGGCAGGGTTACAGCGATGCCTAACTACCGGCGTGCCAATGTCCCCGGTGGCACATTCTTCTTCACGGTTGTTTCCTGGCGGCGCCGGCCTGTTCTGTGCAATCAGGATATTCGTGCATCGCTGCGCGAAGCAATAACGCACGTCAGGGCAATACATCCTGTTACTGTCGAGGCAATGGTGCTGCTGCCGGACCATCTGCATTGTGTGTGGACGTTGCCGGCGGGGGATGCGAATTTTGCTGTGCGCTGGGCAATGATAAAGCGCTACGTTACCAGGCATTGCGGCAGGCATTCCCCTGCTACTGCTTGCACTTCCGCATCTCGCAAGGCCCGCAACGAGGGCCTGATCTGGCAGCGGCGTTACTGGGAACACCAGGTGCGTGATCAGCAGGATATGGACCGCTGCATAGACTATCTGCACTGGAATCCGGTCAAGCATAATTATGTCAGGGCCGTGGTCGATTGGCCCTTTTCGAGCTTTCATCGCCATGTGCAGCAAGGGCATTATCCAGCCGGCTGGGGCGGGCCGGGTGTTATCGCCGGCGACGGGGCAACGTTCGGCGAATAGGCCTGCCGGTGCGTAAAACGCACCCTACGGTTTGTGCGGTGTATCCAATTGGGTAGGGTGCACTTTGTGCACCATTTTTGGTGCGTAAAACGCACCCTACGGTTTGTGCGGTGCCTCTGGTTGTGTAGGGCACACTTTGTGCACCATTTCCGGCCTGCCGGTGCGTAAAACGCACCCTACGGTTTGTGCGGTGTCTCTGGTTGTGTAGGGTGCACTCCGTGCACCATTTCCGGCCTGCCGGTGCGTAAAACGCACCCTACGGTTTGTGCGGTGTCTCTGGTTGTGTAGGGTGCACTCCGTGCACCATTTCCGGCCTGCCGGTGCGTAAAACGCACCCTACGGTTTGTGCGGTGTCTCTGGTTGTGTAGGGTGCACTCCGTGCACCATTTCCGGCCTCCCGGTGCGTAAAACGCACCCTACGGTTTGTGCGGTGTCTCTGGTTGTGTAGGGTGCACTCTGTGCACCATTTCCGGCCTCCCGGTGCGTAAAACGCACCCTACGGTTTGTGCGGTGTATCCGATTGGGTAGGGTGCGCTTTGTGCACCATTTTTTGGTGCGTAAAAAGCAGCCTGCGCATTTATTTACCGTCATTGGTGCGTAAAACGCACCCTGCACCCCCTTCGGGCGTGCGTTGCGCCCTGTAATCCCCTTCACCCTGTATATCAAGAAACGGCGTGGGGTGCCGATATACCTGATTGCGGGATTATGTTTAATTTCATGTATTTAGGGCATATGCAGGCATGATCAGTGATTTGAAGGACGCATGGCGTGCATCGGCGTTTCACAGCGAGGAGCTGGCCCTGTTCGCGCGCAATGCCACGCTCAACGATACCCGCCGGGGGCTGGTCACGCTGAGCATGGTGCTGCTGGCGATCTTCGCCTTCGGTGCCGTGCTGTTCTATTTCTTCAATTTCTCGGACTACACCGTTTACACCACCTGCCTGCTGGCCGTGCTGGCGGCGCACGTGATGATCTCCGCGCAGGCCGCCAGGGATGCCCGTGCGTTACATTTGCTGGGCACTACCTTGATCATGATCAGCGGCACGGCCTTCGTGTTGCTGGCGCACCGTGCCGGCGACTTTAACCAGGTCCTGTTTGCCAGCGTGGCACTGTTGTTCATGGTGGCACCGCTGGTACCGTGGGGCCTGCGCGAGGCCGTGCTGGTGACCGGCCTGATTTACGTGACCTTTACCCTCTCCACCTGGACCTCGGTCCAACGCTTCGACTATGAGACCCTGTGGTCACTGCAGTTCATCATGGTCAGTGCCGGCGTCATCAGCCTGATGCTGGTGGTGCGCAATACCGTGATCCGCAAGGAGGACATCCGCACGCGCTACGATCTCGAGCAGGCCAATCGCAAGATGATGTACCTGTCGAACAAGGACCCGCTCACCGGTGCCTGGAACCGACGCTTCCTGAAGCATAAATTCGAGCGCTTTGGCGAGGACCGGCATGCGGCCGGCGAGCCCTGGCATTTTGCCTTCGTCGATGTGGACGACTTCAAGCCGATGAACGACAACTGCGGCCACGACTATGGCGACGACGTGCTGCGCACCCTGGCCAATGTATTTGCCGGAGCGATCGGTGACGACGGTTACCTGGTGCGCATGGGCGGTGACGAGTTTGCCGTGCTGTTCAGCCATGCCGAGCCAGAGGCGCTGCTGGGTGAGGCCTGGCAGGGGCTGAATACCACCATGCCGCCCTCGCGGGACTGCGCCGTGCTCCCGGTGGGTCTCAGCATCGGGTTGGTCACGGTATATCCCGGGGTGAGCCTGTCACTGATCGCCGTGAGTCGCGAGGCCGACCAGGTCCTCTACCAGGCCAAGGACCGCAAGGAGCAGTACCATGATGCGGTGAATATCGTGGCCACTGAACTGAAGTCCGGCACGGAGCGCCAGGAAACCGTCGCCTGACGGTCTGACCAGCAGTCCATTGGGCCGCCCCGGTCCTGATTCGTCAATTCTTTACCACCTCAAGTCGCTGCCAAATCCGGCCGACTATTTCCTTATAAATATCATGCTGAACAGGAGACTGGCAGGTCCGGGCAGTGAGCCCGGACAAAACTCATGAGTGCGCTCGCGACAATCAT
>Ga0265309_10001276_pt1 | contig 10973 bp, 17 predicted proteins | sample Helome_FD_192492 | JGI IMG/M metagenome (GOLD analysis project Ga0265309, IMG submission 192492) | Marine sediment microbial communities from subtidal zone of North Sea - Hel_20160524 (Illumina Assembly) | ecosystem: Environmental > Aquatic > Marine > Subtidal zone > Sediment ...
ATCGCAGCAATTTAATTATGACCCCATCAGAATACCTAGCTACTAATCCTACGGCTGAAGAACACAGCTACAACTATCTTCTGATCCCAGCAGAACTGCGGGACTCAATGCTAGCAAAACAGGACACCTTGACTACGCACAATCACATCAGCCCAGTGCTGTTGATTGACGGACGCTACGGTGCTTGCTGTGACCTTTACACAGAGGTCGGCGTAGGCGGTATCTACCACGAACTGTGGGAGATGCTTGACCAAGCTAAACTGGAAGAATGCGAAGTCGTAGACAAAGCTGCATTCCTGGCACTACTACCACCTGACCCAGAAATTGAAGAAGTATGATGCACGACCTTATCTACAAATCAACCATAGGGACAGGTGGCTTTATCGCTACTATCGAACTCGGTCAAATTAACGAACTTCTAGGGCTAGTTGTGGGTCTTGCTACTCTAGTCTATATGACTGCCTCAGCAGTCAAGGTAATCAAGGAACTCATAAATAAAGATTAATATGACACCAGAACTGATAGCAATGCTAGGAGGCGGCGTAAGCGGCTTTGTGATGAAAATGATAGCGGCACAGGCCGACAATCAGGCTCGTCTCTTTGAGCGTATGATTGCCCGTCAGACAATAGCGGACGAATCAGCGGACAAGGCAGCAGCTCGTGGTGGTGTCTATATGCGTCGAGTTATTACATTTTCTGTCATCTTTGCCATTGTTCTGGCGCCATTCGTTTTTGCATTTACTGGCATAGGTGTCAGCATTCAGACAGAATCAAAAGGCTTTCTAGGGCTATTCAAACACTTAGAATGGTCCACTGTCCAAGGTTTTGTGATCCTACCGGAGATCCGCCAGACAGCTTTAGCCATCGTAGGGTTCTACTTTGGCTCGTCTCAAGTTAAATGAGTCGCTTTGTAAACGAGCTTAATGCTCGGATATCAAAGCAAATGCGCGGCAAGAAGTTTACACGCGTTGCGATACTTGATGACGACTTGTGCTACCAGTCAGACATCGCCGGTGATGTCATCGTGCCGCTCGGCTTCGCATCAGATGGCGCCAGCGTGCCACGATTCTTGTGGTCCATGTTTCCACCCTTCGGCAGATACCTGGAGGCGGCGATCGTGCATGACTGGTTCTGCGTGACGCGTGCAGTGGACAGCGTTACGGCGGCCAAAGTCTTTCGCGAAGCAATGGAAGTCTGCGGCATTGGCAAGTGGCGGCGTCGAAATATGTATTGGGCAGTTAGACTCAGCGGTCCAAAGTTCCAAAAAACGGACAAACATGGACAGTAGGCCCGGCGCAAAATGGAATATTTACTATATACCAAGCACTTACAGAATCACGCTCGACACTTTTTGGAGTCGAACAATGGGACCAAACATACGCCAATAAGGCTATATTTTTTTTAGTGGTAAAAATATTAAAGTGGACAGAAGTGGACACTAAATCAAAGTCTAAAAATAAGTCGTTGACTATCATGCACTTAAGAAACTATGTTCGACTCTCCTATGCTCCACCAAGGGTTTTTTTATAAATTAAAATATCCCATAAGTCGTTGATTATTAGTGTTATCTGGGAAAGTTGAAAAAACGGGATTTGTCCAATTATGTTGACTTTAAGTGCAAAAGTGGACAAAAGTGGACAAATGGAAAAGGCCCCATCGTTCCGAAACTACGACAAATCCAAGCGCGCGAATCCGTATGGCTGGGATTATTATCTGCATGGCAAGCGGATGCGCGTGACATTCAAGACCAAGGCCGAGAAGACTGCTTACCATAAAGAGTTTACCCGCAAGTGGTATGGCGACCGCGATGCGCTGCTGAACTTTGATGCGATTGAATACCGACGCGTGCAGTCGCTGATCCATTCGGCCGGATCGATCAATGCAATAGAGAGTGCGGTGCGCATCCACCGTGACGAACTGAGCCAGCACCAGCTCCGACTCTCCGATGCCATTGCCATGCGTGTGCAGGATGTGGTGCGCCGGGGCATTAATCCATACCGAGACGAGCTGCACTGCAAACGTATCCTGGAACACTTTGGCGACATTAAGCTTGAGGAGTTTAAGCCACTGGAGGTCTCGCGCTGGGTCAATGGCCTGCCATATAATTACATTACCAAGAAGGGCCACTTGAAGGCGCTGAATGCCTGCATCAATTGCGCAGTGCGTTATGGTAAGCTAAACCATAACCCGATCCAGTCCGTGACACTAGAGCGCAGTCGGGTCGAGATCACTGAGCGCGACATCGTGGAGCCTAGAGACTTGCACCGGCTACTGCTGGGCGTTGCATACGAGTCTAAGGATCGTCCATTTGCTGCGGTCTTAGCTTTGCTATTCTTTACTGGTATGCGCGTATCGCTGCTGGCACCAGGGACGGACAAGCGCAAGCGGGGCGAATACATCACCGCTGACATGATCAATGCCAAGCGGCGCGAGATACACATACCGGCACGGGTCACCAAGACGCAGCGCTCACTACTCATCTCCGAATCAAATCACATCAAGCACCTCTGGCCGTTCTTAGAGGGTGTGGACTTGCAGACGCCAATTGGCCAGACGACGTTTAACGATCAGCGCGCAGAATACTGCGAGCGCTACGGCGTGCAGTGGTCGCCAAACTTGCACCGGCGATCGTGCGCGTCTTACTATGCGGCGCTGTGGGGCAAATCAATGGCGGCCGAGCTGCTGGGCAATAGTCCAGACATGATCGCCAGTAATTACCAGACTGGTACATTTAAAGAGAAGGCCGAAAAGTACTTTGGTAACGACTTGGACCACTTGGATGACGGTGGACACACTGCGGCCAAACGTTAATCAAAGATCGCGGCAAATATTCGCCAGGCGGTGGATCATCTCTCTGATGTCGTCATTGGCTAGTGCTGCTTGCTCGATGTCAAACAAGCACTCTTTAGTGCTCGCCAATGATTTGCGGGTGGACTTCCCGGCAGATGGGCATTGGCCAGGTCTCAAGAAGTCGCCATCTTTAATAATAGACTTAAACACACCACGCTGAAACTCAAACTCTGCTGGCGTGTGATCTAGTAAATATGCGGAGAGTAATTCTCGCGCGGCCTTTTCATCGAACAATACGGAGATGGCGCCGACTGTTTCTTTAGTCACCATGCGGCTGCCATTAAGGATACGCGACACTTGAGCGGGCGAGATGCCAGCGATATCGGAGAGCATCTTAGAATTGATGCGACTACTGTCCGTTAGCAATCTTAAGAGTTTCTGTGCGAAGTGATTCAACTTCTTATTAATATATTAAAAAAATACGCAAAATAAGTGATTATCTTATTGACGATAAGTAAATTTATTACCAGTTTGGAATTTAATGGAACAAATCAATATAACTAAGGAGAACCTCGATAGTCTAAAAAAATTAAGTCAGATGACTGGTGATGCCAGTATTGATAAACTGGTCGGCATTGCGATCAGTGCATTGATTGATGGTGCAGAAAACGGTGCGCTTTATCATTTGATCAATCAGGACGGCGACTAGGGTCGATGTCTTGCGCTATGTAGCGTGGGATCTCATTGCGAAGCACCAGCTCCATGATCTTGTTGCGACTGCGGTCGCACCGCTTAGCTAGTTTCTCGATGTCTCGTATGAGCTTTTTATCGATAGCGATGGTAGTGACTTGTATGTTGGCTGCTCTTTGATTTGGCATATATAGGGTTGGTTATTTATTGATTGAGATGCATGGGTACATCATTTTGTAGAGTAGAAGCCTATTACACCTATAATGTAAGTCAATTTAATTAATACTATTAATTTTACTACAGTAAAAAAGACTAAGTAAAAATACACCCAACACGCTAGTGAATACCGGGTGACCAGGTAATTGTCTGGCGTTTATTTATTTTAAAAAAAACTGCGAATCTGAAATATAAAATTTGACATAGGTGTATTGCACCTACAACGTTTCAATATGAATCAATTAATTAAAAATACATTATGTTTTATCTTAGCCGGCACTTACTCGGCCCTTGCAGCGTATATCGCGTTCAACTTTTTAGTCTAGGTGTATCGCACCTAACACAATAAAAATACAACTAAAACATACAATGACCATTAAAGAAGTAATCAGAGACGCCGAGGAGCAGATCGAATACATACTCGATCAACTCGAAACCAGCCACAACGTGCGAGCCTACAGCATCCGCATTACATCAAACCGAGGCGAAGATGCTGAAGTGATGATTACGGAGGACCACAGTGGCGGCCGCAATTAATTAACCTGGGCGTAACTTACTAAAACATAAAACAACTAACTATGATTAATCTACAATCTATTACACAAGGCGCACGGCTACGCGCGCCACGTATCATATTACTCGGCGTCGAGAAGATCGGCAAGAGCACCTTCGCAGCAGGATCAGCTAAGCCGATCTTTCTGCCAGTTCGCCAAGAAGAGGGCATAGACTCACTCGACGTGGCAAAATTTCCCACTCTCAAATCTTTCGCTGAGGTACGTGAAGCACTCAGCACACTGGCCAAAGAGGACCACGACTTTAAGACTGTGGTGATCGACAGCGCCAGCGCATTGGAGCCGGTGATCTACAGCGATGTCTGCCAGACTGAAAAGGCAACAAGCATCGAGAAGGTCGGCGGCGGCTACGGTAAGGGCTACACTGAAGCACTCAGCCGGTGGCGCGAGCTGATGCAGGCGCTCGACTATCTTCGCGAAGCTAAAGGCATGGCCAGCGTGATCATCGGCCACGTTAAGGTGAAGCGCTTCGACGATCCACTCAACGAGTCTTATGACCAGTTTCAGTTCGACGTGAACGACAAGGCAAGCGCAGCAATGTTTCGCTGGGCCGATTTCATCGGCTTCGCGAACACTAAAACCTTCGTCAAAAAGGAGCAATCTGGATTTGGCGCAGAAAAGGGTAAGGCAATCGATGCCGGCGCGGGTCAGCGTTATTTGTTCTGCCAAAAGTCGCCTGCTTTTCCAGCCGGTGGCCGTGGACCCTATGGCAAGTTACCAGATGACATTCCACTTGATTGGAAAACTTTCTCCGATGCGGTCGCCACTGTGTCTAAATAATCACCATCACTAACACTAATAATAAAATATACTATGAGCATATTTGGAACAACAGGCTTTGATGCCACTAAAATCGAAGTCAACGACAATGACTTTTCACCACTCGCGCCAGGCAAATATAACGTTATCATCAGCGATGCCAGCGTTAAGCAAACCAAGTCAGGCACTGGTCAGTATCTATCAATTCAGTTTACAGTAACTGGCGAGCAAGGACGTGATCGCCGGGTATGGACCAACTTGAATCTGGTCAACCCAAACCCAGTCGCAGTCGAGATCGCTCAGAAGGATCTGGCCAACATCTGCACAGCCGCAGGAATCAAGGGCTTGCTAACTGATGAGCAGCAACTACTCGGCAAGGCACTCGCCATCAAGGTGGCAGTCGATGGCGACCGCAACAACGTTAAAGGATACAGCGCAGTCGGAGCCATTACCCCTACAGCTCCAAGTGCGCCAACCATGACTACCACCCAAATACTAGAGCCTGCAATCGCTTCATCTGACGATGACATGCCTTGGGGCTAGGGTGTATCGCACCTAACACGTTAAGGCGGCAGGTCCGAACCCTGCCGCTTTAATACCACCTAATTAATTAATCAATACAATGACACTATTGATCACACTCACACTCTTTGCAGTTCTCTTAATAATTGGCCACCGCAGAGCCGTAAGAAGGGCAAACTACTGGCAAGCGGTCAAAGCATGGTGCCGCGTGGATAATACGAAAACTAAAGGGCGCCACAATGGATAAGACTAGCGCGCAGCCATCACCCGATAAGGTCCACGCCGAGCGCGAGGAGCAGACAATAGCAGCCACCACTCACATCAACCCCAGAGCAGCCAAGCGTTGCTGGACACCTCAAGAGGCGAGGGCGTTCAACGCTTGGGATAAATAACCACCAACCAAACGCACAATGGAATCATCACTATTTAAACCATCCTCACACACCGTACTCACGCGCGGTCTAAACGCCATGACCAGAGCATGCGAAGCCCAGGAGACTCTTATCGAAGTTATCAAGGCTGAACTGGCTGAGACTAAACAGCGCTGCGATGAGCTGGTCGCACGCAACGCCAAATTGGAAGAGCGCCACATCATCAACCAAAACTAGGCGCCGGCGAAGGACATTTTTAAAAACATACTACATGCTAACACCACGACCATACCAGAAGGAAGCGCTCGACACACTCGACAAGCATCTGCGCTCTGGTAAAGGGACATCTCCATGCATTGCCATTCCCACCGGTGGCGGCAAGTCACTGGTGATTGCGATGGCGATTCAACGCTGGCGGGCCAATCATCCTGGGCTACGGGTCTGCGTGCTCCAGCACCGCAAGGAATTGGTGCAGCAAAACTCCGAAGAGTTTCAAGGTATTGCACCAGACTGCGCGGTCGGGATCTATGCGGCCGCACTCAAGCGACGCGACACCGAGCACAACGTCATCTATGCTAGCATTGACAGCATTTATAATAAGTCTGGCGAGCTGGAGCCATTTGATGTGATCATCGTGGACGAGGCGCACCGGATACCACTCAAGGGCGAAGGCAAGTATCGCAAATTTATCGACGGCTGCAAGCGCTGGAATCCCAAGATGGTCGTAGTCGGCGTGACCGCGACACCGTATCGGATGGAAGGACCCATCTGCCACCGTGACCACGTATTGCAGGAATTGATCTACAACTCGAACGTATCGAAGCTGATCGACGACGGCTTCTTGAGTAAACTGCGCACACGGTGCAGTGACTACCAGCCAGACTTGTCGAAGGTGCGCAAGGCGTCAGGCGACTACGTGGCCAAGGCACTCTCAGAGCAACTCGACAAAGAGGAAGTGGTCAGCCAGGCAGTCAAGGAACTTGTGGCGATCATTAATGCCGAGAAGCGCAAGAGCGTCGTGATCTTTGCGATCGACATCAGCCACTGCAAACACATCAGCGACGAGCTGCTCAAGTATGGCATAAAGGCGCCACGCGTGACCGCCAAGACTGCCGCAGGTGAGCGTGAACGCATCGTCGCAGAATTTAAGAAAGGCCGCTACCGTGTGCTGGTAAACGTCAACGTGTACACTGAGGGATTCAACGCCAAGCAGGTCGATTGCGTGGCACTGCTGCGGCCAACACTCTCAAAGGGTCTTTATGTGCAAATGGTCGGCCGTGGGCTGAGACTCCACCCTGGTAAGACTGACTGCCTAGTTCTGGACTTTTCACACTGCATCGAGGAGCACGGACCAATCGACGCACCGGACGACCGCGAGGTGCGCATCCGTAAATGCGACGACTGCGCGGATTCATTCAGCTACTTACTCGGCAAATGCCCAAACTGTGGGTGGGAAATTCCAATTGGAGAGAAGCGCCAAGTGGGTGAGGAGTTGGAGCGCGAGCGCCGGCTGCACGAAGTCAAGGCCACTGCGCGTGACATTCTAAGCAAGCCAGAGTGGGTGGACGTGAGCGGCGTGAAGTGCCACCTGCGCAAGCAACCCGGCAAGCCAGATGCGCTGCGGGTGCAATACCGCTGTGGCGTGCGTAGCGTGTCTGAGGTAATCCACTTGGACGACACCGATACCGTGAAGCGCAACACTGCCAAGCATTGGTGGAATCGCTTGCAACTCGGACCGATGCCGAGCGTCGAGCATGCGCTCGAAGATATGTTCCTCTGCGATACGATCAAGGCACGCATCTCAAAACTACTGGTGGCACTCACCGGCGAACGCTTGGTAATCCACGACTACGAGACGAACACAGATAAATCCAGCTTTAACAGCTCTCACGCCAACTGCACCTCATATGGTGAAGTGGCGATCACACACTAACATATCAAACCACATAACCGATATACTAAATACAACAATATGAAAGCACTTACAAATGCGATGCTTTCCGAATCACCAAACAACAAAGCCCAGTAGGGCGCATATCAACTGTTCCAAAATGGAACAACCCACCAACTATTTCCAAAATGGAAACAACTGAATAATTATGAACGAACCAACACACATCACATCCGACGAAATCTCCAGCTCTCTGGCATTTGCAAATAAGATTGCAGACGACATTGAATCAAAAGACGGCTTTTATCTTATGGCCCGTAAATTAGTCTCGGCTGGGATAGAAAACGGATTGATTACTCCACCAACAATGAGAGGCAAGCAGCACAACCTCGAAGGCCGCAAGGAGATCGTCGCTAAAATTATCGAGGAAAAAGCTGCCGGCAAGACACACATACAAGCAGCCGCAATGTATGGAATTACCGTGCGCACTTTTTATAAATGGAAGTCAGATTTAACTTGAACTAGGTGTATCATACCTCACACATACTTAACATGGAATCTAATAAAGTAACAACAAGTCAGGTCGCCGATCTCAAGAAACAAGTCGCTGCACTAGAGGAGCAGCTCGAAAAGAAAACTCAACTGGTCGATGAGATCATCAACCGCGTCATCAATTACACCTCACATAATGAAAAATCCGAAATTAACAGCGAAACAACAGCAAGTCTTAGACTGCTATATGGAGCTTGGCTCAAAGAGAGCCGTGGAACGTCAGCTAGGGGTCAGCGAGAAGTCAGTGCGGGCCGCTTTAAAGGGATGTGAGAACAAAGGCCAAGCGCCGTGGCTCACGCCGGCAATCCTGCCAGAGCACATGAAGATGGTGAAGACCACCGTGCAGTATGACGCACAGGGTCAACCAATCCAAGAATGGAAGCGACTGGTGCCAGGCGCCGAAGACTTGGAGGCGTTTGTCGATTCACTCTGCGAGCGTGTCAAAGGTAAGGCCACCGTTAAGGTCAAGCGACCGACCAAGGGAGATAACAAGGACATTCTGGCTGAGATGTCGGTGTATGATTCGCACATTGGCATGTATGCCAGCAAGGCCGAGACCAATGACTCGGACTACGACTGCGACATCGCGGCCAAGCGGATGGTCGAGACGGCACAAGCACTGGCGGGCCGCTTCAACAAACCTGGGCGCATTATCGTGACCTTTGGCGGCGACATCATGCACAGTGACAGCCGCAACAATCAGACCGAGAAGTCCGGCAACGTGCTGGACGTCGATTCGCGCTTTCACCGTGTGGTCGATTACGCGGTTAAGGCATGCTACGACGTGGTGCAGATTGCCGCACAGGTGGCGCCGAAGGTCGATGTCGTGATCGTCGAGGGCAACCATGACTGGCACTCCTGCGTCTGGCTGACTCGCGTGCTGTCGGCGTTCTACGCAAACTGTAAAAACGTCAATGTGATTGAGCAATCGTCAAGTCGCAAGGTGATGACGCACGGCAACAATCTGCTGGTGTGGACGCACGGCGACGGTGCAGCGATGGCGCAATGGCCACAAATCATCGCGGCCGAGTTCGCAGCGAAGTGGGGGCAGACCAAGTTTAGGCACCTAAAGATGGGCCACATCCATCACAAGAAGAAGAATCAACCGATGCGCGTGATCTCCGAAACCAAGAACGGCTGGGAGGAACATCGTGGCCTGCTGGTCGAATACCTGCCGGCGCTCTGCTCCACAGATGCATGGCACGCTGAAAAGGGCTTTATCGGCAGCATGAAGGGCGCGAGCGGCTTTGAATACCACAAGGAACATGGCTTGATTACTCGTTTTTATCAACACGTTTAACTCGGGTGGACCGACTTAAAGCCATTGGTAACGGCCAAGTTCCGCAGTGTGCAGCAGTGGCATTCAATATTCTCTCAGAAGGACTAATCTAAAGGTGATATACATGACGCTTATACTAGCACTTATAATGGTTGAATCCAACGGAAACGACTTTGAGGTCGGCGACAACGGCGCGGCATTTGGGTGTCTCCAGATGCATGCAGCCTACGTCCAAGACGCAGCGGAATACGCTGGCAAGGATTGGGTGCATGAAGATGCCTTCCAGCGCGACGTAGCTATACAGATCTTTATAGCTTACATGGCTCGTTATGCAACCGAAGACCGCTTGGGCAGACCACCCACTACCGAAGACATAGCGCGCATCCATAATGGTGGACCCAATGGCTACAAGAAATCAGCGACCGACAAATACTGGCAAAGGGCAAATTCGTTAATGTGCAGCAGTGGCATTTAACGCTCTCAGAAGGATGTCGGGTAAAATTAGATTTATCCGACAAAACATTAATCAAGGTGTAGCGCACCTAACATAAACAAAATAAGAAACATATGAATAATAACACACAAATAATTGGAATGGTCGGGCCGAAAGGTGTCGGCAAGACCACCTTCGCAAAGGATGTCGCCAAACAGTTTGACGATAGCGTGCATGTCGAAATCTTGAGCTTTGCCGAGCCGCTCCGGGCGATGGCTGAAGCTATGGGCGTCGAAGCGGATGCATTGACCGACCAAGCACTTAAGCATGGGGTGATCCAAGGTCTGGGCGTCACTCCACGGCGTCTGCTACAGACACTTGGCACGCAGTGGGGCCGTAGATACATCAGCCAAGATGTCTGGCTGTGGGCGATGCAGCGCCAAATCGAACGTGTGGCCAGGCAGGACAAGCCGACCATCATTTTGATCGATGACTGCCGCTTTCAAAATGAGGCGCACTGGATCTTAGGTCAGAAGGGCATGCTGTTTGAGATCCACCGTGGTAACGTCATATACACTGGCGAGCATGAGAGCGAAATGCCGATGCCATCGGGAATCCAGCAGGCAATGTACAAGGCTCACTTGAACCCAGAAAACTACGACCTGCTGCTGCACAACACTATCTACTTAATCAAATATAAATCAAAATGCTAACGGACGCACTACACTACGCCACGCAAGGTTGGCACATCTTTCCACTACAGACCGGCGGCAAAGCGCCTATGGTCGCTGGTGGATTCAAACAAGCAACCGTTGACGCGGCGCAAATCACCGCATGGTGGACCGCTAACCCGACCGCAAACATTGGAATCTCACTAGATAATTCTGGGCTGTGCGTG
>Ga0265309_10001277_pt1 | contig 10971 bp, 11 predicted proteins | sample Helome_FD_192492 | JGI IMG/M metagenome (GOLD analysis project Ga0265309, IMG submission 192492) | Marine sediment microbial communities from subtidal zone of North Sea - Hel_20160524 (Illumina Assembly) | ecosystem: Environmental > Aquatic > Marine > Subtidal zone > Sediment ...
GACCGAGGCGTGGTGGAAAGGGTATCTGCTTGCCCAGGGACTCCTGCACCTCTTCCGGCATGCCGGCCATCATCGGCGTCATGAAGATGCCCGGGGCAATCGTGTTGACGCGAATACCGAACTGCGCAAACTCGCGCGCCAGCGGCAACATCATGCCAACGACGCCGCCCTTGGAGGCCGAGTAGGCCGCCTGTCCTATCTGACCCTCGAAAGCGGCGATCGATGCCGTGCTGACAACGACGCCTCGCTCCCCGTTCTCGTTTGGATCATTGAGCTGCATCACAGCCGCAGCTTCCTTGGTTACGTTGTAGGAGCCGACGAGGTTGACCTGGATGACGCGGTTGAAGTTTTCGGAGGGCCAGGGCCCTTCACGGCCCAGTGTGCGGCCGGCGGGCGCGATCCCCGCGCAGTTCACGGCAAGTGTGATTCCGCCCATGAATTCATCAGCGGCCCTTACCGCGGCCTTGACCGAATCCTCGTTCGATACGTCCGTGTTGATGTATCGGGCACGCACCCCGAGTTTCTTGACGGCGGCGTCGCCTTGTTCGTCGTTGATATCCAGAATGACGACCTGGCCGCCGTCTTCAATAACCCGCTCGGCTGTCGCCAGCCCGAGCCCCGATGCGCCGCCAGTAATGACGGCCTTGGCCCCTGATAACTGCATAAAGAGTCCCCTTTATTCGATTTCTAGAGCAATTGCTGTGGCTTCGCCGCCGCCAATACATTGAGTCGCGATACCGTGCTTGAGACCGCGGGCGCGAAGCGCATGCAACAAAGTAACAGAGATGCGGCAGCCGGTAGCGCCGATAGGATGGCCCAGGGCGCAGGCACCGCCATTCACATTGACTTTCGAATGATCGATGCCAAGGTCCGTCATCGCGGCCATCGTAACGACCGCGAACGCTTCATTGATTTCGTAAAGGTCGGCATCATCCGGCGTCCAGGCGAGCTTGTGGTGCAGCGTATTCAGAGCGTCGACGGGCGCGGTCGTGAACCACGCTGGCTCCTGCGCAAAAGCCGAGTGAGCAATGATCCTGGCCAGTGGCTGCAGGCCACGCTTCAGAGCTTCCGACTCTGACATCAATATCATCGCGGCGGCGCCATCGGATATTGACGAAGACGTAGCAGCCGTAACCGTGCCGTCGGCCCGAAACGCCGGTCGCAGAGATGGAATCTTCTCGATGCTAACCATACCCGGTGTCTCGTCTTCGGAAATCGTCACCTCGCCACGGCGCGACTTAATTGTCACCGGCGCTATCTCGTCGGCAAAACTACCGTCGGCAACGGCGCGCTGCGCGCGACTGACAGACTCTATCGCGAACTGGTCCATTTGCTCGCGTGAGAAGTCGTATTTATCTGCCGTGACTTGTGCGAAGTGCCCCATCATCTCGCCTTCGTAGGGGTCTTGCAGACCGTCGTAGAACATATGGTCCAGCGTCTGCTGGTGCCCCATTCGAAAGCCTTTACGAGCCTTCGGCAACAAATAGGGCGCGTTACTCATCGATTCGAGACCGCCGGCGGCGACGATTGAAGCGCTTCCAGCTTCAATCATGTCGTGTGCAATGATGATTGCTTCCATACCGGAACCGCACATCTTGTTGACGGTGGTACAAGGGACGCCTGTCGGAATGCCTGCCGCCAGCGCCGCTTGCCGAGCCGGGGCCTGGCCGAGGCCAGCTGATAACACGCAACCCATCAACACCTGATCGATATCGGCGGCGTCGATATTGGCGCTTGCAACAGCGGCTCCGAGCGCGGTTGAGCCGAGCTGCGGCGCTGTTGCACCGCTGAGCGCTCCCTGAAACGCTCCGATCGGGGTACGTTTGGCAGCGACGATAACTACGGGGTCAGAACTCATCATTTATCTCCAAAGGGCTCAGCGCTACGCAGCGAGAGACAGCGGTACTTTCTTGCAAAATCTGTCGCGACGCAATACTACGAATCAGATAGACGCGGCCATTGCCGGGTCGTCCATCAGGTCTGGCTCGTCGAGGACGGCGAGAATTCGCTGCCTGGCCGTTTCGGCGAGTGCACGGCTGTCTCCGAAATCAGGGTCGTCGGGCGATATCGCGGGCAGAATCTCGAAAGTCAGCGTGTTTCGCCGTGGCAACAGTCGATCCGCGGGCAACATGGAGCGCGTACCGCTGATCGCGACTGGCACGACCGGTAGTCCGCCGCGAACCGCGGCGACGAAAGCGCCCGGTCGAAAGCGTCCGACGCCTGGTTCCTTTAGAAAGGTGCCCTCTGGAAAAAAGGCCAGCGATTCGCCACCCTGCGCCGCCCTGACGATCTGCCTCGCGTCGCGCGCACTGCCTGAATGATGATTTCGTTCGACGAACTTGGCGCCGCACCGCCGCAACAGAAAATGAGCAATCGGGATGTCGCGCATTTCGCCTTTGATCACGAAACTGAAACGAGCGGGCAGATATCCTTTGAGCAGCATGCCATCGATATAGCTCGCGTGATTCGCGACAACAACGCACTTCTCGCTCGGCAGCCTGTCCATACCGACGACGTTGACGTTGACGCGTGGTATGACGAATATGGCTTTGCATACCAGGGCGGCCATGTGCTCGCGACGTTCCTTGCCAGGAACGAGAATCGCCGCAAACAAAGTGACGATCGCGATCAGGGCAAACGACAGCCAGGCCAGCAATCCCCAGAGCATATGCAGGCCGCGTGTGACGCAGTTCACTTTATGTTAACGCCTTTTGTAATCTGTGACAGCGATCACGCCGGGTTTCGGTCTTCCTCAGCATACTCAGAATCCTTGAAAAATCCGTCGCTTGGCGATACTTCAACTTGTCCGCCCGGCGTGACTGATACAAGAGTCCGTTTTTCGGAACGGCGTATGCTAACAGTCTGCCGATACGGTTGGGACAAGCAATAGCATCGCAGCAAAGGATTGCGCGGCAAACAAGTTGGATGTTATGGGTAGTAGTAACAAAACAGAAATGCCGGAACGGCAAATAGTGCAACGCTCTGAAGAGCTTGTCGATCGTTTTCTCGATGCGATCTGGATGGAACGCGGTCTATCGAAAAACACCCTGGGCGCCTATCGTGCCGACCTGATGACGCTGGGTCGCGGGCTGTCCGAGGTCGAGAAGTCCATCGATATGGCCGAGAAGTCGGATTTGCTCGACTTTATCGCGAAACGCGTCGAGAGTGGCGCCAAACCTCGCTCCACGGCCCGGCAGTTGTCGAGCTTTCGTCGTTTCTTTCGCTATATCATGCGCGAAGGGATGCGGGGGTCGGATCCCACGGCGGACATCCAAATGCCGCGTATAGGTCGATCCTTGCCAAAAACCCTGTCGGAAGACGAAGTCGATGCACTGCTGAATGCGCCGAACACCGACGATCCCCTGGGGCACCGGGACCGGGCAATGCTGGAATTGCTGTATGCCACCGGCCTTCGGGTATCGGAGCTGATCAACCTGCGGCAATCACAGATCAACTTCAACCAGGGCGTACTGCGCATCGTCGGCAAGGGCGATCGGGAGCGCCTGATACCACTGGGTGATGAGTCACAGCGCTGGCTCAAAGAGTTCATTAATGGTCCGCGCATGGAGATACTGCTTGAGCGTCAGACGGACTATCTGTTTCCGACGCGCCGCGGTGATCGCATGACGCGCCAGGCGTTCTGGCACATTATCAAGCGTTACGCCGAAAAAGCCGGAATACGCCAGAAAATGTCGCCGCATAGCCTGCGACACGCATTTGCTACGCATCTCCTGAATCGCGGCGCAGACCTCAGAGTGGTACAGATGCTGCTGGGCCATAGCGACCTGTCTACGACCCAGATCTACACACATGTCGCGCGCGAGCGCCTCAAAGAGCTGCACGGCGAACATCACCCCCGCGGTTGACCCTGGCTGCGCAACAATTTGCGCTCCAGGGCCGCTCGTTTGCTAAACTTCCGGCCCTGCGCGGAACCGGTGGCCGGAATCCGGGTCCATTAACCGTACAGGTCTTTAACGGGCGAATGCCTTATCAGGAATGTGTGTAATGAGTCGTAATCTCAATATTGGATCGAAGGTGCTGACTGTCCTGGCAGCGACGTTTTGTGTTGCCGCTCCGTCCCAGGCAGAAGATGCAGACGTTGCGCTGCAAAATGTGCGCGCGAAGATGTCGGCCATGTTCGATTCTATCGAGCCGGAGAACATCAACGGGAGCCCGGTCGAAGGCTGGTACACCATTCAGCAAGGCCCCATCGTAGCTTATGTCTCCGAAGATGGACGCTACCTGCTGCAGGGAGATCTCATTGACCTCGATCAGCAGCTGAACCTGACCGAGCAAAGTCGAAGCTCTGGTCGTCGTGACCTGCTCGCCGCGGTCTCCGATGATGAGGCGATTCTCTTTTCGCCCGTCGAGATCAAGCATTCGGTAACGATCTTCACGGACGTCGATTGTACGTACTGTCGCAAGCTGCATAACCAGATTGGCGAGTACCTCGAGCAAGGCATCCAGGTTCGCTATCTCTTGTACCCGCGGAACGGCCCGGCATCGAAGTCATGGAGTACTTCAGAAGATGTGTGGTGTGCCGACGATCGAAATGAGGCACTAACGGCGGCGAAACTCGATCGAGAATTCGAAACGTCTCAGTGCGATGCGTCGATGATCAGCGAACACTATGGCGTGGGACGCGACATCGGATTGAGCGGCACGCCTGCGATCGTTCTGGATGATGGCACTCTGATCACCGGCTACATGGATCCTGCTCAGTTGAGCATGCGGTTGCAGCAGAACACGCAGGGTCAATAATCGTTTCGCTCCTGGTCAGGAGCGCGAGCGCCGAAGCTCGTGGAAATGGACACCGTTGTGAACGCCGCGGTCTTCGAAATACTTCTCTAGTGCGAATCTGCCGCTCTGAAACGCGATGTCGTCCCACGGAATTTCGTCTTCGCTGAACAAGGCGACTTCGAGGCTCTCCTCTCCGACCCCGTAATCACTGACGAGTTTTCCCGAAAAAAACAGGTGTACCTGGCCGGCGTCGATGACATCGACAGAGGCGAACAGGCGGCCGAGTTCGACGGTCGCACAGGCTTCCTCGAGGGTTTCCCTGGCGGCTCCGCCGGCAACGGTCTCACCGAGTTCCATGAAACCCGCGGGTACGGTCCAGTAGCCGTAGCGCGGCTCGATTGCTCGTTTGCACAACAGAACCTTGCCGTTTCGTTCGGCGACACAGCCCACGACGATCAGCGGATTTTGGTAGTGCACCATGTCGCAGTCATCGCAGACCCAGCGTTCATGTGTGTCATTTTCGGGCGTCCTTCTACTGACGGAACACCCGCAGTCTGAGCAGTAGTTCATTGCGATCCAGAGTGGTGCCGGGAGGGGGAATCGAACCCCCACTTCCTCTCGGAAACCGGATTTTGAATCCGGCGCGTCTACCAGTTCCGCCATCCCGGCATGCATTGTCGGACGGGTTCTTCAAATGCTTCGCCAGCCCGAAAGGCGCACAGTATATGCGGGGACGCGTGTGTGTGCGACCCTTTGCGATGTGGATGCATCTAAGACCTGAGATATGAGTAAGTTTGCCGACATTGAGATCGATCCGGCAATCGTCAGGCGGGCCGCTAGAGGAGACGCGCGGGCACACGAGATTATCTATCGCTCGTTTGCGACCCCCGTGTACTCGATATGCCTGCGGTTCACGAAAGTGCCGGCGCATGCCGAGGACCTGGTGCAGGAGACCTTCATCGAGGTCATGCGATCGATCGCCAGGTTCCGCGGGGAAGCCGCGCTCGGTAGCTGGATCCGGCGTATTGCCGTGACCAAGGCCCTGATGTTCCTGCGCTCGGCCTGGACGAAGCGCGGCCAGTCGCTCGCTGATGATTGGCATGACAGCACTGAAGGTCAGGCGGTCAGCCACGGCATATCGAGCCACCCGGACGACGCGATCGATCTCGACTCAGCGTTGGCGAACTTGCCGGACGTCGCGCGCGCCGTTGTCTGGTTGCACGACGTCGAAGGGTTTACACACAAGGAGATAGCAGGACTGATGGGCAAGACGGAGAGTTTTTCGAAGTCGCAATTGTCGCGGGCATATCAAAGATTGCGGCCGATGCTCGTCGTTGCGGGCAGCGACACTCAGCCCGATGGCGCCGTGGTAAGGAGTTACTGAGATGGGCAGTGGCCGAAAGGATGAAGAGATGATTTGCGCTTTGACAGCCGAAGAACACACCGCGTTACAAAAGGGGCTGGGTCAGCTTGCCGAAACGATGCCGCCTCGTGCGGTGTGGCATCGAATACGCGAGCAGGCCGAAGCGGAAGGGTTGCTGCAGCAAACCGTGATGCGCAGGCGCTCGACATGGTATGCCGGGTTTGGAGTAGCCGCGGCCGCACTGCTGGCGGCAGTGATGTTACCGGGAACGTTTCAGGCGCCGACCGGGCAGGACACGAACGTGTCGCCGGTCGTAATGACGGACACGCCCGTCGAATTGAATGCCCTGCAGACATTGATGGTGCAATCGCGGCAGCTCGAGAGTGAACTACGGTCGTTGCCTGACGAGCCGCGCGTCATGCGCGCCGGCACGGTAGCGACGATCTCGGATCTGGAGGACCGCATTGCTGCCATCGATTATCAGTTGAACGATCCAACGCTACGCATGACGCCGGAAGACCGGGAGCTTTTCTGGCGCGAACGGGTGAGGTTAATGAATTCGCTGCTCGCTCTGCGTTATGCGCAAGCGCAACGGGCAGCTTTTTAGTCCAGGAGTAACGACAAATGAAGATGTGGAAAATTATTTTGCCGGTGGCAGCCGCCCTGCTGCTTGCAGGCCAGGCCGTTGCGCAGTCTGAGGAAGACAAAGGTCTGCGCGAAGCCGAGGCCAGAGAAGCGGATATGGATCGCAGGCTGTTGGAAGCCGAGGAGCGTATGGCGGAAGCGGCTCGGCAGATTGCCGAGATTACCAGTGAGCGCCTGCCGCCCATGGTTGATATCGAAAGACGCTTCGATTTGTCCGACAAGCTTCGGCTTGGCGTGACCATTGACGGTGAGCAGCAGGCGGGACCCGTTGAGGGCGTGACGATATTGGGAGTGACGCCAGGCAGCGCCGCCAGTGATGCGGGGTTGCGCTCCGGCGACGTCATCACGGCAATCAACGACGAGTCTCTCAGCGCGGACAGTGCCGAGCTGGCAAACGCACGACTGCTCGATTTCATGCAAGGTGTCGAAGCCGGCGACGTATTGAACGTTGAGTACCTCCGTAATGGCAAAGTCGGTTCGGTCGAGGTGGAGCCGAGGGTCATGGAGAGGAACATGTTTGTCTGGCGAGGAGACGGCGGTCGTCATTTCACCGTGCCGAGGGCACCGAATGCACCGCATGGGCCGGTGGTTGTGGAAAAGTTCAAGATGGACTTCGCATTTCCGTGGGTGGGTACGGGCCTCGGCGAGCTGGAACTGGTCGAACTCAGCGAAGGGCTGGGTCGCTATTTCGGAACGGACAGTGGGCTCCTGGTTATCAGCGCTCCGAAGTCCGACGCATTCGAGCTTCAGGATGGCGATGTGATTCAGAGTATCGACGGCCGCGAGCCCAAAGACGTACGCCACGCCATGCGCATATTGAATTCCTACCAGAGCGGCGAAAAGCTGAAACTCGGAATTATGCGGGACAAGAAGAAGCGCACCCTCGATGTCGAGATTCCGGCGGATCGCCAGGGATCGTTGCTCGACGAGCTGGAGCGCAACATGCGGCCCGCCAAGGCCCCGCTGGCGCCGGTAGCACCGTCGCCGGTGACTGAGACGGTCAGGACCTGACAACCAGACACGCTTGTCGGACCAGGTGTCAGCCGGGCGCGCATGGCTTTGCTACCATGCGCGCCCATGCTTATTGCGGACTTCGATTACGACCTTCCCGACACGCTGATCGCGCAGTATCCGGCGATCGAGCGCCGCGGCAGTCGCCTGCTTGTTCTGTCTGATGGCATCGATGACCGAAGCTTTGCTGACTTGCCGGCACTCCTCTCCCGCGGAGACCTGCTGGTCTTTAACGACACTCGAGTCATCAAAGCCCGTCTCAATGCCGCCAAGGAATCGGGCGGCCGCGCCGAGATTCTCATCGAACGCGTCACGGGCCAACGCTCGGCGCTGGCTCACGTGCGTGCGAGCAAGTCGCCCAAGCCCGGGAGCCGAATCGTAATCGCCGCCGATACGACGGCCACGGTGTCCGGACGGGATGATGATCTCTTCGCACTGACGTTTTCGGCCGACGTCATGCCGCTTCTCGATAAGTATGGTGAAGTGCCGCTGCCACCGTATCTGAATCGCACGGCCGGTGAGACAGATGTCGAGCGTTACCAGACGGTCTATGCGAAGGACCCGGGAGCCGTTGCGGCGCCCACCGCGGGCTTGCATTTCGATGACGCGATGCTTGCGGAGACCCGGGCTCTGGGCGTTCGCCATGCGTGGGTAACATTGCACGTAGGTGCCGGGACGTTTCAGTCCCTGCGTGGGGAACACATAGAAGAGAACCGCTTGCATAGCGAGCGGATTGAAGTGAGCCAGCAATGCTGCGACGCGGTGCACGCGACACAGGCGGCCGGCGGTCGGGTCATTGCCGTCGGGACCACGTCGGTGCGCGCGCTCGAAGCGGCATCGGCGACGGGCGAACTCTGTGCGTTCAGCGGTGAAACGGAGCTCTTCATTCTGCCCGGTTACGAGTTTCGCACCGTCGATGCCATGATTACGAACTTCCACTTGCCGCGGTCATCGTTGCTGATGCTGGTTGCCGCTTTCGCCGGAAAAGACCGGACACTTTCGGCTTATCGCCACGCCGTGCGTGAGAAGTACCGCTTCTTCAGTTACGGTGATGCCATGTTTGTTACGCCCGGCAAAACCACATGAAGTTCACTGTTGCGGATCAGTGTGGTGCGGCACGTTGCGGTACGCTCGAATTTCGACGCGGCGAGGTACACACGCCTGCGTTCATGCCGGTGGGCACCTACGGGACGGTCAAGAGCGTGACACCTGAGGAAGTTGCGGCGGACGGTGCTGAAATCATACTCGGCAACACCTTTCACCTGATGCTCAGGCCCGGGACACGGATCATTCGCAAGCACGGCGGGCTGCACGAGTTCATGAACTGGCACAAACCCATCCTGACGGACTCGGGTGGCTTCCAGGTGTTTTCGCTCGCGGCGATGCGCAAGCTGTCGGAGGAGGGCGTGCGCTTCCAGTCTCCCGTCAACGGCGACGAGGTATTCCTGACGCCCGAGAAGTCCATCGAGGTACAGCACGACCTGGATGCCGATGTCACGATGATCTTCGACGAATGTACGCCGTACCCGGCGAGCGAGAGCGAGGCGTTATCGTCGATGCAGCTATCGCTGCGCTGGGCGATGCGAAGTCGGCGGCGTTTTGACGAACTCAAACACGATGAGCCGGACCGTGGTGAAGCGCTGTTCGGCATCGTTCAGGGCGGCATCTACGATGCGCTGCGGGCGGAATCGCTGGATGGTCTTACTGGCATTGGTTTCGATGGCTACGCGATCGGAGGTCTGGCGGTCGGCGAGCCGGAAGACGAGCGCCATGCCGTGCTGGATGCACTGATGCCGCAGATGCCCGACCAGGCGCCTCGCTACCTCATGGGCGTCGGTACGCCCGTCGATATTGTCGAGGCCGTGCTGCGCGGCGTCGACATGTTCGATTGTGTCATTCCCACACGACATGCGAGGAACGGCCAGCTGTTCACGTCACGCGGCATCGTGAAGTTCCGGCACGCTCGCTACAACGATGACACCTCGCCGCCCGACCCGGACTGCGATTGTTACACCTGCGCAAATTACAGCCTTTCCTACCTGAGACACCTTGTGAAGTGCGGCGAGATACTGGGGCCACGCCTCGCAACTATTCATAATCTTCATTATTATCAAAGTCTTATGAGGGATATCAGGGGTGCGATCGGCGGCGGGACACTGCCGGAATTCGCCGCCGGCCTGCGCTTGGCTTACGGAAAGTAGCGCTCGTGGAAAAGGCGGGCTTGGGTTTATCGAAGTCGCCCCCAGTTCTCGCGCTTGTGCCATAATATCGCGCTTATTTTCGGGCTGTCCCCCGACACCCGGCAAAACGTCAATTACAGACCTTGGATTTCTAATGGATTTCTTTATTCAAAACGCCTATGCGCAGGGCGCTCAGGGCGACTCGAGCAGTTTCCTCATCATGATGGTGCTGATGTTTGCCGCCTTCTATTTTCTGCTGATCAGGCCGCAACAAAAAAAGCAGAAAGCGCACACGGAACTCGTGGCGGGGCTGTCCGTCGGCGATGAAGTGCTAACCGCCGGAGGCATCCTTGGCAAGATCACCGGCGTCAGCGATCACTATGCCGTTGTCAAGATCAGCGACAACACGGAAATCAAGATTCAAAAAAGCAGTGTGTCGATGGTCGTACCGAAAGGTACTTACGACGAAGCCTGATCCGGCAACGGCAAACTACGATGAACAAATACCCTTCGTGGCTCAACGCGCTTGTCCTCGTCATTCTGATGGCGGGTTGCCTGCTTGCTCTGCCCAATATCTACGGGAGCGTCGATGCAGTGCAGATTGCGGATAATGATGGAGCCGCGTTCGACGAGGCGAAGCTCGATGAGTTCGTGCGCGTTGTCGAAGGTGCCGGCATCACACCGGAGGCGTCGTATCTGCAGGATGGCCGTGTCGTCTTGCGATTCGACTCGACCGAAGACCAGGAAGTGGCCGGCGAACGCTTGCGCGGGCAGTACTCGCGCGAAGCCAATGTTGCGACGACATTGACACCAAAGCTGCCCGAATGGGTGCGCAACCTAGGCCTCAGCCCGATGAGTCTCGGTCTCGACCTGCGTGGCGGCGTTTATGTTCTGTTGGAAGTCGATATGGACACGGCGCTCGACAGCCGCCTGGCATTGTATCAACAGGATTTTGACGAGCGGCTTCGCGACGCCAGGATTCGTCACCGCGTCGATCTCAGTGAACAGCTTATTACCATTCGACTAACCGGC
>Ga0265309_10001278_pt1 | contig 10968 bp, 12 predicted proteins | sample Helome_FD_192492 | JGI IMG/M metagenome (GOLD analysis project Ga0265309, IMG submission 192492) | Marine sediment microbial communities from subtidal zone of North Sea - Hel_20160524 (Illumina Assembly) | ecosystem: Environmental > Aquatic > Marine > Subtidal zone > Sediment ...
CGCCAACGACCTTTTCAGCTCTTTCGATGAGCCCTTCATAACGCCCGCGAACGCCGATAATATCACCTATCTGGATGGTGGGGTTTTCCGATCCATCGATTACCTCGTCGCCACGAACAACTTTCAGAACGGCCGCACGAGGGTTTTTTCGAAACAGTTGTTCTACCGTTTGCCCGACCAGTTCTTCGTGCTCGACCTTGTAAGCGCGGATATCCAATGGCATAACACCTATGTGCCCAAACCCCGCGGTACTGGGCAGGGCTGCGTTTTCGCCTCCGGCACCGAAATCGGCTTCAGCCTCTTTACCGGCCTTAACCGGGTCGATACCAAACATGGCTGGCAAGTACTTGATCAGCAGGATGATAAATATGCTGGAGAGAACATAACTGATCGCATAGCCCGCGGCGATATTGGCGCCGACCTGGTCGGCAGTTATGCCATCGGGCATCTTGAATGCACCCGATGAAACCGCCGACTGTGCGACTCCGATAACCGCGGTCACCGTATAGCTGCCGGAGATAATGCCGGCGGCATAGCCGGGTGCCATTTCCAGCATTTTTGCACCAGCGACGACAATAAGAAAGTTAGTGAACACCACGATTAGGCCAATAACGACAAAATCCATGCCACCGCGCGCGAGACCTGAGAAAAACTGCGGCCCCACTTTCATACCGATGGCATACATGAACATCATCAGGAAGATATTCGATACCAGGCCGGGCGCATCGATTCTCAGGCCATAAATGGCGAAGGCCCCCAGCGCAAGAAGAACGCCAACGACCAGTGTGCCCGCGGTCGTACCCAGGCTGATGCCCTTGATGGTGATCCATCCCAGCGGATAGCCCACGGCCAGGCACAAGAACAGAAATACAAAAGGATTTTTCGACAGGTAAGTAAAAAAGAACCCGAACAAGCCCGATGCCTCCTTTGCATCTGCGGCGGCATCAGCTGCCATCGAGTTTCCGGAAACCACGCTGGCGATCAGTAATGCCAGCAAGGCAAAAGCCACACCGGCCCGTAAGATCGCTTCTTTATCTCGATCAGTTTTATACACAATCTTCATGAAAATCCCCCGTATTTTACAAAGTTAGTTTTGTAGCGCTATCACAACGCTCACCAATGATAGTTCGGCGATGACTATGACCCAGTAAGCATATCCCGACCCACGCTATCCCTAAGTTGATTGATGTCAAGACATTCGAAATGCCATCGTAATATCGTAATAGGGTTGAAAAATTGATTAGGAAGAATCCGATGCTGGTCCTAGGAATACCCGGTGCATATCCTAGGAAAAATACGGGTGTGTCGATTGACCCGGATTGGCTAACGTCGGTGGTGAACAATTGTCGATACACGAATCGCGTTAATCAGAATTATCCCGACCAAATACCTCGAACCAAAGGAGACACGAGATGAAAGATACACCGACGCCTTACGAGCAGTTCAATATTGAAATTCCGGAAACCTTTCCGGAAAACGTGATGAATCCCCGAGCCGCGAAGGCACTGGTGAAAAGCGAGTGCTGGACCGATGCCAACCCGATGCTCAATCTGTCTTCTTTCGTGACCACATTTCTGGAACCCGAAGGACGCGAGATCTTTGCCGACGGTTCGTTTCGAAACTTCGCCGACCCGGACATGTATCCGCATACCAAGGATACGGAAGCGAAATGTGTCAAATGGCTGCACGATCTTTGGAACGGCCCCAAGGACGCAGAACCCTACGGGGCGGCAACCATAGGTTCGTCCGAGGCCTGTATGCTGGGCGGGTTGGCGCACAAGTGGAACTGGCGCCAGGCGCGGGAGAAAGCAGGTAAAGATGCCAGCAAACCCAACATGGTAACCGGCGGCAATGTTCAGATCGTGTGGAAGAAGTTCATGAAGTATTTTGAGGTAGAACCGCACATCGTTCCGTTAAAACCCGGTAACTACCGGCTGACAGCTGAACATCTCGACGAGTATGTCGATGAGAACACCATCTGCGTGGTGGCAATCGCCGGTCAGACCTTTACCGGTGAAGATGACAATATTCAGGAAATTCATGACTGGCTCGATGAGTACGAAAACAAAACCGGCATCTCCATTCCGATGCATATCGACGGCGCTTCGGGTGGTTTCGTCAATCCCTTTTTGTATCCTGACTATGAATGGGATTTCAGGCTGCCTCGAGTACAGTCGATCAATGCTTCGGGCCATAAGTACGGTCTTACCCCCCCGGGCCTTGGCTGGGTAGTTTTCAAGGACCGTCAGGTGTTCAATGAAGACCTGGTGTTCTATGTCAACTATCTTGGCGGCGAGGCGGCAACAGCAACGCTGAATTTCAGCAAGAGCGCGGCGACGGTACTGACCCAGTATTACCTGTTCCTGCGCCTGGGCCGCGAAGGCTATACCAGCATCATGAAGCACACCCTGTCGCATGCCGAGTACCTGCGAGACCGTCTGGTTAAAACCGGCAAGTTCACCATCATGAACGAGACCCAGAGCATACCGGTGGTTGCGTTGACACTGGACAAGTCCATAACCAGGTACAACGAGTTCGACATTTCCAACAAGGTCCGTGAGCGCGGCTGGATTCTGGCTGCCTACACGATGCCGCCCGATGCCGAGGAAGTCATCAGCCTCAGGATCGTGGTTCGGCCGCACATGAACCGAAATGTCGCCACGTTGCTTGCAGACGATATCGAGAGCGCCTGCGAATTTCTCGAGGTGAATGGTGGCAATGCAACGCCCCCCAAGCTGCATGCATCCGATCACACATCGCCGGCCAAGTGCTGATGTGCAGGTAGTTTGCTGATTTTCGAAAAGGCGAAAAGGGGACAAAAGGCGAACAGAAAAGGGGACGGAGGGATTAAAAAATAATCCCTCCGTCCCCTTTTCGCTAAGGTGGTAGATGTGTCAGACTTTGCCGGTAGCCTCTGCAAAGGAATTCAACCGTGCCCAAGATACAAAAGGCGACGGAGATAATATCAAATCACCGCTTTGCGGTATTCTTGTTTCTCCTGCTCTCCCTGATCATCATCCCGCCATACTTTGAAAAGCTCGAAGGGATGGGTTTTCTCTGGCAGGGTATGATGACTACTGTACTTGTATGGGCTCTGTGTACCGCGATCAACAATCGCCGTGCCATGCTCTTTGCAATAGTCCTGCTGGTGCCGACCGTAGTATCCACCTGGGTCAATGCCACGAAAATGATCGAGGAAATCGCCTACCTCGACAATTTCACCAATATCATCTATTTTGGCCTGATCTGCGCCTACCTGGCGATCTTCATCGCGCGATCGCAACGGGTGAACTCCGAGGTGCTATTCGCTTCCATGTGCCTGTACATCTCAATGGCGGTGTTCTGGGCGGCGATCTTCACCAATCTGGAGCTGTTCTATGATCCGGCGTTCTCATTTTACGGTGGTACCGCCCAGGAGGCGGATATCGCGCAGGACAAGCTGTTCGGCTACCTGGTGTACTACAGTTTCGTGACTCTCTCTACCCTGGGATACGGTGAAATCATCCCCATCCACCGGGTGGCCCAGAACTGGGCGGCGGTAGAGGCCATGGTGGGGCAGTTCTTCATCGCCATCGTGATCGCCCGGCTGGTATCCCTCTATACCCTGGAACAGGGCGGGGAGAACAAGGGGTAGGCCGGTGTGGCTGTAGTACAGGGCCAGGTGTTCGTCCAGATGAAGTGCGAAAAGGGGAAGAGTGCGAAAAGGGGACGGAGGGATTATTTTTTAATCCCTCCGTCCCCTTTTTTTCGTACTTTCGCGGGCTATGCCTTTACATGTAGCTTGAATATATACGCCAATGGCGTATAAATAACCGTTGGTCGTCATAGAAACTTCGGTATTTAGCCGATTGATTCAGGAACTGATGAGCGATGAAGATTATCGCGTCCTGCAGGAGGCATTAATCACTCGTCCCGAGAGTGGAGATATCATCAAGGGAAGTGGTGGGCTGCGGAAGATTCGTTGGAAACTGGAAGGGCAGGGAAAGCGCGGCGGCATTCGCGTAATTTACTACTGGGTTACCGCCGATGACCAGATCCGGATGTTGTATGTTTATCGAAAATCGAAACAGGCGGACTTGACGGCGGAGCAACTGGCATTCCTGAAATCGATTGTCGAGAGGTGGTGAAATGAATAAAACAATGTTTGATGAGCTGTTACAAAGTGTGGAAGAGATGGATGCGATTGCCGAGGGCAAGAAAAAGCCAACCAGGAAGTTTGAATTTCCCGATCCGGAAGTAAAGGCGATACGAGAAAAGATTGGCCTGTCCCAGGCCAGGTTCGCGATACTAATCGGTGTGAGCAAAAGAACGCTCGAAAACTGGGAGCAGGGCCGGCGCCACCCAACCGGACCGGCAAAAGCTCTGCTCAGAATACTGGATGCCGACCCGAAGCATGCCGTCGAAGCCTTGAGGAAAAGGGGACGGAGGGATTAATTTTTGACCAGTACCGGGTGTTGAAATAGACTAACCGATCTACCAGCCAGCTTTTAGCAAGGGAGTTGCTATGCCGAGGCGCACAAGGATGTATCTACCGGGTTATCCGTATCATATCTTTCAACGCGGAAACAATCGTGAGGCCTGCTTTGTCGAGCGGGAGAACTATCAGTTCTATCTTGAGCTGTGGCAAGAATGCATGAAGCGCTACGGCGTGGCGGTACATGCCTATTGTTTGATGACCAATCACGTTCATTTTCTCGTCACGCCAGCGCAACCCGATTCGATTTCACGGGTTACGCGGGTCGTCGGCAGCCGATACGCTTATTATTTCAATCAGCGATACAAGCGCACGGGCACGCTCTGGGAAGGACGGCACAAATCCAGCCTGGTGCAGGGCGATCATTATTTTCTGGCCTGTAGCCGCTATATCGAGTTAAACCCGGTCGCGGCCGGCCTGGTGACCAAACCCGAGGCATACCGATGGTCGAGTTATATGGCCAATGCGTGGGGTCGGGATAGCAACCTGGTGCATCACGATGAATACCTCGGGCTGGGCAAAGACAAGACGTCAAGATGGCGCGCCTATCGGGAATTGTTCAGGGATCGGCTCACAGACAGGGATGTCCACTTGATTGAAGAGGCGAATCGATATTGCCAGCCGGTCGGTGACGAGCGATTTCGGCGACAAATTGAGCAGAAATTTGGAATAAAACTTGGACAACCATCGAGAGGCCGGCCGAGAAAGGCAGGATAAAAGTGGTTAAAAAATAATCCCTCCGTCCCCTTTTCGCTTTTCGCGTCCCCTTATCGGAGCGAAGTGTTGGTCATTTTTACAGACTGTCCAGAATGGCCTGTTTTTTAGCTTTGTATTCCTCGGGCGTGATGTATCCACCGGCGGCAAGCTTGTCCAGCTGGGCAATCCGCTGCTCCGGCGTTTGTGCCGCGGGTGCGGGGGCTGGTGCTGGCGCTGGCGCTGGCGCAGGAGCGGCCTGTTGCGATGAGTTGTAGGCCTGTTGTTCCTCCGCCCTCGTTCTGCGGCTCATATTGTTCAAAACCTTGGACGTCAGCATACCACCGATAAATGCACCCGCATCGTCAGCATGCGCGGGTATACTCAGGCTTAAGGTCGCTGCCAATAACATGGTGGAGCCATAGGTTAAAATATCTATTTTGATCGACATAGGAGTTCTCCCTTGTTATCTGGTGGTACAGGCGCCGAAAATCATGAAACTGACATCTGAGCCAGTAGAACTGACGGTCATATTCCCGTTAGTTTTATCGATGGTGGCACTCCAGCCGCGATGATTTTCAATGCCCTGCAGAATGATTTGCTGCTCGGTTATCTCTAAACTTTTGATTTTTGAAACGATGTCGATGCCGGATTCATCGGTTGCGTTGACTTCCTGTTTTTTGAAATCGACAAACATGAACTGAGGCATGCCAAAGCCATTAGCCGTTCCTTCTATGCAGCCGGGACCGTTTTTACACCCGATTACATCGACCGCAGCACACACCAGGCTAGACTTCCCATCCAGTCCCGCAGCGGATACCGCGGCAGGCAGAAGCATGGCTGTCAACCCCAGTGCGGGTAGCATCTTTAATATTTTTTTCCGCATAGCGTTCTCCATATATAAAATTATAAAAATCCGATTCAATTCCGTTATTACAACCGGTGCCGTAATCAGTAATCTGGATTCAGATCGCCACATGAGTAAATTGCCAATAATGGCCCGTATAAGTAAAGTGCGCGGCGTATAAATTAGCCCTGGCAAGCGTTAATTTTTGTCTGATTACAATTTCCTGTCAGTGATCAGGTAAAGACCGAGGTACTCGCGCGTCTCGCACTTCTAAGCCAACTTTTTTTACTCACCAGTCACCCATCAACGCTGGTGCTTCTCACTCTCAAAAATTGCGCGTGCAGAATCAGTATACTTTGCCGAAACTAATAAGAGGAGAACGGCATGTTCGAGTGGATAAGTAGCCCCGAAGCCTGGATCGCACTGGCCACGTTGACAGCACTTGAGATCGTGCTCGGCATCGATAACATCATTTTTATATCCATCCTGGTGGCACGCCTGCCGGATCGTCAGCGCGAATTCGGTCGAAGAGTTGGTCTTGCGCTCGCCATGTTAACCCGCCTTGCCCTGTTATTTTCCATCGCCTGGGTCATGGGCCTGAAGGATCCCTGGTTCACGATACTCGAACAGGAGATTTCCGGCAGGGATACCATACTGATCCTCGGCGGCCTGTTCCTGCTCTATAAATCCACCCAGGAGATTCACCAGAGCATGGAGGGTGTCGAGGAAGAAACCAGTGTACCGATCGCTGCCGGACTTGCCGGCGTGCTGGTGCAGATTGCGATCCTCGACATCGTGTTCTCACTCGACTCGGTAATCACCGCGGTCGGACTGGTTGAGTATGTGTCCATCATGGCGATCGCCATTATTATTGCCGTGGTCATCATGCTGCTGGCGGCCAAACCTATCGGTGACTTCGTCGACCAACATCCCACGATCAAGGTGCTCGCACTGTCATTCCTGATACTGGTCGGTGTCACACTGATCGTCGAAGGCTTCGACGTGCACGTACCGAAGGGCTACATCTACTTCGCGATGGCCTTCTCGGTCGGGGTAGAAATGCTCAACATACGCATGCGTAAGAAAGCCGAGCCGGTGAAGTTGCACAAGCAGTACAGTGATTAACGAAAAAAAGGGGACGGAGGGATTATTTTTTAATCCCTCCGTCCCCTTTTTGTGGCCCCTTTTTGTGTTCTTTGTATTTCAGTTAATGAATTTGGACTGTATTCGGCATATACTGGCGTGAAATCTGGTATGGGGGAAACAAGATGAGTTTGAATGGAATTTGGAAAACGGAAATACTCGCGCCCGATGGCTGGGAATCCATGGGAACCGCATTCTTCGAAGATGGCAAATTCAAATCTGGTTCGAGGTATCATTACTCGGTTGGCAGCTATCAAATAACAGACAATCACGTCAAGGTGTCAGCCAAATATGTTACTCATGGCAAGGCCCGTGCCATGTTCGGTAAAAAGGCTGATCGAATGGACCTCGAGTTCGAAGGTGATATTGACGGAGACCAGATCCAGGGGCAGGCCACAGAGGGCAAGGGAAAATACCAGGTCACGTTCCGCGCGCGTCGTCTCGCGGATCTTCCTTAACCCCGGATTTACAGTTAGCGGCAAACCCGTGCAGATACTCTTTGCACGCGAGATTTTCTTGTGTAATCGCAAGTACCAGGCTGGTTAAAATCGATCTGGTACGAAGGTGCGACTCGCCAGCGTAGCCCGGTCATCGAACGCCCCGGTGGTGTCAGGTTCGGGCAGAACAACTTCGCCGCTGGGTATCTCCTCGTAAGGAATTTGATTCAACAGGTGGGCGATACAATTGAGTTGTGCCCGCCGCTTGTCGTCCGATATCACGATGTGCCACGGGGCATGAACTGTATCGGTAGCCGCGAACATGTCGTCGCGGGCGCGGGAATAATCATACCAATGGTGTCGCGATTTAAGATCCATGGGGCTCAGTTTCCAGATCTTTGTGGGGTCCGTTATGCGCGCATGCATGCGTCGCTCCTGTTCCTCGCTGTTGACATCGAACCAGTACTTGAATAGCCGGATACCGTCGTCCACCAGGCTTTTTTCGAATAGCGGGCATCCCAGCAGAAAGCGGCGGTACTCCTCTTCGGTGCAGAAGTTCAATACCCGCTCGACGCCGGCCCGGTTGTACCAACTTCGGTCGAAGATCGCGATCTCTCCGGCTGCCGGAAAGTGAGCGACATACCGCTGCAGGTAAAGCTGGGTTTTTTCGCGTTCGGTCGGAGTGGGCAGGGCGTTGACTCGAAATATCCTGGGACTCACCCGTTCCATAATGCGTTTGATCACTCCCCCTTTGCCCGCGGCGTCGCGACCTTCGAACACGACGACGACGCGCTCACCCGTTGCCACGACCCATCTCTGCAGCTTTACCAGCTCGGCTTGCAGATCGAAAAGGGCCGCTTCGTAGATCTTTCGTTTGAGTTTCTTGCTCTTGCCCTTGTGTTCGCTTTCGTGGCTTTTCTCGGATTCTTGCTTTTTATCTTTACTACTCATTAGTTTTACCTCCGTGAATAGGCAGTGTAATCAGGTTCGTGCTGCAACGCACACCAGAATTCAAACTGCGGGTGGAAACATTCGATCCAGATATAATTCCGCTTAGTGTATGATAAGTATCGGGGGTGTATAAATACACCCGCTTTCGTATAAATTAACCAGTCAGGACATTAATTTTGGCTCGAAAGGTATGGGCACAGACGGAGCAGACCATGACACAATCTTCGGAGGATACCGGCGTTATACTGGCGCTGATGGAAAGATTTAACAAGCAGCGGCTCCCGAGAGCGCTTGCCCTCAAAAAAAGAGTGGAGCAGGGAGGGCGCCTCACTGAAACCGATATCGCTTTTCTGGATGAAGTTTTCAGGGATGCGAACCACGTCATGCCGCTGGTAGACAAGCATCCGAATTTGGAGCCGATAGCAACGCGCGCAATAAGCCTGTTCAAGGAAATTACCGAAAAGGCACTGGAGAACGAAAAGCAGTCATAATCAGTCTCTCACCCCATGCGTCTTTGCGAGCGCAGCGAAGCAATCTTTAGAAGATTGCTTCGACCCACGGGGCCTAAAGGCGCTAAGCGCCTCGCAATGACTCCGGAGGTTTCGCCCGCAATGACCTGTAGCGGTCCTTGGGGTCGGTGACAAATGAGAAGCATTTGCATAATGTAAATGAAACGCATCTGTCACCGACCCCTGATTAATTCGAGATCAGGGCGAGCGTGTGCAGCGCCATCATCTTCTCTTCGTCAGTCGGAATAACCCAGGCGGAAACGGGTGAATCGGCGGTCGAAATTCTCGGGCCGCCGCTCTCATTGGCCGCCTCGTCCAACTCCACGCCCATCCATTGAGCGGCGCGGCAGACCGCCGCGCGGATTGCCGGTGAGTTCTCGCCGACCCCGGCGGTGAACACGATGCCGTCGACACCGCCCATCGCCGCGGCCATGGCGCCAAGTCCCTGGCTCGCCCGGTAGACGAAGAAGTCGATCGCTTCCCTGGCATTGGGGTCGCTGCTTGCCTGCAGGTCGCGCATATCGTTGCTGATTCCGGAAAGGCCGAGCAGGCCGCATTTGCCGTGGAGCAGTTGCTCCACGTCGTCCGCGGTCATGTTCTTTTCGCGGATCAGGTGTAGCACAACGTCGGCATCCAGCGCGCCGGGCCGTGTTCCCATGACCAGCCCGTCGAGCGCACTGAAGCCCATCGTGCTGTCGATGCTGCGCCCGTTGTTAAGCGCGCACAAGCTTACGCCGCTGCCGAAATGGCCGACGATCACGCGGCCCGCGGCAATTTCCGGTGCAACCTCGGGCAGAATCCTGGCCATGTACTCGTACGACAGGCCATGAAAGCCGTAACGCCGGATTCCCTCGTCGTAATAGACGCGCGGCAGCGCGAACAGTTCGGCCATTTTCGGATGATCCCGGTGAAAAGCCGTGTCGAAGCACGCGACCTGAGGAATTTGTGGGTTCATGGTCCGCGCCGTCTTGATGTAATTCAGGTTGTACGGTAAATGCAATGGTGCGAGTGGACATAACCGCTCCAGCGTTGCGACCACGTGATCGTCAATCACGACGGGCTTGTCGTATTCGAGGCCGCCGTGCACGACCCGGTGCCCCACGCCCCGCACCGTGGAGCTGCTGATTTGTCCGGTCGCCCAACCGACCAAGAACCCGAACAGGAAGTCGTGGTCGATGCTCGACTGTCATCTGGTGCTAATGCTGCTTCGTATCGAACCCGATTTTAACGCCTCAAACGCTCAATTTATACGCTAGCCGGTGTATTTATACACCCCCGATACCTAGCATAGATTAAACAGAATTATTTCTGGGTTGAATGCTTGATCACTGATCTGGCCCAATATTATGCGGCACAAAAGTTTTATTCTCGATGCGTTTCCAGGATGGCCTGTGTTTAGTGTTTCTTTTCCGCGCTATGTCTAATACCTGATATTTAAATTATCCGTATGAGCCTGCAAGTCATCTTCAACATCGTGGTTGTCATATTCACGGTAACAAACATCGCGGCCCTGGGTCTCGAAATGAATCTGCGCGAGGCGTTGAAACACCTGTATAACGTCAGGTCCGTTGGTCTGGTCCTGCTCTGGGGCTGGGTGGTCGGACCGGCGCTGGCCCTTCTCTTAATCAGGCTTCTGCCGCTGACGGAAGGGCACGCGGCCGGATTGCTGCTGATCAGCCTGGCACCGACAGCGCCGTTCTTCCCGTTGATGGTACGAACGGCGGGTGGTGACATATCATTCGCCGCCTCGTTCATGATGCTGACGACCGTCAGCGTCGTGCTGTTGCTGCCGTTAATGGCGCCGTGGCTGATCGAGGGCCTGACGGTGGACTCCTGGTCGCTGGCGAAACCGCTGCTCACGATGGTGTTGTTGCCGCTGGTGATCGGCGTCGCGATCCGGCAGCTTGCTCCGAA
>Ga0265309_10001279_pt1 | contig 10966 bp, 8 predicted proteins | sample Helome_FD_192492 | JGI IMG/M metagenome (GOLD analysis project Ga0265309, IMG submission 192492) | Marine sediment microbial communities from subtidal zone of North Sea - Hel_20160524 (Illumina Assembly) | ecosystem: Environmental > Aquatic > Marine > Subtidal zone > Sediment ...
TACTGATCCGAAAAGCTTTATTCTTTTAGAAGTGTCGCAATTCGACAGTTACGGCTACCTGTTCGACACGCCGAGGTTTATCAACCTCGATCCTTCCTGGACCCCGTCGACTCCGATCCCGCTCCATGGCATGCGCATCGGCATCAACGGCAAGGAAGCGCTCGCCGGACAGGCCTATGCCAACATCGATACCACGATCAATTCCACCGATTACGACCCATTACTGGGTCAGCAGCTATTATCGCCGCTGGGTACCGTTATCGCGCTCGAAAAAAGTGCGGCCGCCGACGAGTTTTTCCTGACCTTCGAGCGTATCGGTGCCGACACGCACGTATTTAACGATCCCAACCCTGCTGCCCCGGCTGCTCCGGTTGATCCAGTAGCACCGATAGTTTCTGACATCGGATTCCGTACTTTCGAAGAGATAAATGCATCGATCTCGGCGATAACCGGGATCCCTGTCACCAATGCCGCGGTCGATGGCGTGTACGACGACTATATCCAGCAGTTACCGACCGTAGAGGCGATCGACGCCTTCCTGCCGTCGCACCAGATGGCGGTAGCACAGCTCGTACTCACCTCCTGTAGCGAACTGGTCGATACCAATCCGGGCTATTTTGCAGGCTTTGATTTCAATCCCAATGAGACTACGGCATTCGATAGTGTCGCCAAGCGCGCCCAGATAATCGATCCGCTGTTAACTGCCGTGGCAAATTACAATGGTGTCGATAATCTGACCTCGCAGCCCAGCGAAGCAGAACTGCGCGCGACGTTTGGATCCATGACGCCAGTAGATCTGGTTTCAGATACCAATGCAGTGCTTGCGAGTTACGACAGTTTAATCGATCACTTGATAACAAATTGCACCGGGGCTACCTGTGGTTCCAATACCCGCACCGCACAAATAGTCAAAGCGGTATGCGCATCCGCAGTCGGCGGCGCAGTTACGCTCGTACAATAGGATTGTAAAAATGGCCAGATTCAAGAAAAACCAGTATATAGCTCCTGATGCTCCGCTGATCTACGAAGATCATGGGCGCCCGATGAGCCGCCGACAATTTGTCCGCCAGGGCTTCATGACCGGGTCGGCAACCGTGTTAACGGGTGGAATTTTCAGCATGTTCGCCAACCCCAATGCCGCGATGGCTGCAATCGCACCTGACCTGCAGGCGTTACAGGCCGATATCGGCTGTTCGCTGGTACCCTCCGGTGCCGGTACGAGCGTGCCGTTTATCTGCTTCGATCTCGCCGGAGGCGCCAACCTGGCCGGTTCGAATGTGCTGGTAGGCCAGGGTGCCGGGCAAATGGATCTGTTATCGACCGCAGGTTACAGCAAACTCGGTGTTCCCGGCGATATGCTGCCGGGTCAGGACAGTACCGGCGTAACCCTGCTCAACCCGAGCGTTGCCAATAACTTTACCAACGACGAATTGAACCTGATCTTTCACGCCGACAGCGCGATGCTGTTCGGTATACGCGAGAAGGCCCCTAATGCGATAGCAAGCGGTAGAATTGATGGCAGCGTTATCCCGGCGCGCTCGGATAACGACACCGGCAACAATCCACACAACCCGCTGTACGGACTCATTATGGCAGGTGCCAGGGGCGAAGTAGTCGACATAATCGGTTCTCGCAGCAGTGTTTCCGGTGGCAATTCTATGGCGCCGGCGATGCAGATCAATGCCGAGTTTCGACCCACCAAGGTGGACCGCCCCAGCGATGTCACCGGCATGGTCGACGTCGGTGACCTGACCACGATACTGGGGGCAGACGACGTAACCGCGGTGATGGAATCGATTGCTCGTGTTACTCATGAAAAAATGAAACTTGTAGGTACGGGTTTAAATGTCGGCGCTCCTACACAGGATGAAATCATTAAGGATTTGCTCAATTGCAACTATCTCAAGGCGGCAGACATCACCAACCGCTTTGCCTCGGTCCCGGTCGACCCTCTCGGGGACGCCAACATCCGCTCAATTTTTTCCGATACCGAACTCGGTATCGTCGGCAATGGCGACAGGGAATTCCGGAAGACCGCGTCGGTAATGAAAATGGTCATGAACGGCTACGCGGCCGGTGGCTGTGTCACCATGGGTGGCTATGACTACCATACCGGCGATCGTATCGTGGGCGAAAATCGCGATCTGCGTGCTGGCCGCTGTATCGGCGCCTGCCTCGAGTATGCCCAGATCCTGGGTAAGCCGTTAATGATCTATGTGTTCAGCGACGGCTCGGTGTTCAGCAACGGTAACTCCGACGACTCTGCGAGCACGGGTAATGGCGAAGGCCTGGTACTTGGTGGCGGTGGTAAGGGACAGTGGACCGGCGACAATTCATCGACCGCCTGCTCCTATTTCCTCGCCTATGACCCGACCAACAACGTCCCGCTATATGCCGGCGGTGCGGCTCGCCCCCCTGAACTGCATCGCCAGATCGGCCGCATGTCGGCAGGCGCCTCAGTGGCTACCTCGGCGACCCCGGCAGGCAATAATGTCAACCTGCTGGTCAACATGATGTTGCTTAACTACATGGCTCTGAATGGATCCGTGACTCCCGGCGATGTATCAGCGTTTACCACGGCATTCCCTAACCACGGGCTAGGTAACAATATCGAAGACTATATTGCCTTTGGTCGTATACTGCCGCCATAATCTGATTACCTAAACCCCAAGACGACATACTGGATGGGCAAACCCGGTAGCTTGCTCTATTTCGCAACGCGCTCCCTGCTTTTAGTTGTACTGAGTTCCTGCGCCCAGTCGAATGCGCTGGCCGAATGGTATCAGCAGCAACGCGATATTATGAGCACCCGTATCTCGGTCGAGCTGTGGCATGGCGAAACCGCGGTAGCAGCTGAATGCAGTCAACAGGTGTTCGCCGAAATGGAGCGTATCAACGCGTTGATGAGTTCGTACCTGGACTCGAGCGAACTTTCTTTCATCAACAGTAACGCCGCTATCGACGCGGTTGAAATCAGTGACGAACTGGCGCTACTGGTAGAAAGATCACTTTATTTCTCGGAGATTTCAAAAGGCGCATTCGATATAACCTATGCCAGCATTGGCTATGCCTACGATTACCGCAAACGTCAACAACCCACCGATCAGTCAATTGCGCAAAAACTTCCCGCGATCGACTATCATCATATAGAACTTACCGGCAATAAGATCCGCTTTAACAACAATGCGGTGCGGATCGATCTTGGCGGCATAGCGAAGGGTTATGCAGTTGATCGTGCCGTTGACATCATCAGACAATGTGGCATCAGCAAAGCCATGGTAAGTGCGGGCGGTGACAGCCGTATACTGGGCGATCGCGTAGGACGTCCCTGGATCCTTGGTATCCAGCATCCGCGTGACCCCGATGACATCGTTTTGCGATTACCGCTAAGTGATAGCGCGATTTCGACATCTGGTGATTATGAGAGATTTTTCATAGAAAATGGCAGCCGTATACATCATATTATCAATCCGTCCACGGGACGCTCGGCCGCTGCGAGCTGGAGCGCCACTGTTACCGGCCCCGACGCGATGACAACTGACGCTTTATCTACTACTATTTTTGTTCTGGGTGCGGTCAAAGGTCTTGCCTTGATCGAAAGCCTCGAAGGAATCGATGCGATCATTATCGATAGCAACGGGAAACTTCACTATTCATCGGGTTTTCAGGAACCTGAAAATTGATGGGTAGTGGTCTATAACATTTAGCTGGCCTATGAAATATATTAGTCTTATTACTCTGCTCCTCTTCTGCCTGACCACGCCCGTGTCGGCACAGGAACCCGTAGACGAACCACTTGATGAAGCGGCAGACATCGCTGCGGGCGAATCGGCCGATGAAGAGTCGCTCGATGATTCCGCACTCGAGGAAGGTTCGCTCGATGCCGAAATCGAGGCATTGAAAAAAGAAGTGTTATCGCTGAATCGGGATCTGTTTATCCTCGAGGAAGACCTGCTGTTTCCACCAAATACCCAGTTCAGCGTTTTTCTGTCGCTGGATGCCGGCGCCTTGTTCAGCCTCGACTCGGTACAACTTAAAATCAACGACAAGAATATTGCCAACCATTTATATACCGAGCGGGAACTGGCGGCGCTTAAACGTGGTGGTGTTCAACGTTTGTACATCGGTAACCTGCCCTCGGGTGAACACGAGATTGTTGCCATTTTCACCGGGGTCGGGCCCAGTGGTCGCGACTATCGACGCGGTGAAGCAGTGGTTATCGAGAAAACTACCGAACCACAGTTTGTGGAGTTCATGATTGCCGATGATACCGGTAAGGAACAACCCCAGTTCGATGTGCGTGTCTGGGAATAGGCAGCATCGATTTAGCGTAAAACGCTCAGCGCGAGACGTCTGTCACTTTTTCTCTGCGTTGCTGCTGAGCTGTGTCTGCGTTTCGGCTGGCGCGGCACAACCCAACGAGCATCGCGTCGAAGATCTCGACTACGGGCGCGCGCTATACCGGTATTTTCAGGACGATGATCTCGGCGCCATCACCCAGTTAATGATCGCCCGGCAAAGGGCCCGCAATGCTAACCAGCAAGACGAGGCAAACCTGCTGCTGGCGGACCTGTACTACGACTTCGGGTTATACGAGGAATCACGTGAGATATTCTCGCGCCTGCTAACTGCCGAAGTTGCGGATTCGATCCAGAGCCGAATCTGGTTCAATCTGGCCCGACTTCGATATGAACAGGGTCACTTTGATCAGGCCCGAGATTTGTTATCTCGTATTAGCGAACGACTGCCTGCGGGGATCGAGGCTGAACGAAAATACATGCTGGTCAACCTCTACCTCGGTAACCGTCAATATAACCAGGCCACCGACCTGAGCAAGCAGATCGGTTCCAGATCTATCTGGAAACTTTACGCACGCTACAACCTGGGCGTATCGTTGATTGAGGATGATCAATACGAGCAGGGCAAATCCCTGCTCGCCAATATTGGCCAAATGGAAGCACCGTCGACCGAACTGAGGGGCTTACGCGATCGTGCAAATCTCTCACTGGGCCTTAAGCAGCTGCGCATGGGTTTACCCGAAGATGCACTGGAGAGCCTGTCGCGCATCCGTCTCGAGGGCCCCCTGAGCAATCAGGCGCTACTTGCATCGGGCTGGGCCTGGTACCAACTTGACCAGTTCGACAAGGCATCGAATCCCTGGCGTCTGCTGATACGCAGAAATGCGGTGGATGCGGCTACCCAGGAAGCCATCCTGGCGATTCCGGCCAACTATGCCAAATCGGAGCAGAACACTCTGGCAGTAAGACATTACGAAATTGCCATCAAACAGTTTGATTTACAGCTCGAGTTACTCGATAAGGCGGTGGGTTCTATCGAAAATGATGGTTTGATCGTGGCGCTGCAGGAAAATGCGCTACTCTACGATCGCAGCAGTTTACAACGTCTGCCTCCGAGTTCAGACGTAACCGCACAGTTGCACATCCTGCTGGCTTCTGCCGAGTTTCAACGGGAGATAAAACGTTACCAGGAACTAATCGATATTCGCACTTCACTCGGGTATTGGGGTAACAGTTTTCCGGCACTGGAGCTAATGCTGGCTGAGCGTCGCCAGCGCTTCGAACAAAAGCTGCCTTTACTGCAACAGTCGGCCAGTTTCGAGCAGCTCGAACAAATCAGGGAGCGACGCGAAGGCTTTGCCGAGCAGGTCAACGCGATCGATTCCAGCGGTGATTATCTGGCGCTGGCGACGCCTGAAGAAGAGGAGCATCTGCAGCGCCTGCAGCGGGTCGCCACCAGCATTGTCAAGGTAGCTCCCGAAAATGATACCGCTTATCAACAGGATATGTTCCGCCTGTTATCCGGATTGCTACACTACGAGATGGCAACCGACTACCCGGTAAGATTCTGGAAGACAAGAAAGCAATTGATTCAGCTCGACCGCGCGCTGCTGCTAGCGAATTATCGTGTGTCCGCCCTGGACCGAATCACCGAACGTACCGCCAATGATTTTGAAATTTTCGATGGTCTCATCGACGGGCAGGCGCAACGAATCGAGGATTTGCGCAATCAGGTTTCCGGTTTACTGAAAAAGCTGGAGCAGCACATCAATCAACTCGCGATTGACGAAATCCGCCGACAGCAACTACACATCGTGCAGCTGCGTCTCAATGCTCGTTTCGAACTGGCCAAGCTTTACGATGAACTGGCGGCGCAACAATGATTAAAGGCCTCGTACAGCGCCTGCTAATTATGCTGCTGGTCGCTGCTTTAATCGCCTGTGGCTCCGATGGTGTCGACATCGGTCCGACTATCGCCGATCTGGGGGAACAACCACCATTGTTAAAAACAGCGGATCCGGAACCACAGGTTACCTTCCAGGTTGACCGCCAGCAGGTAATCGATAGTTTTCGCGCACTGGTGGAGGTTGCCGAAGACGGCGGGGGTACCGGCGACGAACTGCGACGCCTGGCAGATCTCGAGCTCGAATCGAGTCTGGACAACCAGCTAGCGGAGGATGAGATTACGCAGCAACGCGGTCAGGAAGAGGCATTGCATGCGATCGGGATCTATGAAGCCTATCTCATAAAGTATCCCGCGCGCGAAAATAACGACATGATTCTGTACCAGATGTCCCGTGCTTATGCGCTGGAGGGAGAATCTGAAAAGTCGGTCGCCGCACTGGACCGTATCGCAGTCGAATACCCGGATTCGAAATACATGGATGAAGTTCAGTTTCGCCGCGGCGAGAACCTGTTCGTCGCGCGTGAATATGCAGCAGCGGAACAAGCCTACGGTGCGGTGGTAAGGGATTATCCCGATTCGCTGTATTTCGAAAAGTCGCTTTACAAGTTTGGCTGGACCCAGTTCAAACAGAGCAGTTACCGCGAAGCATTGGCCAGCTACATTCAACTACTCGATATCAATCTCGAGCAGAAAAAGATATTGGAAATAGGCTTCAACCCGACACTATCTCGCGCCGATCAGGAATTACTCGAAGATGTGGTACGCGTGGTTGCGCTAAGTTTTTCGTATCAGGACGATAAAAATTATATCTCGCAGTATTTCAAAGATATCGGTGAACGCGACTATGAACCCCTGCTGTATCTCGGCCTGGGTGAACTATACCTGGGCAAGAATCGTATTGTTGACGGTTCGGACTTATTCCTGGCCTACACCAAGGAGTACCCCTACTCCCCACATACGCCTTTTTTCCACCAACGCGCCATCGAGACCTACCAACAGGCGGGATATGCCGATCTGGTATTAAAGGAAAAAATAGCCTTCGTCGAACGCTATGACGTTAACAGTGAATACTGGTCACTGCAGGAGCAGGAAACGCAACAGAATTTGAGCAAAACCCTGGTATTGCACATAACCGAGCTGGCAAACCATTTCCATGCGCTGGCGCGCGCCAGCAAGAAGCCGCAGGACTACCAGGTAGCAGCGCAATGGTATCGTCGTTTTCTCAGCGCTTTCCCCGAGGATCCCGGTGCGCCGCGGATGAACTTTCTGCTCGCTGAAAGCCTGTACGATGCAGGCCAGTATCCGCAGGCTATCGATGAGTATCAGAAAACTGCATACAACTATCCGCCACACAAGGACAGCGCCGAGGCCGGCTATGCCGCGCTGATCACTTTCGATACCTTGTTCAAGTCCACTAACGCAAATCAGGTACCGGCGTTGCGTAAACAACGAATCAAATCGGCAGTGCGCTTTACTACCAGCTTTCCGGACGACTCTCGTCAGTCAACGGTGGAACTGCAATCAGCCCAACAATTTTACAAGTGGAAGGAATATCCCGACGCGATCGCGTCGGCAAAGCGCCTGATTGAGAACAAGAATGTTGATAAAAAGAGCAAAAAGACCGCCTGGACAATTCTTTCCGACGCACAGTTTTCAACCGCGGATTATGTCGCGGCCGAAAGCTCTTACATCACCCTGCTCACCTTTCTACCGAAACAGGACAAGCAACGTGCAGCAGTACGGGAACAAATTGCCTCGAGTATTTACAAACAGGGTGAACTGGCGCGTGACTCCGGCAACAACCAGTTGGCGGCGCAGAGTTTCATCCGCCTTGGCAAAGTTATTCCGGAATCGCCGAAGCGTGTCGTCGCCGACTTCGACGCCGCGACCGCCTATATCCAGATGGAAGACTGGCCGGCAGCGATTAATCAACTGGAAGCGTTTCGCAAGCGGTACCCAAAGGAAAAGAAGCTCAATGATGGGGTCACCGAAAAACTCGCGCTGGCCTATAGTAAAAACGGTAATCAGTCAAAAGCCGCTGGCGAGATACTCGCCCTGTCGAAACTGCCGGGATCAGCTGAACGCAAGAGGGACCTGATGTGGAGTGCCGCCGAGCTGTATGAGAAAGACGGCAAGCCTGAAAAAGCTATCGCGATATACAAGAGCTATGTCAAGGTCTACCCCTATCCGCTTGAGCGTTCGATCGAGTTACGCCACAAAATTGCCGAGTGGTATCGCGCCAAAAACGATACTAAAAACCTCAATATCTGGCTTAAGGAAATCGTCGTTGCAGATGCCAGGGGTAAATCTGAACGCAATGCACGCAGCAAATACCTGGCGGCCAATGCCAGCCTGGAGCTGATTCAGCCACTGCAACGATCCTATAAAAAGGCGAAACTGACGATACCGTTAAAAACCAGTTTGCGTAAAAAGAAACAGCTGATGCAACAGTCGATCGATGCCTATAGCAAGGCAATGAAATACCAGGTGCAGGAAGTCACTACCGAAGCCACTTTCCAGATCGCCGAAATCTACAATGATTTTGCTAATGCACTGATGAAATCACAGCGCCCCAAGGGACTGGACGAAGAGCAGCTGGAGGAATATGAACTGCTGCTCGAAGAGCAGGCTTTTCCCTTTGAAGAGAAAGCAATCGATGTGCACGTCGCCAATTTCAAACGGATACCAGCCGGCACCTACGACGAACCGACAAAAAAGAGTCTGAAATCCTGGGAGAGCTGATGCCGTTTCGCTTCGCCAGGGTAGAGAGCACCGATAACTATGTCGATATTCAATAACAGAACGATATTAACGCTGGCCCTGCTGCTACTGACAGCCTGCCAGAGTGGACCCGAAACCGCCCCGGAACCAGCACCCGTGGTGGAACAGGCACCGCTAGCCGAAGCATCTGCGACCGATCCGGATGTCGAGCCAGCACCGGAACCGGAGCCGGTCGATTTTTATCAGCAGTTTTATATCGAGGCCATCGATGCATTGAAGAATGGCGACACCGAGCAGGCACTAGTATTACTGCAACAGGTCAGTACCGATGCCCCAGACAAGCCTTATATATTTACCAATCTCGGTCTAGCCTACTTCAAACTGCAAAAAATGGATCTCGCCGAAGAAGCGTTTCAGGAAGCAATTTCCCGCAACAAAAAGGATGCAGTAGCCTATAATCATCTAGGTATCCTGCTACGTTTCAAGGGGCAGTTCCAAGAAGCGCGCAAGCGCTATCAACGCGCGATCGCAATTGATTCCGACTACGCGTATGCGCATTTGAATCTGGGGATCCTTTTCGATATCTACCTGCAGGATCTGAAAATGGCATTACAACAGTATCAACAGTATCAGGCGCTGATTAGCGAAGAGGATAAGCAGGTAGCAGGGTGGATTGCCGATATTCAACGACGCCTGAAAATACCCACTACATAAGGTCCAGGGATAGAAAATGAGAAAACTTTCGCTACAATTATTCGTAATCTTTGCTATTCAATGTACTACCATTGTCAATGCTCAGGAAAGACTGGAAATGCAAGGCACCGCGATAACCGGCAATAAGGAATTACCCAAGGTTTTATACATAGTTCCATGGAAATCGGTCGAGCGCTTCGATATTTCGACGCCTCCGATAAGCAGCATCATGGATCAAAAATTAGGTCCTATCGAGCGCGCTTCTTTCAAAAGAACGGTTCACTATCATGACGCTATATTTGCAAAGGCAAAACCTGAATAAATCAGTAACAGATTAGAGACAGCGGAGACTCTAGCAATGAATGAAATGTTTACCACAGTAATAAGGTTCTTCCAGGACGGCGGGGCATTCATGTACCCGATTCTGTTGGTACTGGCTATCGGCCTGGCGATCACACTGGAGCGCTGGTTTCACTTAACGATTGCGAAGACGAAAAATCGCCGCATGATTGCCAAACTAATGCCACTGGTAGCGAAGGGAGACGTCGCCGGTGCCAGCAAGATGGCCAAGAGTTCAAGCGCAACGGTTAGCCGGATCCTGTTGCAGGGCATGGAGAATTACCAGTCTGCCCGCCGCCGCGATGACTTCGAGGCGCCCATGGACGAAAGCATCATGGAAGCGATTCCGCGGCTTGAAAAGCGCACTCACTACCTGGCGATGTTTGCCAATATCGCCACATTGCTGGGACTACTGGGTACGATCATCGGATTGATCAAGGCATTTACCGCGGTAGCCCAGGTAGATCCTTCGATGAAAGCGGAAATACTTTCTACCAGTATATCGGTAGCGATGAATACCACCGCGTTTGGCCTTATTGTTGCTATCCCGCTACTGTTTTTTTACACGGTGCTGCAGACCAAGACGACTGAAATCGTCGATAGTCTGGAAATGACGGTCGTCAAATTCGTCAACCATTTATCGCGCACTAAAAACGCCCCACAGTAAGTATTCCGATGTCGAAAAGGGTACACCGACGCAAGCATCCCGCTGCGGAGCTGAACATTACTGCCTTCATGAATCTGATGGTGGTTCTGGTCCCGTTCCTGCTGATGACTGCAGTGTTCAGCCACATTACCATTCTCGATCTGAACCTGCCTCCGCCAGGCGCACAGGATAGCAAGCAACCGAAAAAGCCACCTTACGAGTTACGCGTCACTATTCGTAAGAACATGCTGGTGCTGTCTGACAACCGCATCGGACTGATCAAGCGCATACCATCGAAAGGCAAGGAGCACAATTTCGCCCAGCTGAAGGAAACCCTGAAACAGGTCAAGGCTCGGATTCCGG
>Ga0265309_10001282_pt1 | contig 10949 bp, 5 predicted proteins | sample Helome_FD_192492 | JGI IMG/M metagenome (GOLD analysis project Ga0265309, IMG submission 192492) | Marine sediment microbial communities from subtidal zone of North Sea - Hel_20160524 (Illumina Assembly) | ecosystem: Environmental > Aquatic > Marine > Subtidal zone > Sediment ...
GATGCCCAGAGCAATTCCCGCACTGTTGAATAAGGGAACCCCTATATACCCTTCAATGCCCATTTCAATTAGAAGATGATCATTTGGGAACAGTTCTTGGACCCCTTGAGGGAAACTACTTGGTTCTTTTCCGATGACTTTATCACAAGGTGTTCCGGCAAGATCATACTCAAAACTTTTTAATGGTTTTCTGTTTTCAATCCCATGATTAACGATCACTTTATTTTCGCCAGGTTCAAGCTCACCAACAAACGCAAATTCTACATCTAAAGTTTCTGATATATGGCGGCAAACGTTTTCAATGAAACTTGACCCAGACATAAATGAAAATTTAGTTGCTAAACTCTTCAATGCTCCTTCTGCTTTCCTTTGTTCTGTTACGTCTCTAACAATAGATAAAAGACAAGGTTTTTCATCTATTTCAATTATTTCAGAAAATATATTGCAATCTCTAATAGTACCGTTTTTAACTCTAAATTGTATTTCATGATTTTCTATGCTGCCTTTATTTTTTAGCAATTCAAAATATTTAACACGATCTTCTGGATCAATATAAAAATTAAGCTCATTGGCAGTTTTCCCGATAATTTCGTTGCGGGTGTACCCGGAAATACTTTCAAACATCGGATTGATATCAATAAATTTTCCATCAGGTATTGAAGTTATATGTAAGGGTGATGGATTGTGGATAAATGCCTTAGAAAATTTTTCTTCACTTTTTTCAAGCAGTTCTTCAATCTCTTTTCGGTCAGAAATATCTCTCCAAACACAATGAATAATTTGATTATTAGGTTCATTAGAAATGGCTGTCAATAGGACTTCAACTGGAAACTCAGCTCCATTATGTTTAGTATGTATCCATTCAAACCTGTGGGTTCCTTTTTTCAAAGACTCATCCATCATTTCAATTGCTTTGTCAAATGATTTTTTACCATCGGGTTGCAATATTGGTGATAATTTGGAAGGATGTGAATTTAAAAAGTCTTCTTTTGAATTATATTCAAGCATGTCAACAGTGGCTTGATTACATTCTATAAAAATTCCGTTTTCAATAATTAAAATGGCATCACCAGATTTTTCATAAAGTTCTCGAAATTGCTTTTCACTTTCTACAATTTTTTCTTTAGCCTTATTTAATTCTGTGATATCGACAATAGAAACAATTGCTTTTTCATAATCATCATCAGTTATCATAAACTTTATTAAGGCTGTAATAACTTCGCCATTCTTTCGTATAAATTCTGTTTCGCTTGAGAATTCTCTTTTATTAGAAGCAACGGCGAGCAACTCTTCTTTAAATATTTCAATAGATTTTTCATTGAAGGTACTACTTAAATGGCCTGTTAATTCTTCAATATCATTAACTCCAAATAGTTCCAATGTTATTTTATTTACATTCAGTATCTCTACTTTTGAAACACATTCAAATACAAAATCAGGATTTTCATCAAGATACTTCTTCAAGTCATTTGTTTGAGTTTTCTTTTCATCTATTAATTTTTTTACAACAGAAAAATCTTCTTTCCATAATGAAACAGGGTTATTATCAAATAGATTTTTAAATTTTGCTTCACTTTCAATAATATCTTCTTTAGCTAAATATAATTCCGTAATATCAATAATAGAAATAACACCTCTCTCATCCTTATCACTAATTCTTACATATTTTAGATAAGTTGAAATAATTTCGCCTGAAGATTTAGTGAACTCAGTTTCTCCATAAAATTCTCTTTCATCAGATGCAATTGAAATCAAATGTTTCTTAAATACTTCTAAAGTATTTTCATTAAAATTTTTATCTAAATTTTTTATTAATTCAGTTTTAGTATTAGCCCCTAATAAATCTAACGATACTTCATTTACATCTAATACCTTTATTTTAGATACACATTCAATAACAAAATCTCTGTTGCCATCTAAATACTTCTTAAGATTTCTGGTTTGGGTCTTCTTTTTATTTAATGCTTTTTTAATTTCATTAAAATCTACCTCCCATAAAGAAACCGGGTTTTTATCAAATAGATTTTTAAATTTTAATTCACTATCAGTAAGCAGTTCATGTTTATTCGACAACTCCTTACTTAATAAAATTAATTCTTTGTTTTGCTTTTTTAATTCGAATTCATTTTGTTTTTGTTTGGTTATGTCTCTTATTATTGATATGAGACAAGTCCTACCATCTAAATCAATTATCTCAGAATACATTAAACAATCTCTTATTTCACCACTTTTTAATTTAAAATCTATTTCATATTCTTGTAACCTTCCCTTATTTTCTAATTCTTTAAAAAGTTTACGACGATCTTCTTCGTTCATATAAAAACCGAGATCAGTTACTTTTTTACCGATCAATTCTTCACGGGAGAGCCCTGTAGCCTTTTCAAACATCGGGTTAATATCAATAAATTCCCCATCTGGTATTGAACTTATAAAAATTGGAATTGGGTTGTTGAAATATGCTTTAGAAAATTTTTCCTCACTTTTAATAAGTTTATTCTTAATTTTCACTCGATCAGAAATATCATAAAAGTTAGAAATACGTGCATTTTTTCCATTATAAGATATATCAGCCCCTCTTCCTTCAACATGTACAGGGTTTCCATCCTTATTTAATATTCGAAATTCAAAGGAATCTCCATAACCCTTTTTAATGTAATTTGCAACCTTTTTAAGGTCGTCAGGGTACACAATCAGCTTATAAGAGCTACCTATTAATTCTTCTCTAGAATAACCTGACATTTCAGATAAATGATTGTTGACATCTTGAATGATCCCGTCAATAGCAATCCCTATTCCTTCAAAAGATGCGTTTGCGAACATATGAAACCTATCTTCACTTTCTTGCAATTTTAAAGATGTTCTTTTTTGCTCAGTTACGTCACTTATAATTGCTAACAAGCAGGGTTCGTCATTTATATCAACTATCTCAGCATAAACTAAGCCGTCAACAACATCACCATATTTTGATTTGAATTTTAACTCCTCACCCTTTATATACCCATTAATAGTCATTGTCTCAAACAGTTTGTCGCGGTCTTCAGGGTTGACATAAAAATCGAGCTCTATACCTGTTTTCCCTATTATTTCCTCTCGACTATATCCTGAAAGTTTTTCAAACGTTGGGTTTATATCTATGATCTTACCATCCGTTATTCTACTTATAGAAATTGGAATTGGGTTATTATAAAACGATTTCGAAAATTTATTTTCGCTTTTTTCGAGTTGTTCTTTTATCTCCTTCCATGCTGAAATATCTCTTACAACTGCATGTACAACTTTATTATTTGGTTCAATAGTAATTGATGTTAACAATACCTCAACCGGAAATTCTTCCCCATTATTATTTATATGCGTCCATTCAAATCTGTGAGATCCCTTCTTTATAGCCTCATTCATCATTTCAATTGACTTCGTAGTTGATTTTTGGCCATCAGGTTGAAATACCGGAGATATGTGAGAAGGATCTCTACCTAAAATATTTTTATTCGTTTTATACCCAAATAACTTACTGGCTGCCTTATTACACTCAATGATAATTCCATTTTCAAGAATGATTATGGCATCAGAAGATTTTTCATATAATTCTCTAAATTTATTTTCACTTTCAATTAATTTTAACTCAACAGACTTTCGGGCGGTAATATCTTGAATAGTTCCGATCAATTTAATCGGATTTTCGTCAACACCAAATTCTAATTCTCCCATGCCATGTACCCAGCATTCTTGACCATCATTTATTTTCAATATTCGGTATTCTTTATCGAATTTTTCGTAGTTGGTCATTACATTTACAGAAAAATACTCCTGCATCATTTCCTTATCTCTAGGATCAATTATTTGAATCCACCCAGAGACATCCCTAGTATATTTTTGGTCTATGCCGAATATGTCATCGAGTACAGCAGAAGATTTCCAGTTACCACTTTCAACATCTAAAATATAAGAACCTAAACGAGCTATTTTTTGTGATTCTTGCAACTCATTAGTTTTAATTTTCATTACCTCAGAAACATCTTCATATTTTTGACGAAAAGTCAGTTTACTAAAAATATCTTTAAAAGAGCCAGCGTTACTTTCACTTATCAAGGAATTCTGATCGAATAAAACCAGATATAATGGAAAAAAACTTGAATAAACTAAAGTAGCTAACGTTTTAGAAGCTATACCAGATATTATAATTCCAAAAAGGTCATCACTGTTCCAAAAGACACCAAATGAAAAAAGCAACGTATCAAGGCTAAGTACAGTTAGCATTGTAATTAATGTTCTGAAGAACAGATTTCCTACGTATTTCGAGATAAATTCGAAAAGATAAATTATTAATAAGGCATCTAATACAACGATTACCGTTCCTACTAATAATATTCGAATATTTTGAGAGAAGAATTCCTTTGGCAAATTATAAACATTCGTAACAATATCATTATTTATTGTCCAACCAAATACAACTAATAATATAGACGTCACGAGGTTCGCAGCTACAAGGGCATAGATCATATTTCTTGTTTCACGGGCACCTTCACTAATGTAAACAATAAGTACCATGAATAAACTTGCTGTGAACAAGACCATGGAGCCAGATGAAATATAAATTCCAGAAACAACTTCTATTAATAATGAGCTTGCAAGAAACACTTGAAAAAATTGGAAAACACCTAAGGTAATGTACAATAAACCCATTCCTAAAATATTACGCAACCTAAATAAAGATGCTAATAATAAGGCTATCAGTAAACATTGTAATAAGAGTAATAAAACTTGATTATAGGCTATTTCCATATAATTATTGATCTAATCCACAAACAACAAAATAAAAAGTAAATAAAAGCAATTAAAAATAAGCACTCAATTTAAGAAAAATGAATTTAAATAATGTTATTTTTCATTGCAAAAAGGGCTAATCCGACACTATTTTTGACTTTTAACTTCTTTAGAAGGTTTTTACGATGAGTTTCTACTGTGCTAACGCTTATAAATAGGGTTTCACATATTTTTTTCGTAGTATATTCCTGGGTAATAAGTTTTAATATTTGATATTCTCGTTTTGTTAATAAATTGATCAACATACCTTCAGAGTTTTCATCATTTTCCTCTGGGTTGCCCATGATCGTATTCATCATTTTCTCTTTGACATCATCCGTAAAATATTGATTACCCTTAGCTACTTCGTGGATAGCGGTAACAATATGCTCTCCGGCTGATTTTTTGGGAACAAAACTTTTCGCTCCTATTTTTAAAATGTCTTTTACTAATTTAATATTATCATAGCTCGATAAAACAATTACATTAGGAGTATTTTCATACTTTTTAAAGCCCTGTAATACTTCTACACCGTTAACATCCGGCATATTGATATCTAACAACAAAACATCCGCAGAATTATTTTGAAACCAATCTAATACCTGCCTTCCGTTTAGAGAGAATCCTACAACTTCTATATCACTTTCAAAATCTAGTATAGCGCTTAAGCCATCAATTATAATTTGATGATCGTCGGCAATATGTACGGTTATTTTTTTATCCATTATTTCAATAAATCTAATGTACTATCAAACGGCTAAGCAACCTATATTATTTAAACAATTAAAAATTAATTTGGAAAGTTAGAATTTGCCTTATTCATAACTATCTGTAAACCACAAATATATGTATTAATTACGGTTTTACCGTAATTAATACATGGTTTTACTTTGATGGTAATACGCAATACTGCGTTGTTTTATTAACAAGTAGGCATAACTATGCATATAAAATTAATGAATGATCATTGTTATAAGGAGAATATTATAAATCAGAACCGACCATGACACAGAGCTTTAATTATTTTAAATACGTATTAAATACAATTTTACTTTTCGGAATAATTCTAACGACCAGCGCACAACTAGAAAATGCTAATTGGTACTTTGGCAATCAGGCAGGTATAAATTTCAATGATGGTACCACAGAACCAACTTCATTATCAAATAGTGCAATGAACTCTTTAGGCACTTCTGCCTCTGTGAGTGATACCTTTGGCGATTTACTATTTTATACCGATGGTTTGACCGTTTGGAACAAAGATCATCAAGTAATGACTAATGGTACCGGATTATACGGAAGCACAACAGTGAGTCAATCTGTTTTGATCGTACCTAATTCAGATAATTTAGATGAATATTACATTTTCACAAATCAAGGGTTTGAAACTGGCACCAATGGCCTAAGTTATAGCGTTGTAGACATGACACTTGATGCTGGCAAAGGGGGGGTTAAAGCAACTCAAAAAAATATACAAGTATTATCTCATGCCAGTGAAAAATTCACCGCAGTGTTTAATCCAATTGACCGTACATATTGGGTGGTTGTACTGGGACCTGTTCTTTTTGTAGATCCTGTTGTCCACACGGACACTTTTTATGCGTATAAAGTTGACGGAACTGGCGTTAATTTAGTAAATCAATCCACATTTGTTTTGCAACCTGAAGTAGATGGGTTTACCGGAGGGCAGATGAAGATTTCGCCGGATGGTACAACCTTAGCCATGATTCATAATACATATTTTGAAATATTAACTTTTACATCCATTGAGAATGTATTTTCTTTCGATTTTGATATGGCAACAGGAATTCTTACCTCAAGAACTTCGTATGAGTTAGAAGATGTACTATATTGTTATGGTCTTGAATTTTCATCTGATAGTGATAAATTTTATGTAAGCTCAACTCATAGAGCATCAGATGGAGCCGCAGAGAATTTTTTACATCAGATATATTATAGAAATGCACCACCGTTATATATTGCTGCACAAGTTATAGCATTTAGTGAGTTGGCTATATATTCATTACAAACAGCATTAGACGGCAATATATATGCCGCTAATGATAATGGTGAATTAGATCTGCTTGCTAATCCGGATGGTGTAAGCCAGGAAATAGACTTTGAAGGAGATATTATTCATTTGAATGGCCCCGCTACTAAAGGATTACCTCAATTAGTCCCTTATGATTACCTACCTGGTAGCAAGCCGAGTAATAATACTAAAAAATATTCGGTTATGGGAAATCCTTTTGAAGGTGATCTCAATATAAAATTTCATGCTGAAGAAAAATATACAACGCAATTGTTCGATATGTATGGTAGGCAGGTGATACGTGAAGATTATGATATTAAATCTGTGGGCGAAACGAAAAATATTGAGACAGGTAATTTAAGTAGTGGTATTTATAAATTAATTATCAAAGATTTATTGAATCAGGAATATATTGCAACTGTATTAAAAAAATAGAAATTAAATTCAATACGTTTTGATTGAATTATTTTATAAGAGGCTCATTTGAGCCTCTTTTCTTTTGCACATATTTTCAATTTCAATTTATTTCTGCAAATTCAAAAAAAATTAGAGATGTACTTTTGATTATCTTTACGACGATTTATTAAAATAAGCGAATAGATTAATAACAGAGAGCACCTAAATTATGGCACAGGAAATAGAACGAAAATTTCTGGTGATTGGAGATTATAAAAAATATATAACTAAAAAAATAAATATTATTCAGGGCTTTATTTCTACGGTTCCGGAAAGAACAGTACGTATCCGTATAAAAGGAGATCAAGGTTTTCTTACTATTAAAGGCATAGGCAATAAAAGTGGTGCTTCTAGATTTGAATTCGAAAAAGAAATCAGTATCGATGATGCTCAAGATCTTTTAGGAATCTGCGAACCCGGTGTTATTGATAAAACAAGGTTTATTGTTCCCATAAATAAGGATTTGTTTTTTGAAGTGGATGAATTTTATGGAGAAAATGAGGGTTTAACAGTCGCTGAAATTGAACTGCAATCGGAAGAAACATCTTTTGAAAAACCTGACTGGTTAGGTTCTGAAGTAACAGGCGAAATAAAATATTATAATGCCATGTTGATGAAAAATCCCTATAATAAGTGGTAGCGCATATCCTTATTAAATCACAGACTATTAAATTACCAAGTATTTCACTTAAGTAAGATATTCGTAAATGCCATTATTTAGGGGTTCATGGCTATATTACGGCCTTTTGCTGAAGTATCAAATTTGAATAAAGGAGAGATTGTAATTGTAGATGTAATAATAAAATCTGAAGTAAACAAACGTATATTATAAGTACCTGCTGCTATTTTTGACTTATCTATGTGACACTCATTGCCCTTATTTTTTGATGCATAAATAACTTCTGCAGTTCTTGTATCTAAAATTTGAAATTTGTAAAAGGCATCTGCTGCCTCTAATTTCATACTATCTTCGCTCGAATCATCGAAAATCGTCATAGAAACAGATCCATCTGGTGCCGTTGTTATATATTTTGCACGTTCTGAATTTTTGTTAGTCTGAGAGAACGCAATTATTCCAACTAAACTAACTATAATAGTTAAGGTAATATTTTTCATAATTTGCAATTTTTTAGGGTCTATGCAGAATAGAAAAGTAAACGTAAAAAAAAAAACTAAAGAGATTCTAAAGAGTTTGTAAAATATGAATCACTAGATTGATAACTGAAGTAATAAGAAAACAGTACGATTAATATAGTATTGTTGAACAAGTTGAAATCAAATAAAGAGAATAATCTGAATTTCAACAGCATACAATCTATTAAATTTTTTTAGCTTTGTTATTATTAAAACACCTATGGCAAATAATATACTAATAGAAGATCAATATAAAAGAACAAGATTATTTGAAAAAGAAAATGTGAATTATCTGGTTAGAGTTTTAAAAAGATTTAATACTGTACCCAAAATAAACAACATAAATATTATTACTTCTAATCGTGAGCCTGATCTATTTAAAATTATTCCCAACAAAGCAATTAGAATAGGCTCATCATTTTTAGATAAACCTGTTTTAGCTTTAATTTATTTAAGATATGGTATTGAATGGCAACTTTGGTATAAAGCTTTGGGTAAAGAAAAGTCTGATACTGTTTTATGTGATCTGGCAGCTCTTAAAGTGACTCAAATATTTTATGAATTATTACCCAGAGAGGATAAAGAAAAGTTAAAAGATTTTGATTATGCTTTAATTGAGAGGAGTAAAAAAAATGAAGATATAGATACTAAATCTTTATCAAAATATGAAGAATTACAACATTTCCACGGAATAAATAATTCAAATAGCATATTTAAAGAATCTTGGAAACCAATTCTTGAAAACTTGGCTAAACCAACAGAATATCTATTAATGTCGGGTGGTGATCTTAGATTGAATATTGACGAATTTGAATTGTTAAATAAATATGGTTGCCGGCCATTTCCAAGGCCCGAAGCATTTACTTTTGCCTCATCAACAGCTACCAGTGTATCAAATTTTGCTTTTGATAAAACAGACAAGGCTAGAGCCATATTGATACAAAACAGTTTAAAAAAAGGCTTCAAAAATGCTACCATTGAATTTTCAGAGTTGCTAAAGAACAACCTTAGAAAAACCCTTGAAATAAATGACGAATGTCAAATAATATTTTCACCATCGGGTACTGATTCCGCTCTCCAAATAGCGGCGATTACTCAAATTATTTCCGATAAGGGAATTACACATGTTTTAGTGGCTTCTGACGAAACCGGTAGCGGTGTTCCTTCGGCATTAAAAGGGTTGCATTTTGAAAATACGACTGCTTTGAATTATCCGGTTAAAAAAGAAGATAATATTGAAGGATTTAGAGATATTGAATTAATCGACATTCCTTTAAGAGATGAAAATGGAGAATTAAAACCATCATTTCAATTAGATAATGAAGTTTTTACTGCCATTTCTAAGACTAATGGATTAGGAAGGCATATCGTACTTCATGCAATGGATCAATCAAAATTAGGCTATCAATCGCCTAGTGAAGAAATGATTCAAAAATTGGATACACTTGACAATATATCGATACAAATTATTGTAGATGCTTCACAACTTCGGTTAGATCCAAAAGACATACAAAATTATTTAAATAAAGGATATATTGTTACTATAACCGGAAGTAAATACTTTACCGGCCCTCCTTATTCGGGGGCATTAATTGTGCCTAAAAGTGTTAGTAAATCAATTAATTCTGTAAAAAATACTTTGCCGGAGGGTTTGACAAATTATTACAATCATTCTGACTGGCCAGTATCTTGGTTCTGTTCAAAAGATTTATCAGATGGGTTTAATTATGGCTCGTATATGCGTTGGAATGCTGCCATAGTTGAAATGGACAGGTATTATAAAACACCTATTTTATATAGAAATTTAGGAATCGAGATGTTTTGCAATTTTGTTGAAGATTCTATTAAAGATTCCATTTTTTTAGAACCACTTTTTGGAGATGAAACAAAAATTAACACTTATAACAGTGAAGAGTTCGGACTTAGAAATATTCGTACAATTTTCCCTTTCTTTATCCTTAAAAATAAGGAGGTATTAACTGTTGATAATGTAAAAAAGCTCTATGCATTGCTAAATTTTGATATATCCGATCAATTTGAAGGATCTTCTATAGAAATCATGAGGCTTGCTGCACAAAAGTGTCATATTGGGCAGGCAGTAAATGTAAAATATGCTAATGGGATTCAAAGTGCTGTTTTAAGAATTAGTTTGGGTGCAAGAGTTATTTCTGAAAGTTGGGTTAACAGAGATATTAGCATCTATTTTAGAAATATAGAATTACAAATGAATCAAATTACTGTAATTATAAAAAAGATAGAATTGATTCTCAATAATCCTGAATTATTGAAATAAATCATAAGAATTAATAATTTTAACTTTTTAACTCCCTCTTATTCGTCGGGTCGTTGAACTGTTAAGTCACTTATTTCTTCATTATGGATTACTCGTTGCGCTCATGATCCTGTTGTGGGATTGTTGTTCATTAAAAGCTTAGAAAGTTTCACCTATTCACCCGATCTATTTTCACTTACAGGATTACTCATTTCATTCGTGATCCTGATTAGGGATCATTGCTCATTAAAAGTT